>OCVT010000932.1_pt1 | contig 12434 bp, 6 predicted proteins | sample 1539111 | NCBI WGS metagenome assembly OCVT01 (sample SAMEA3991482, study PRJEB22521) | metagenome | biome: anthropogenic terrestrial biome; feature: sewage plant; material: raw primary sludge | place: Sweden | collected 2012-09-26 | reverse complement strand
TTTGTTGAACGATGTGCGCCAGCTCATTGAGCAGGCGCGCGCGCATGTGGCCAGCGCGGCCAACAGTGCGCAGACCTTGCTGTATTGGCAGGTGGGTGAGCGCATCCGCCGTGAAGTGTTGGGCGAGGCCCGCGCCGACTATGGTGAACAGATTGTGTCGACGCTGTCGACACAATTGGTGCAGGCGTATGGCAGAGGGTTTTCTGAAAAAAGCCTTCGGCGCATGATTCAGTTCGCAGAGGTGTTTGCTGATGCACAAATTGTCGCGACACTGTCGCGAGAATTGAGCTGGAGCCATTTCATTGAAATCTTGCCGCTCAAGCAGCCGCTGGAGCGCGAGTTTTATGCCGAGATGTGCCGCATTGAGCGCTGGAGCGTGCGCACCCTGCGCGAGCGCATTGGCAGCCAGTTGTACCTGCGCTCGGCCGTTGCCAAAAAGCCAGAGGGCGTGATTGCCAAAGAGCTAAGCCATCTGCGCGAAGGCGGGCAGATGACGCCCGACCTGGTGTTTCGCGACCCCTACATGCTGGACTTTTTGGGCCTGCCCGATGGCTACAGCGAGCGCGACCTGGAGAGCGCCATCCTGCGTGAGATGGAGCGCTTTTTGCTGGAGCTGGGGGCAGGTTTTACGTTTGTGGCGCGGCAAAAGCGCATCAGCGTGGGGGCGGACGACTTTTATCTGGACTTGCTGTTCTACCACCGGCACCTGCGCCGCTTGGTGGCGGTGGAGCTGAAGCTGGAGAAGTTTTCCCCTGCGCACAAGGGGCAGATGGAGCTGTACTTGCGCTGGCTGGACCAGAACGACCGTGCCGAGGGCGAGGCTTCGCCCATTGGTTTGATTTTGTGCGCCAGCGCCGACCGCGAGCAGGTGGAGCTGATGGATTTGGACAGCGCCAACATCCGCGTGGCGCAGTACCTGCACGCCTTGCCCGATGTGCAGGTACTGCAAGCGCAGCTGCACCGCGTGGTGCAACTGGCGCGCGAGCGGCAGGCCCGGCTGGCCCCGCCCGATAACAAGGATGAGACATGACGATGAAGTTGCAATTTGCCCACCAGGACTACCAAAAGAAGGCAGTCGATGCGGTGGTGAAAGTGTTTGATGGCCAGCCACTAGCCAAAGGCGACTTTGCTCTGGCTGTGCAGCAAGGCAGCGTGGCCTATGCGGGGGACGGCAGCATTGGCAACGCGCTGAAGCTCTCGGACGAGCAACTGCTGGCCAATGTGCAGGCGGTGCAAAAGGACAATGGCTTGGAGCCATCTGCCACTTTGGCCGAGTCTCGCTCAGACAATGGCAAAGAGGTGTTTTGCCCGCTGAATTTCACCATTGAGATGGAAACCGGCACGGGCAAGACCTACAGCTTCATCAAGACGATGTATGAGCTGAACAAGGTGTACGGGTTCAAGAAGTTTGTGGTGGTGGTGCCCAGTGTGGCCATACGCGAAGGCACCATGAAGAACCTGCAGATCACCCGCAGCCACTTTGCAGCGGACTATGCCAATGTACCCTGCGTGCCGATTTTGTACGACAGTACCAAGCTGACAGACTTGCGCCACTTTGCGCAGAGCGATGCGCTGAGCGTGCTGGTCATCAACATTGACAGCTTTACCAAAGACAACAATAAGATCAACCAGAAGGGCGAAAAGGCGTTTGCGCCCATTGAATACATCCGGGCGGTGAACCCCATCGTCATCGTGGACGAACCGCAAAACTTTGAGACCGATGTACGCCGCCGCGCGCTGTTTGACTTGAACCCGCTGTGCACGCTGCGCTACTCGGCTACGCACAAGAACCCCTACAACCTGCTGTATTCGCTCAACCCCGTGCAGGCGTATGACCTGGGGCTGGTGAAGCAGATTGAGGTGGACGGCGTGCTGGCCGATGAAGACCACAACCAGGCCTTTGTGGAGCTGGTGGGCATTGAGGCTCGCCCTGCTTCTGTCAAGGTCAAGGTCATTATTGATGTGAATGGCAAGACGGGCCCCAAGCGTTCCGAGTTGACCCTGAAGCTGGGCGATGACCTGTATGCCAAGTCTAAGCAGCGCGATGTTTATGAGGACGGTTACATCCTGAACGAAATCCGGGCAGACGACGGGGAGATTGAGTTCTCTGGTGGGCGGGTGATTCGCATCCACCAAGCCCACGGGGGGCTGGCTGACGATGTGATGCGCTTCCAGATTGAGCGCACGGTGGCGGCGCACTTTTCCAAGCTCAAGAACGTGCAGCCCATTGGTGTGAAGGTGTTGAGCCTGTTTTTTATCGACAAGGTAGCCAACTACCGGGCGTATGACGAGGATGGCAATGCCACCTTGGGCAAGTTTGGTGTGTGGTTTGAAGAGGCGTTCAACAAGTACGCCAGCATGCCCAAATACCGTGGGCTCATTGCGCACAGTGCCAGCGAGGTACACAACGGCTATTTTTCGGGCGACAAGAAGGGCAAGGGTGTGAAGGCCAAAACGGTGTGGGTGGATACATCGGGCACGGTAGCCAAGGACGACAGCACCTACCAGCTCATCATGAAAGACAAAGAGCGCCTGCTGAGCGCGGATGTGCCCTTGCAGTTCATCTTCAGCCACTCGGCGCTGCGCGAGGGCTGGGACAACCCCAATGTGTTCCAGATTTGCACGCTGAACGAGACCAAGAGCGCCATGAAGAAGCGCCAGGAAATCGGGCGTGGTCTGCGCCTGTGTGTGAACAAGGATGGTGAACGTGTGCAGGACAAGCGGGTGAACGTGTTGACGGTCATACCCAACGAGAGCTACGAAGCCTTCGCCAAGGCGCTGCAGCAGGAGATTGAGGACGAAACTGGCGTGAGCTTTAGCGGGCGGGTGAAAAATGCCCGCGCCAAGGCGCGCATCAAGCGCAAAGCCTTGTCCGCCGAGGAGGAAGCGCTGTTTCAGGCCATTTGGAAAAAGATCAACTACCAGACCTCCTATAGCGTGACGCTGGATACCCCAGCGCTGATTGCGGAGTGCGTCAAAGCCCTGGGTGACTTGAAGCAATACCCCAAAGTGCGGCCGCCCAAGATACGTGCTGACAAAGCAAAGATCATCATGCGCAGCGAAGGGGTGGAGGGGCTGCACATTGGTACCGGCGACACCGACGCCAAGGTGTATGGCACCACGGTGCCTGATGTGTACGCGTACATCCAGAACCGGGTGCACCTGTCGCGGTCCAGCATCTTTGCCATTTTGGACGGCTCAGGGCGCTTGGGCGAATTGCTGGTCAACCCACAGGCATTTCTGGATACTGCCATTGCGGCCATGACCACTTGTTTGCAGGCGCTGATGGTCAAGGGCATCAAGTACAAAACTATCAACGGGCGCCAGTATGAAATGAGCCTGTTTGACGAAGAGTTGGAAACGTACTTGAGCAGCGTGTACCCGCCCGCCAATGACGACCTGACCACGCCAGTGGATAAAACCTTGTTGCAGGCTCAGCCCGTGGATGAACAAAAAGCACCTGTGGGTGATGCATTTACCTGTGTGCTGAGCGAGAGCGACACCGAAAGCCAGTTCGCCCATGACTGCACGGTGGATGAACGTGTGAAGTTCTTCTTCAAGCTGCCCAGCCGCTTCAAGGTTGCTACCCCTTTGGGCAGCTACAACCCCGATTGGGCGGTGGTGCTGGAGAACGACGAGCGGGTGTACTTCGTGGCAGAAACCAAATCCACCACCGTGCGCGCTAACCGGCGACCGGCGGAGAATCTGAAAATCGACTGCGCGCGGGAGCACTTCGCGCTGGCAAACGACTTGCAGTTCAAGGATGTGACGAGCTTGAATGAGTTGATGGGCTGATGGGCAGGCGCGCAGGGCTATTGCGCATTGAGCAAAGCCCTGTCAGTTTGTGCGCCGACCGTTGGGGCTGTTTCGACCCCGGCTCAGCGGGCTTGCAGCCAGCTCTTGAGCGGCTGGCTGGCCCAGGCCTTGGCTTCTTCCCCCACAAACATCTTGGGCGCCGATGACGCCAGGCGCTTGCGCTTTTCCTGCGCCTGGATGGACTTCTGGGCTGCGCCCATCCACTGCGTGATCGATAACTGCTCGGCGCCTGCCTGGTTGAACAGCGCGTCGGCAAAGAAGGTGTATTCGCCGGGGTACTGGCATTTGAAAGACGCCTTGTGCACATCGGTGGCCGTCAGCACCACGCGGTTGGGCGCGCGCAGGGGCTCCAGAAAGGCGCCGCTGTAGCAGGCAGACAGCACGACCAGCGTGGGCGTCTTGGCCAGCGGGGCCAGCGCATCGCTCAAGCCCCGGGCGGTGATGGGCGCGGCGTTTTTGCCTGCGACGTTGATGTTCAGCGTACCGGGGTTGGAGTGGGTGGAGATCAGCAGCATCACCCGGTCTTGCGGCCGGGCCACTTCGGCCATCTTGGTCATCACCAGTTCAAAGTTTTCCAGCGTGGCCTGGGGCCAGTCACTGGGCTGGTCGCGCGCGGGGTTGGCCAGCTTCAGGATGAGGGCGTTGGGGTCCATCTGTCTGGCCAGTTTTTCCGCGGCCAGCACATCGTTGCGGAAAGCCTTGGCCTGCGAGTGCAGGGCAAAGCCCGCAAAGATCAGCCGGGGTGGGGGCGCGGGGGCGGGCGCTTCGGCCACAGGCGCTGGTGGTGGGGGTGCCACGGGCTCTGGCGCAGGTTCGGGGGCGGTGGCGCAGCCCGCGGCCAGCAGGGCGGCCCACAAGGCCCCGGCAGAAAGAAGGCCCCGCCGGGAGGATGCTGTGGCAGTGGAGAACATGGTGGTGGTTTTGCGAAAAATGGTGGATGGAGGCAGGGCCTGCGGGCTGTCGGCGCCGTATCGTACGTGACGGGCACAGGGCGCTGAGCCTCCAGTCACAGGCATTTTCACAAGCCTTTTAGGTGTTTGAGGCAGGCGGGGTAAGCGCAGTAAGCTATCAAATAAATAGCAGAATGCAAAAAGCCGGTGCATGCACCGGCTTCAAGGATGTGTGGCATTTGTCACAAAACCACCAACGGGAGGGAAGCGAGGGCGCATGGAACATATGTTCTTGCCCTCGCTCACGGCTTGGATCAGGCCATGGCCGCTGCGGGTGCCAGGCCAGGCCCCGGCTGCGCCAGCCTTTGGGCATGGCGCCAGGCCCGGCGCAACACCGGGGGCGACCACGCCTCTTCGGGAATAAGCAAGAAGCGCTGCGCCCGCATCGACCGGCCCAGAGCGATCTGGCTGGTGATGACGGCCATGGGAATGGCCAGGGCCAGTGGCACCCCCACGGGCGCCAGCCACAGCAGGGCACCGCTGTCGATAGCGCCAATGCCCGCCGCCAGCAAGGCAATCACGCCGGTCATGGGGGCCAGCTGAGCCATGGCGTGGCGCCATGGAACGGCTTGCGCTTCGCGGGGCGGAGACTTCCAGTCCAGCGCAATGCCCGTCAGCGCCACCAGCACAAACAGCGAATGGGCCAGCATGCGCACAGGGGCCTGCAGCAGGGCCAGCATGCTTTCGAGCAAGGCGCTTTTCAGCAGGCTCCAGCCGCCGCCATACTGCTGCTGCTCACGCCGCATGAAGACGGCCAGCACCCCCAGCACGCGGGGCAGGAACAGCATGCTCAGCGTCCAGGCCCACAGGGCCAGCAACTCGGTGGGCAGGATGTGCCAGTCGGTCAGCACCGGCGCGCCAGACACCCACAGGGCGGTGCCCAGCGTCATGAAGGCCAGCCACAGCGGGGCCGACAGGTAGGCCATGGCGCCCGTCACGAACATGGAGCGGTGCACGGGGTGGATGCCGGGCTCGGCCATCAGGCGCGCATTCTGCAGATTGCCCTGGCACCAGCGGCGGTCGCGCTGCAGTTCGGCCAGCAGGTCGGGCGGTTGCTGCTCGTAGCTGCCCACCAGGTCGGCCACCAGCCACACGTGGTAGCCCGCGCGGCGCATGAGGGCGGCTTCCACAAAGTCGTGGCTCATGATGCCGCCCGCCAGGCCCCCTTTGCCGGGGATGGGCGCGAGCGCGCAGTGCTGCATGAAGGGTTCCACGCGGATGATGGCGTTGTGCCCCCAGTAATGCGATTCACCCAGTTGCCAGAACTGCATGCCCAGCGTGAACAGGCGGCCGGTGACGCGCGAGGCGAACTGCTGCGCACGCGCGTGCAGCGTGACGTGGCCAATGGCTTGCGTAGCCGTCTGGATGATGCCTGCCGTAGGGTTGGCTTCCATGAGCTTGGCCATGGAGACGATGCAGTCGCCGCTCATCACGCTGTCGGCGTCCAGCACCACCATGTAGCGGTAGTCCTTGCCCCAGCGGCGGCAGAAGTCGGCCACATTGCCTGCCTTGCGGTGGGTGCGGCGCTTGCGCAGGCGGTAGTACACCTGCACCTGCGGCTGCTGCGGGTTGGCAGCCAGTGCCATGCGCAGGTCTTCCCAGGCGGCGCGTTCTGCGCGGGCAATGTCGCTGTCGTAGCTGTCGGACAGCACGAACACGTCAAACGTCTGCCCGTGGCCGGTGGCCGCCACCGATTCGCAGGTGGCGCGCAGCCCGGCAAACACGGTGGCCACGTCTTCGTTGCAGATGGGCATGATGATGGCGGTGCGCGCGTCGGGCGACAGTGCGTGGCCCGCCACGCTGCGGGCCGAGAGCGAATGCTTGTCGCCGCGCAGCATGACCCAAAAACCCATCATCCCGGTCATGAAGCCGGACACCACCCAGGCCGAGAGCAGGGCAAACAGGGCGATCTGCCCCCAGCCCAGCCATGCACTTTCATACGCGGGCTGCACCTGGGCAAACAGCACGCTGGCCAGCACCGTGCTGCACAGCACCAGCAGGACAAAGGTCCAGCGGCGGCGCTGGGCGGCGGCCTGCCAGGGCTGGGCCGGGGCGGCGGGTTCTGCGCCTTCTACTCGGGGTGTGCGGCCTGTCAGCGCGCGTGCCACGCTTTTCCAGAAACCCTGCCACGGCAGCGCAGGCATCGATCCGCGGTGCACCGGGGGCGCCGTCACGCTGTTGGGGTGGCGCACTTCGCGCAAAAGGCTGCGCGCAGCGGTGGCCTGCGGGTCCGCGCTGAGGAGCGGGGTGTTGTGGGGGTGATGCATCGGCGGCTCCTGTGTCTGCAAACGGGGTGCGCTCGGGCCTACTCGGGAAGAATGACGTGGGTCCATGTTTCGCTCACAGCGTGTTGGAGGTGTTGAAGAAAGGCTCGCAATTCAATGGGCTGGTCTTTGCGCAGGCGCTCCACGCGCAGCGTCATGCGCCACTGGCCGGTGGCCGGGTTGCGGTACACGCCGCTTTCCAGCACGCGGCCGTTGGCGTCGCTGGTCACCACTGCTTTGACGGGCGCGTCGGCCTTCAGGTCGTGCAATGCCGGGCCGGTGAAATCGACCACGTACTGCACCTGCGTGCGCAGCGCTTCGGCGCTTTGCTGCGTGTAGCCCACGCCTTTGCGCGACTGCGTGGCCCAGGCGCTGGGGGGGCGTTGCTGCCCATCGCCTTGCCATGCCAGCTCGTAGCTGACTTCCAGCGGCGTGCCGGGGGCGGGCAACTGCTGCGGCACCCAGTAGGCAACCACGTTGTCGTGGGTTTCGTCGGGCGTGGGCAGTTGCACCAGTTCCACACGGCCGGGGCCCCAGGGGTGCAGGGGGCGCACCCAGGCGCTGGGGCGGCGTTCGTAGCGGGCTTCCACGTCTTCGTAGCTGCTCCACTGCCGGTCGCGCTGCATCAGCCCGAAACCCTTGGGGTTGGTGGTGGCGAACGACGTGACCAGCACCTGCCGGGGGTTTTGCAGCGGGCGCCACAGCCATTCGCCTTCGCCCGTGGCCACCATCAGGCCGTCGGAGTCATGCACCTCGGGGCGGAAGTCGTCCTTGCGCGGCTGGTTTTCACCAGACAGGAACATGCTGGTCAGCGGCGCAATGCCCAGCGTCTTGATGGGGCCTGCGCTGCCGCCGCGCACAAAGATGCGCGCACGCACAGTGGTCACCGTCTGCGCGCCCGGCTGAATGTCGAAGCGGTAAGCCCCGGTGGCGCGGGGCGAATCCATGAGCGCGTACACCGTGGCCTGCGTGTCGCCGGGTTGCGGGCGCACCAGCCAGAACTCGGTAAAGCGCGGAAATTCCTCGCCCTTGCCGCCCACGGTGTCAATGGCCAGGCCCCGGGCCGACAGGCCGTACTGCTGGCCCGCGCCCAGCGCCCGGAAGTAGCTGGCGCCCTGGAAGACCACCAGCTCGTCCTTGTACGCGGGCGAATTCAGGTGGTGGTGCAGCCGAAAGCCTGCAAACCCCAGGTCGCCCCAGCTTTGGGGCTGCACCTTGTTTTTGCCGTAGTCAAAGTCGGCCGTGCGGTAGGGGATGTGGCGCGTGCCTTGGGGCGACACCTCGTTGATGAGCACCGGCTCACGCTGGTACAGACCGAGGTGGAAGAACATGGCCTCAAACGGCAACTGCTCGGCACGCCACAGGGCGCGTTCGGGGCGCCAGCGAATGTCGCGCACCTGGTCGTAATTCAGCGCGGCGAGCGCAGGGGGTAGGCGCCCATCGGCAGCGCTGTAGGGCTGCGCCGCACGCTGCTTGGCCAGCTGGGTGATGTGGTCCAGGTCCACCGTCTGCGCGTGGACACCCGAGGCCATGAGCGCGGCACACAGTGCCACGGCACGCAGCCCCACCCGGTGCGGGCGCGAAAAAAAGGAGGAAAAAACAGCTTGCATGCCAGCACTAGGGCAAACCCTGTGCCAGCTTGAAAAAACGCTTTTAAATCAATGGCTTGAATGCACTGCAACGTGTAAACAATTGTGCGGGCACCTGCCAAGGGCCTTCAAGGCGGCTGGATGCCGCGTTTTTGTCGCCTGCTGGCGACGCTTTGCCCCGTGTGGGGAGCAAAGTCTTTGCAAATCAGGCACTTACTCTTGTCGCTCATCGGCGACATCGTCGCCAATGGCGCCGTCCGCCTTGAACTGGCCGGGCGTGAGTGCGTGTTTTTGCAGCAGCCGATAAAACTCGGTGCGGTTGCGCTGGGCCAGCCGTGCGGCGTCGGCCACGTTGCCGTCGGTCATCTTGAGCAGGCCCACCAGGTATTCGCGCTCAAACCGTTGCCGGGCTTCGGCAAAGCTCAGCACCTGGGCCGACGGAATGCGCAGGGCCCGCTGCACCAGCGACAGCGGCACCAGCGGCGTGGTGGACAGCGCGCACACCTGCTCGACCACGTTGTAGAGCTGGCGCACATTGCCGGGCCAAGCCGCGGTGGTCAGGGCCTTGAGGGCTTCAGGCGCAAAGCCAGACAGGCGCTTGTCGTATTTGTGGGCCAGCTTGTCCAGAAAGTGGTTGGCCAGCAGCGCAATGTCTTCGCGCCGCTCTGCCAGGGTGGGCAGCAGCAGCGTGACGACGTTGAGCCGGTAGTACAGGTCTTCGCGGAACTGGCCTGCGGCCATGGCGGCTTCCAGATTGCGGTGCGTGGCCGAGATGATGCGCACGTTGATCTGTATGGACTGGCTGGAACCCACGGGCCGCACAGCCCGCTCCTGCAGCACCCGCAGCAGCTTCACCTGCAGCGCGGGCGGCATGTCGCCAATCTCGTCCAGCAGCAGCGTGCCGCCATCGGCCGCCTGGAACAGGCCCTTGTGGTTGCTCACGGCGTCGGTGAAAGCGCCTTTGACATGGCCGAACAGTTCGGATTCGAGCAGCGCTTCGGGAATCGCGCCGCAGTTCACCGCCACAAAGGGCTTGGAGGCGCGAGGGCTTGCGCGGTGGATGGCCTGGGCCAGCAGTTCCTTGCCCGAGCCGCTGTCGCCCAGCAGCAGCACGCTCGCATCGGATTGCGCCACCATGAACGCTTCGGACAGCACATCGGTCATGCGGGCCGAGCGGCTCACGATATCGGCACGCCACGCCTGGTTGTCATGCGCCTGGTGCACCGCAGGGGCGCTCAGGGCCAGGGCCTCGGCCACTTTTTCCAGCAGCTCTTTGCCGTCATAGGGCTTGGTGAGGTAGGTGAACACACCGCGCGCGGTGGCCTGCACGGCATCAGGAATGGTGCCGTGCGCGGTGAGCAGGATGACGGGCAGCGAGGGGTGGCGCGCGTGCACTTCGTCGAACAGCGCCAGGCCATCCTTGCCGGGCAGGCGTACGTCGCTCAGCACCAGCTGCGGCCGGGCAATGTCGAGCTGGGCCAGGGCTGCCTCGGCCGAGCCCACAGCCACCACTTCGTGCCCCGCCGCCTTCAGGCGCAGCGAGAGCAGGCGCAGCATGTCGGCATCGTCGTCCACCACCAGGATGCGGTGCTGGGCCGGGCGTGATGGGGGCGTGCAGGAAGGCATGGCGTGTGGGGATCAGGGTTTGGTGCCGTTGCCCGGGCTGCTGGCGCCCGCAGCGGGTGCGGAAGGCGATGCGGCCGCAGGCGCTGGGCGTGTTTGCAGGCTGCGTTCGATGGCGCGCACGGCTTCGAGCCGTTCGCTCAGCTGGTCGTTGCGGCGCTGGGCATCGCGCAGTTGCTGGCCTTGCCGCTCCAGTTGCTCCTCCAGCCGCCGCTGGTGCGTCAGCCGCGCTTCCAGCAGCCGGGCCAGGGGGTGCAGGTCTTGCGCGTTGGCGTCGGCCAAGGTGCGCTGCACCAGGCCCAGCGCGCGGGCCGTGTCTGCGGGCTGTCGGGTCTGGGTCAGCAGCAGTGCCAGCCGCAGGTGGCGGGCGGGCTTGGTGTCGTCGGGCACCGAGAGGCGGGCCATCTCGCGCGCCAGGGTGGTGGCGCTGGCGTCAAGCGCGCGGTCGGCATAGGCCAGCGTGTCGCGCAGCAGGTCTTTGGCGGGGGATGCGGGGTCTTCCAGCTCGGGCACAGGCTGCTCTGGCGGCGTGGGCACTGGCGTCCGGTTGCTCTGGCGGCGTGGGCACTGGCGTCCGGTTGGCCTGTGCCGTGGCCGCTGGTGGTGCCACCTCGATCGCTTCGGCCGCCTGTGGCTGCGGGGCTGAGGTGGCGCAGCCGGCCAGCACCGCCACGCACAAGGCCACCCCCCACAGCAGAGGGTGGCGCGGCGTGTGGCGGGGGTGGGTGGCTTCAGGATGCATCAGGGAGTTCGATTCGGAAAAAAGAGTGGGGCGCTTCGCCCAGCAGGTGCACGCGCCCGCCGTGGGCATGGATGTATTCCTGCACGATGGACAGCCCGATCCCGGTGCCGCGCACCGCGTTTTCTGGCTGGCGTTCACCACGGAAGAAGGGCTCGAACACATGGGCCTTGTCTGCCGGGGCCACGCCGGGCCCCTGGTCGGACACGTCAATCAGCACCGCACCGGACGCGCGCGAAACGGCCAAGCGTACCGTACCCTGTTCGGGCGAAAAGCGAATGGCGTTGGACAGCAGGTTGCCCACGGCCGAGGCGATTTTTTCGGGGTCCAGCTGCAAGGTGGTGCGCTCGCCGCTCACCTCCACCCGCAGCTGGCGGGCCTGCCACTGCAGGCGCTGGCTTTCCACCAGGTCTTCCAGCAGGCCGATGAGTTCGGTTTCGCGCCGCTGCAGCTGGCGGGCTTCAAACGCCGCTGCGTTGAAACGCAGCAGCGCTTCGATCTCGCTTTGCAGCACCAGCGTGTTCTGGTGCAGGATCTGCGCCACTTCCTTCTGGCCCTCGGTCAGCTCCCCGGTCACACCGTCTTGCAGCAGGGCCACGCCTTCGCGCAGCGCGGCCAGCGGGGTTTTGAGTTCGTGCGACACATGGCGCAAAAAGCGCGCCTTGTCGGCATCCAGCTCCAGCAGCCGCAGGCGCAGCCATTCCAGCTGCTGGCCCACGCGGCGCACGTCGGCCGGGCCGGTGATGGCCACGGGCCGCTCCAGCTGGTTCTCGCCCAGGCGGCGAATGGCGCGTTCCAGCCGCTTGAAGGGCCGCGCCAGCCACACGCCCAGAGACAGTGCCAGCACCAGGGCCAGCACGATGGCGCCCAGCAGCTGGTGCGTGACGGCTTCGCGGCTGGCCTGCACCATGGCGTCGAGTTCGCTGCTCTTGCGCGCGTTGAGTTCCTGCACCGCCTGGCTGATGGCCGCGTGCAGGTTGTCCAGCGCCACAAATTCATCGGCCACGCTGCGTTCGTGCTCCAGCGACAAGCCGGGCGGCGCGCGCAGCAGCTCGTGCACGGTGTCCATATGGCTGCGCCACTGCCGGGCCTGCTCGGGCGGCAGCCCCGCGTCTTCCAGCTGCTGCACCAGGCGCCGCGCATCGGCCGCCATGTCGTCAAAGCTCTGGCGCAGTTGTGCATCGCCCAGCACCAGTGACTGGCGCGCTGCACGCTCCAGCGCCTGGCCCCGCTGGTTCAGGGTTTGCGCGGCCACGTTCAGGGCCGCTGCCTGGGCGGCGCTGGCCTGGCTTTCGGTCATCAGCGCTTCCAGCGTGAACAGCGTGCGCAGCGCGCTGGTGCCCAGCAAGCCCGCAATCAGCAAGAACGCGAGCAGCAGCAGTTGCTGGAAGGACGGGCCGTAGTGCCGGGCCTTGGCGGGGCTGGTGGCTTCCTGGGCCATGGCCGTGAGGGG
>OCVT010000929.1_pt1 | contig 12461 bp, 6 predicted proteins | sample 1539111 | NCBI WGS metagenome assembly OCVT01 (sample SAMEA3991482, study PRJEB22521) | metagenome | biome: anthropogenic terrestrial biome; feature: sewage plant; material: raw primary sludge | place: Sweden | collected 2012-09-26 | reverse complement strand
ACCTTCAACGCTTCCACCCCAAGAAAGACGTGTTGCCTGATTGTCCTCACGAGCGCCAAACTTGCTAAGACAACAAAGGAACTTTTCATCATTACGGTTCAGCTTATAGTTACCATTACTGGAGCCATGTCCATCATCACCGGCATACCAACGGTGTTTCCACAAGGCCTCTTTGTTTTCAAAATTATTGTCTTCTTTGAAGACTTCGGCATAAGTGGGATACATGTATGCTCCATAAGTACCACCACCTGCTTCACAATCAGCTATTAATTTTTTTGAACAGTCGAGAGCTTCACTCAGATAATCGGTAGTTCCATATTCATAAGTCTGAAGACATGCCTTGGCCAACATGCCAAGTGCAGCTTTCTTTGTCGGTGTTGTCGTCGTAGCATCATTACCTTTTTCCAGCCATTCCGCGGCAAATTCCAGATCAGGAATGATAACCTTTTCATATATTGTGAGAGGTTCTGTTCGTGTAGGACTGAAATCCATGCCCGTGGCAGGTTCGGTAATCATTGTCACTCCCCCAAATTGTTCAACTGCGTTAAAATAATATACAGCACGCATGAATCTCGCGATAGCAACCTTCTGATTCCGTTCATCGGCAGTTTTGAAAGGAACATCACGGGCAAGGGATATGGCCGAGTTGCAACTGCCTATACCATCATAGATAGAGTTCCATATGCCATTAATATAAGTGGTATTGGGAGATGCGCCAGCAGAGAACCAGAAGTATTGTGTATATGAATTATCCATATTGGCGCGATAGGTCCATAGATCCGTATCGCCCTCGGTCAATTCCATAAACCCGTCTGTTCCATACAAAAATCGTTCCATACCGAAGTAAGTCTGATTGATTAACGTCTGATATGAGTCGGTTGAGTTAGATGCCATATTCTCCATGGTGAAACCACCTGGGTTCGTTTCATCCAACGAACAAGACTGCAATATAAAAACTGCTGCTAAAGCAGGAACACAAGCTGTTCTTAATATATTCTTATTCATAATAAATCTGAATTAAAATGTGATATTTACGCCAAATACGTATTGTTTATAAGTAGGAAATGAGTCCGACCCGCCCATTTCCGGATCAGTGCCTTTTAACTGTGAGTCTTTCACAAATATAAACGGATTATAGCAAGTGAAGTAGAAACGGCACTTTTCAATCAAGGCATGGCTTGAAATAGATTTTGGAAGAGTGTACCCCAAGGTAATATTCTTGATTTTGACAAATGAGCCATCATGCACACACAGAGCTGACATCACAGTTTGTTCGTTACCGCTTCCGGGAACAGGATAATATGCACCTTGATTTCTTTCTGTCCAATAGTCAATACCCGATATCTGATTGGTTGAAATATCATCTGTTGCCGAATAGAAGCCTAACAGTTTGCTATAGATAGTCTGCCCGTAGCGGAGCATCGCGAATACAGACATGTCAAAGTCTTTGTATACAAATGTATTGTTAAGACCAAGAATCCAATCAGGATTTGTATGCCCCAGAACCTGTTTGTCATTGATACTATACTTGTGCACGCCACCATCTCCATCTTTTTCTACTGTATTAATCTTTATCCATCCGGCCTTTACTCCGTAAGATGAAAGTGTTTCAGCTGCAGTTTCTGTTCCCCATATTCCAGCATAAGAATAGTCATATATTGAATGTATTGGCTTTCCCTCAAAAAAATTCTCGCTAATCAAATCTCCGTTAGGCAATTTGTCAATTTTCTCCTTAGACCACGTTCCCGTCAATGTAGATGTCCATTGAAAATTCTTTGTCATTATGTTACGACTGTTGATTGTGAATTCCACTCCGTGGTTGCTTGTCTCTGCGATATTCTCCCAACTTGAAAGAGGCGATCCCCAACCGGTGATGCCACTAGTGATAGGCATTGTACGTTTGAACAACAAGCCTTTTGTCTTGGTGAAGAACACATCAACAGAACCGTCAATACGTCCGTTCAACAAACCAAAATCCAGACCAAAGTTCCAGTTGTATGACTTTTCCCACCCCAGGTTAGCACTGCCATAAGTACCTGAATATTGGGTAAATGGCACATATTTGCCATCTGCACTTACACCCCACTGCGGATATTTGTAAGCATTAGTCTGAGTGGAATAGGCACCAACTCCACCAGAGTTACCGGTAACGCCATAACCTACACGAAGTTTAAGATTATCCAGCCAACTCTTTGTTCCTGCCATAAACTCTTCATCTGATATTCGCCATCCTATAGCCCCGGCTGGGAACGAATCCCATTTATTTCCTGCGGAGAAGAAAGACACTCCATCCCAGCGATTTGAGAAAGACAACAAGTATCTGCCCTTGTACGAGTAATTGAAGCGCAAAGCATAAGACATCTTTTGTGTTTGAGTATAAGAAGACTCCACGCGAAAGCTTTGAGATGCAATCAGGCGCCAGTATTGCCAAACATCAAGGTCCTGTCCGCTACCATCAGAAAGAGTGCTTTCATCAGAATTTTTCTGCCATGAGGTAACACCTGTAAAAGAGAGATCATGATCTTTGGCAATAGTGAACTTATAATTAAGGATATTCTCCCAATTATAGTTGTACGTATCATAATTATTCATTGCAGCGTATGGAGTGCCCGCGTATGTAGGACGCTCTGCGGTGCAATTGGCACCAAGATACATGCCTTGCCGTGCATGATTCAACGTGCCGTTTATTTGAGAACGGTATGTGAGTCCTGTCAATGGCTCTATTTCCAAAAAACCGGTAACATTAATATATGTTGTTCTCGTATTATCAGCATATTGATTGTATATATTGTCACCCAATGGTGAATATTGATTGTGTATATACTCTGAATTGAGTGAACCATCATCATACACGTCACCAAGCGGGAATGCCGTCAAGGATTTAGTGAAAGTTTTGTTGTTTCCTTTATCCTGAATGCTATAGTTCAGATTTGTTGTTATTCCCACCTTAGCCCAAGTAAAAACCTGCTGGTCCAAATTCAATCTCAAAGAATACTTGTTAAGTTTCTCGTTGCTGAGCAAGCCTGTATCCTTTGAATATGTCATTGAGGTAAAAACCTTCGTTTTGTCTGTACCACCAGTTATAGAGAGTGAGTATTTCTGTGTTGTCGCCGTATTCCCTGATGCCTGACCAACCCAGTCTATCCACTTTCCGGAATTGTATGCATCAATATAATCCTGCGTACCTCCCATTAGTGCATTAATATTTTCAGGATAGGAACCATTCTTATATTTGTATGCTTCACTATTATAATTTAGCCACTCATCACCCGTCATTCCACTCTTATACTTTGCAGAACCACTGAATCCATAATAGGCATCAAAGTTAACTCTTGTTTTTCCGGATTTGCCACGCTTTGTGGTAATGATGATAACACCATTGGCACCTGCTGAGCCATAAATTGCTGTTGCCGATGCGTCTTTCAATACATCCACACTTTCAATATCATTAGGATTGACCTCATCATAGCTGCCGGGCAATCCGTCGACAACAAAAAGAGGGCTGTTGTCGCCATAGATGGAACGCGAGCCACGAAGCAAAACAGTCACACCTTGTCCTATCTCACCCGTGGATTTTGTTATGTCGAGTCCTGCGACTTTACCTTGCAGAGCCTCCATGACATTGCTTGTCGGAGATACCACTACATCCTCATTTTTAATTGTTGTTACAGATCCGGTGAGGTCTTTTTTCTTGACGGTACCATAGCCTATTACCACAAGCTCGTCCAGTCCGTGAACATCCGGTGTCATCTTAAGATTCATTTGAGAACCACTAATTGCCAACAGTTCTGTTTTATATCCGGTATAGGAAAATTGCAACTGATTTTTTCCAGCTGGGGCGTACACCACGTAATTGCCATCCATGCCTGTTACCGTTCCCACAGTGGTGCCCTTTACCATAACTGTAACCCCGATGAGCGGTTCTCCCGTCTCATCCACGACAGAACCGGAAACCCTATTTTCCACTTTCTCTTCCTGACTATGCTGTTCATGTTTTTGCAATGTGTTTTTCGAAATGATTATGTTCTTATCCCTGATTTCATAAGAAACATTCTGTCCAAACACAATCTGCCTTACAGCATCTTTCAAATTTTTAGCATTAACGCTTACCACTTTGGTGGCATTCAAATCTCCCGCCTCATAGACAAAGGAGTATCCGCTTTTTTGCAGAAGTTCTGCCATAGCCTGTTTCACTGTCACATTACTCATCTTCATTGACAAACTTTGGGATAAAGCGCTCAAAGAAAAGCAAAACAAGGCCACAGCCATTAACATGGCTTTCTTTTTGTTGTTCATGATATTTAAATAAAATTAGTTTTTTAAGAAGTCGGTCGCAATAAAAAATGTACATATTTTTGCACAGTATCTTTGAAACGGCATTCACTACAATACGCGAAAAGATATTATTTTAAAGCAGAATATTTGCGACAGCTTTCTGCTTTCCATCTCTTAAATTACAGCCCTTATATATTCCATGATAATTAAATTTTTAAAGTTAAACATATATTTGTGTTATTGTATATCAATAGATTGTTACCTTATGTCCCTTAATCGAATATTTAAACTTTCCTGTTTTTGACATCGCATCAAGCACCTCAGTCAGGCTTTGTTCATTTCTTTTAAAGTTTCCATAGAAATGATATTTCAACTTTCTCTTATCAGACACGGTAATCCTGACATTATATATTCTCTCAAAATATTTGGCTATATCAACAATCGACTCACCATTTAACTGTATATAACCATTTATCCATTTCGTGGAATTAGACGCGACATAGCTGTCCACTTCTATTTTTCCAGTCGATTTATTCAGCACTGCCCGCTGATTATTGGTAAGATAATATAAATCCGCACTATGTGCATCATTCAAAACCACCTTACCCTCAGACAACAACACCACGGCCTCTGTATCCTCATGATAGTCACGGACATTAAATTTCGTACCAATATCTCTGACCAACAAGTTTTCCGTCTTCACAGTGAAAGGCAATTCCTGATTCTTTTTTACTTCAAAATAACCTTCACCTGACATTTTTACAGACCTATCGTCCACACCGAAGCCTTGACTATATGCTATGCGTGAGCCCGCATTGAGCCACACTAGCGTACCGTCAGGCAGGTTCAATTTGGTACGTGAACCTTGTGGCGCCTCTATCTCTATGTCGGCAAAGGATGATTTCACACCATGCTCTCCACTTTTATATGATGCATAGGAAGCAATAAATAGAGCCAGCACGGCAGCAGCATACAACCACCAGCGGTTGATGTGGCGGTGGTGTCGGTCTTCGGAAATGCGCTGGAGAAATAATTGGTAAGCATTTCCCACATTATATTTTGACAACGATGGTGATTCTGCATACGAAAACCATATCTCCTGTTCATCTAGCAAATGCTTCTCGTTTTCAGGCGAGAGGGCAACCCATTGTTGCAACTCTTCACGCCCCGCCTCGTCTATGTCACCAATCAACGAGCTTACAATAAGATCTTCGATATGTTCAATTACGTTCTCCATTGTTTTCTTTTCTATTAGATTGACGAAAAAAATGTTCTGATGGGTAGTCAGAACATGATATTTTTTCAGAAAAAATCAATTATTTATGAAAACAAGAATCAGCGAAATGAGATATTTGCGCAAATCCCCATTTAATAAAGTGAGCGCATGCTTTATGTGATATCTCACCGTGTTTATAGAAATATTAAGTTCTGCAGCTATCTCATCATTCTTCTTGCCTTCCATGCGGCTCAGACGAAACACGCGCCGACATTCTTCAGGCAGACGACCTATGGCACGCATTATCTCGCCCTCAAGTTCCTGCTCGAGCAATCGTCCCAATGGATAGTCATCATTATGGATATAACCGACGACGGGCATATCATCCGAACCAATACCATTGATACTCACCTCACGTTGATTGTGTTGCGATTTAAGATAATCTAAACACCGGTTGCGCACGCAACGCACAAGATAGCTACGCAAACTCGTCTCGACATTCAACGAGGCGCGGATTTCCCATAGATGGAAGATGATGTCACCCACAATGGTTTCGGCCAGAAAATCATCGTGTACATACCGCGCCGCCAAATGACAAAGCACAGGATAATGATTGTCATACAAAAATTTGTATGCCTTCTCGTTACCTGCACGCAATTGTTCCAATATTATTTTTTCTGTGCGTTCCATAATAACAATTATGCGAATGCAAAAGTAGCAAAAAAAAACAAAAGAGGTATACAAACACTGTTTTTTTTCTAAAAATGTCTTTCCACCACACAAGCATTTCTATTATCGTGGGAGAATGAGTGCATATCTTCTATCTTGCAATATCTTTACGAATATACATTATCAATAGCTGGCAATTAAGTCGTGCCTTATATTGTCCAAACCCGGCAATGACCTTTTTCTATGTTTCATAATATCTGATATATTACCGTTTGGTAGACATTAAAAATATCTATAAATCATACCTGATTGCCAATCATTTTTGTTTTTCAAAAGTAAGCCCTCAAATCAAACAGTTGCAAGCCTGATGAGGATGCATTCTGCCTACTTCATATCTCTTCAAGCCATTTTCTCTCCCGGTTTTTCTGGTAAATTCATGATATTATAGTATGGAAATCGCGTTAATTGTTATTAATTAAGCAAGCACATTCCTCCATTAGCCACTTTGGTGTGCTGGTGGCACCACAGATACCTACGGTCTGGACACCATCAAGCCACGCCATATCTATCTCGCCGGCACTCTCTATCTGATGGCTGTTATGATTCACACTGAGACACTCGTTAAACAGCACCTTGCCATTTGAACTTTTGCGACCGCTGACAAAGAGTATCAGATCGTGACGCGAGGCAAAGTGAGCTATATTGGGCATACGATTGGCTACTTGACGGCAAATCGTGTCAAAACTGCGAAAAGTGGCATCAGCCGTAATATGGCTTTGGATATATTCTATTATACGGTGGAACTCGTCCAAACTCTTTGTGGTCTGCGAATACAGATATATGTCATGCATAAAATCCAGCCCCTTTACATCATCAAGACTCTCAACAACAATGGCATGGCTCTGCGTCTGTCCGACAAGTCCCAACACCTCAGCATGCCCGTTTTTGCCGAATATCACAATCTGCGCCTGCGGGTTACTGTCATATTGACGCTTTATTCTACGCTGCAACTGGAGCACAACGGGACAAGTGGCATCAATAATTTCTATATGGTTGCAACGTGCAATCTCATACGTCTCAGGAGGCTCTCCGTGGGCTCGGAGAAGAACCTTGACATCATGCAGCTTGCTCAATTGGGAGTGATCAATAGTTAACAGTCCACAAGCATGAAGACGATCCACCTCCATACCGTTATGGACGATATCACCCAGACAATATAATGTCTTGCTATCAGCCAATTCCTCTTCGGCCTTCTTTATCGCCGTGGTGACACCGAAACAGAATCCGCTACCATCATCTATCTCTACCTGTATCATTTAACTACAATAGTTATCACCACCTTGGGACTGTCGGGGTCGTTGGTTATCATAAGCACACGTGGCTGACTACGCGCCGCCTTCAGTTCGGCACCATTGGCAACGATCTTCAGTTTGGCCATCTCTCCGGCAGCCAGTTTTGTTTTGTTGAGTGACACCTGCAGCCCCGATGTAAACATCCGCAAACCGCTTATATCAAGTCGTGACTTGCCTATATTCTGTATAAGTATCTCGTCTTTCTGCTTCTTGTTGCTAACAAACGGTCCGAATGTGATTGACGTTTTAGAAAGCTGTATTTTCGGGGCATGCGCCTTGTCTGCTGTGGACATATCCGTAAAATCTGGCAAAAGGACAGCAGAAACAGTAATTTCCTTTTCTGGCGCGACCTTGTCACCAGGGAACGACCCCATGTAAACTGAAGTCTGAGTAAGGCCCAAATCACGCAACTTGCGCGAGTCGAGAGTTATCATTGCCACTCCCGAGTGCCCAGGGGCAATAGTAGATGGCGATACCTGTACCGACAGATAAGCCGGCAGGTGCATCATCACCGGCTGCACTTTGAGCCCTGAGGTATTCATGATGTGTATCTTCTGGAACGGACGCTCGCCACGGTTTACATCATCAAACTCAATATCGTTCTTATCTACCCGTAATCCACCCATGATGTGGGGATAATCTCCAGAGAAATCAACTATCTCATCGACCACGACTCCACGCAGAGTCAGAATCACAGGCTTGTGCGAATCGCCACAATAGACACCTATCTGCTTCTCGAAATGTCCCAACTGCTTGGCATCATAGACAGCACACACCTTGAAAGTATCTCCACTAGAAATCGGTGTATGAGGATATTCCACAGCCGTACACCCACAACTGGTACGGATATCACTAATGGTAAACGAATTGCTCCCTTTGTTTTTCAACTCAAACTCGGCCATTACCGGTTTACGAAATACGACCTGTCCGCAGTCTATCAATTCCCGGGTTGCAACAACCCGCTGTGCTGATGTGCCCAGAGAAGAGAGGGCAATCAATAACATTATTATCAGTCTATTCATCATCTTTATCATTTTGTTATTTAACGGTAAACACCTGAGCTGCCGCACGGGCTATGAATTCCGGACTATATGCACACTGCACGGTGCAGATGCCATTCTGATACACTCCTGCACGGTCTACATAGTATTCGCTCACAACGACATGTTTGCCCTTGGACAGACAATCGAAATAATAGTTAGTGGCATTATCACGCGGTGCACAGTAATAGCCCCAATGGAAGCCACTTAGTTGTCCCACAGGTTCAAGACACGCAGCGCGTTTGTCGGTAACCTGCACGAAGTCATAATCACGGTCGGCGGTAATAGTGATACGAACCTTTACGCGGTCGCCAACAGCCAGTTGTCCGTTGCCGCTTATTATCTCACGTGTGACCCTGATGCCAGACGCGGCATCGGTAACATCAGTTGAACGCTGCATGAACTGCGCATAGACAGCGCCCCAGCTCGTACCCTGTGATTTCTTGTCTGCAGTGAATGTCTTCATTTCATCACCAGTAATAGCTGCCTTCACATAACCCAATCCGGCTGTTGCCTTTGGGGTGTCGATAACACTACCGTTGACCCTCAGAGTGGAGAGCAAAGCATCGCTCACCAGTTTATTGGTCCCGCCATTGAGGAACGCGTATACTGCATTCACACTGTTGATCGGAGTATCCCAACTCTGAGTGCGTTTCTCTTGTAACAACCAGCGCTGCATCTCTTCGACTGTGCTCAAATCTTCGGGCTGTATAGTCTTGATGGCCTCTATTGCCATAACCTCTGTTGGTATGCGATAATCGAACCAATTATAATAAGCCTTAGGCGTGTCAAAATACCGGCCCGTCTCCTCTTTATATACAGTATATTCGCGTATACTCTGCAAATATTCTTTTGCTTTCTGAGCATAACCGTTGCGGGCACATATCACAGCGGCCATGGCCTTGCCATAAATAGTAAACTCGGATGTACGTGCAGCAATATGCCTGACAAGATAATCACCATCATGAGAGAGTGCTGTCTTGCGCAGAGAACAGAGATAGAGATATCTCACGGCTGCCTCACTGGGACGCAGATTTTTAGCACCATTTTTCTCTTCTTTCTTCATTTCGACAACCTCCTCCTTTATTTTCTTTGCCATATACGAGAAAGCATTATCGAGCATATTGGATGTCTCATTCTGTGTTCCAATCATTGTGTTAAGACGAGTCATCATTTCACTCACTGCCACTGTCATATAAAGACTACCTGGCATTCCTTGCCACCAGCTCCATGAACCGTCGTTATTCTGCAGTTTACCGAGTTTCTGTATGTTATCAGAAAGACGGTATTGCATGCCTGACTCATCAAAGAAATTAATGAGCTGTTGCTTTTGATCCGTCTCACGATCGGCATCTGCCACCCACGGGGTATTATCGAGAACCATTGATTTTAATTCCTGATTTTTCTGAAGACTGCTCATCAGCGATGCATCATTACCACTCTCCTGCTTCCAAAGCTCTATCGTCTGCTTAATTTTTGGTGACTGATGCAGTATATTCGATGCAATGCTGTTAGCATAATATGCAGCAGCCAGGCTTATGGCGTCATCGTTACTTACATTTGCCACTGACGGCAAAGTCTGAACCATCAGCCAAGCGGGATTATTAGTATATTCAATAGTAAGCTTGTTATTTTTATCTTTTACGGGAAAGAGTTTGGCAATATCAATAGTCTTCAAGCCCGGCGTGTTCTGGGTAAACGGCACCGTGTTGGTCACCATCTCCTTATCAGGCAGCACCGGCAGATAATGCTGTTCTCCGTCACTATAGCCATTACCGCTGGCAGTAATCTTGCAGATAGTCAATACTGGAAAATCAGACGTAGTCAATTCAAAACATACGTTGCCTGTTTCGTTCGGCTTCACCGTATATTTTGCGCTCTTCACCAGTATCACTTTTTCTGTCTCAGGGTCAATGATTTTCATCGTTGCCGTACCATCAACGGATTTTCCTGATGTGTTGAAAATACGGGCAGAAACCTGGGCTTTATCACCTGTACGGACAAATCTCGGCACATTAGGCTGAACCATCACTGTCTTCTTGGCTACAGCCTCAGCATTAACAATGCCACTATTCATAGCTGCATCGTGAGCCAATCCGATGAAACGCCATGTGGTAATACTTTCGGGCAGGGTGAACTTCACGGCAACATTTCCTTTGCTGTCGGTCGTGAGTGCGGGGTAGAAGAAAGCTGTTTCATTCAGATTCTCACGCACCTGATCTGACGTGCCTGGCTTTTGTTCTACCGATTCCTCAGTATCCGGATAAGAAACAGAGCCACGAATTTTTATTCCATCCCTAGAATTAGATACGACAGCCACTTCATTCAGAGTAGCGGTTCCCTTTGCCTTCATCACAGGAACGGCAGCACGGCTCAGAGCCATACCTCCACCCCTTTTAACTACTCCATACCCAACAACGTCTATATTTCGTTCATCTTCTGACATCATTCCATAAATACCAAATATATTATCGAAAGGATCGTAATCAAAATGGCTGAAATCCAAATCTTTCTCTGTCCGCACCTTGATGTTCATATATCCATACAAGCCAACGGCATTAAAACCGCCACCCTGCCAACTCGTGCTCGGGAGATTGAGATATTGAGACGAATTGAAAGTCCAGTCATGTTTGCGTATCTGGTCGAGCGACTTGTCAAACATGGTAGCGAGCAGTTGTGCTTTGGCCGGCGTACCGTCGGGGTTGGTTATCTGTAGAGACCACTCCTCTTTCTGTCCTGGTATGAGACGGTCACGGAATGTGGTCCACTTCATGTTCAGGTGTTTATCTGGCAATTGACGGCTTATATTGAACTTGTGTGAATAAACCTTGCCGTCTTTCACCCATGCGTAAGTAAGCAACAATCCATTTCCATATTCCTCCTTGTAGGTGAACGCGCGGGTGTTGAGGGCATTACTCTGGTCTATGACACCGCTTTCCAGCACCTTGTTGCCTGAAATCATTGTATATAGAATATGCTGATCACTGTCAGAAGAGCCTAACTGAACGTAAACAGGTTTGCCATCGCGGGGAAAAGTGCCGGCTGTCTGATAAGACCAGTCGTGGGTTTCTATCACGGGATGCTCGTCTAGCATAGAGAATACCACGAAGTCACTGTGGATGGTATCCGTACCGCAAATGGCCGTGAGATGATGACGCATTGATTTCAAATCTGTGAGCTTCAATGTATCAGTTACATTTGCGCCACATGTATATTTGGCATTGTCGATCCAATAAGTCACTTCGCCGGGGATGTCCACGCCTGCACTGTTTTTGTATGAGAAACGGATGGTCTTCAAACTGTCACTCAAAATCTTGGTTGCCATATCACAACTGAAAGCAGTTGCACGTGAACTCAAAGGCAAACGGGTCTCACCATTACGGGTCTCACCACTGACATCAGTCACATCTGCCTCGACATCAAAGCTTAAGAAACGTGGATAACGATCGTTGGCGTCTTCTGTCATCAACATTGGCACACGCACCTTGAATATGCCATCATTATCCGTTTTTATTGTGTCAACAGCCACGACCTTGTCATTGTCATGATTGCTTCGATACCACCACCAGAGAGCCCTGCGACGAGTGACGGTATATTTCACCTTTGCGCCCTGAACAGGAATACCGGCAAAACTCTTGGCATGCCCCGTCACGGTGACTGTATCGCCAGACACATATTTGGTATTAACCTTGTCGAAATCCACTTGGAAAGTAGGGCGTTTGTATTCCTCAACTGAGAAATATGTATTGCCATTGCCATAATCACAACGGATAAAGAACATACCGGTAAGTCCGCCCTGAGGAAGAACAAAGTCGGCAGACGCTGTTCCGAAATCATCAGTTGTCACCTTTTTGGACGCCACTTCAGATCGGAAGAGCACACGTCTGAACTCCAGTCACCGCTCATTAT
>OCVT010000923.1_pt1 | contig 12485 bp, 4 predicted proteins | sample 1539111 | NCBI WGS metagenome assembly OCVT01 (sample SAMEA3991482, study PRJEB22521) | metagenome | biome: anthropogenic terrestrial biome; feature: sewage plant; material: raw primary sludge | place: Sweden | collected 2012-09-26 | reverse complement strand
GCTCTTCCGATCTATATGCACCAAATGGGCCTTTTTCGGAATTTTATTAATGCTATCTTTGTTTTCCCCCGCAGAAGGTTGGAAAACCTTCGAAAATTTTGAAAGAATCCATTTGTGAAAAAGTTTCAATGACTCTGATTCATTTTGTTGATTTATATGGTGAATTGCTAAGTTTTCCAATGCAATTGTATTATTTGGATCCAAATTTAAGCAATTTCGCAAAGCAAGCTCTCCATTGCTTTCGCTTTCATTTTCAAAATTAACTATACCTAACTTCAACCATGCATTTATATGGCTTGGATCTTGTGAAATGGCTGCTTCAAAGGCCATTACTACTTCGTTCAAATTGGAACCGTTGTCCATTAGTACACATCCTATTTTATATGGGTCCCGTTCCGTTATGTAGATGTTTGATTTTAGGAATTGATATGTTTGTGGTACGGATGACAGCATATGCATGAAATCAATTGTTTCTTCGTATTCTGCCACATATTCATAACCAACAGTTTTTTCTTCTACATTGTTTTCTATCTTTAGCTCATTTAGTAACTGATTTTCGATTGATTTGAACTGAAATTCCCAGCCATTAGAAACAGATGAGTGTTCATTGTAAGATATTCGACAAGGATATATACGATTTTGCTGATATGCCGTACTATAATATTGTGCAAAGTACCTATTGTGCAAATTAGCGGAGCGTTTCTCATGTTTGTTTCTACTGGGCTTGGTCACATCAGCATTTTTATTCTTGGGGAAACAAGAGAATTCCTTTGACCACTGGTTCTCAAGTCTTGAAAATTCTTTTTCGCTGACACCACTATGTTGAGATTTATCTGCCGGTAGTGCGGCCCGAAAATCTATCTTACCAATACTGCTGCCGGTTTGACAATTGGTAAAGATGTAATCTATTGTTCTAGCATCTCGCGCGGCGCTATCGTTAGTCTGAAAATCAGAGAATTTACCCAGATTATTCCATTTCAAGCCTAATCCATTGTTGATCTTATGAATTGGGTTGTCACCAGTTATGGAACAAGTAACTTCGTTCATCGTGCTTACAAAAGGTACCCTTTATTCTTAATGATTCTCCACTCAAAAAAAAAAATTAAAATAAAATAAAACGGATAAGAGTACGAAAAAAAGTGATGACCTTTTCTTTATTTATTGCCACTGTTTGGGTGAGAATATTGGGGTAAGAGCGCTTTGCCCCAAGTTTTCTGTACGATTTCTATGCGTATCAATCATCCTCTCCGGCGTTAGTAAGGTACTACCAAGGTCTCTACCGTTCCCAGGAAACTCTTCGGGTTTTGTCTGCGCCGCGCCGCTCTGATTGCTTTTCTTTTGGCGGCTATTTAAGTTCCCAGGTACACATCAAAACCGGCAGGAAGCAAAGTAAATTAAGTTTGCACTTACAAACCCAAATAAGATCTCAATGTATTGCGTGCGCTCATATTCACATATGCGCAGGAACAATCTTGTCATATCTGAATCAGGCTGACGCATCCATGTCGTGTACATTTCTTGTAGGCTTGAAACTTGAACGGTACGAGAAACAAATTGGAAACGAATAAAAAAGTAAGAGAAGGAGGACATCCTCGTCCAAGTTGCGGTATGTATGCGGCAATGAACTACTCCGAAAAAATGCGGAAAAGAGGCATATTTGACCCAAAGCAGTAAAGAGTTTCGTTATATCAACCGTGGCGGGATAGCATTCGGTGGTCTGACAATTAATATGATGATCGGGCTAGGGCTGGGCTTGTGGAAAAAAGGATAGTAAAAATTTTTTCTTGTAGCATACGATGTGATGCTTCCAATTTTCAGAACATGTTTGTACAATAACTCTATTATTGATTTTTTTTTACTAATATCGTTTGTAGGGTAGAATTATTCTTACTAAATATCCTTTTCAACTTAAACATATACGGACGCTTGAGATACACTCTTGTCTTATTCCGCTCGGTCTTGGTAAGAGCGTTCTGACGCTTAATATAAAAGGCAAGCGCAGAATATAATTTTTCCGCAGCATAAGCACCCAATCAAGACAATTCTATAGGAATAGTGTGGCATACGCAGTGATTACCGGAAACCCTTCATAATGTTTTCCTTTTTCCCAACAAGATTGAACTTTGATATCGTTTTGTAACTAAAATCTTTTTTGACAAATGAAATTATATGAATTATAACTTATCAACTTTATGAGAAGCAAGTAGACTTGGTACTGTAAAAAATATAGTCCCACGACAGCGGTATCTATCTTTCTTACCCTCTTTTACTTTTCACAAAATCATGTTGATTTTTCAGTTAACCCAGTTTAAGATCATGAATGGAACGGGAAACAAATACGTAACAACTGGGAAAAACAAACCTGCCGATGTTTGAATGCACTTTATTTATGGGAAAGAGAAAGCTTTGTCTGACAACTCCGAAAGAAAATACAAAGAAGAATTGAGACCTTCAGTACTAATGTCCCCCTCGCTCTTTTTTTTTTCTCTTTCGCAAGAATATCTGCGTATGCCTTTTTAGAAACTATTTATTCAATATATTTATACACGATATTTTGTGTGTATAACAGATCACCATCTTTTCCCGATCACTTTCTCCAATCTATATCGCTTGGCCTGTAAAGCATTATCTGCCTGCTGTACATTGTTCTCGATGTCAAACATTCTAGTGTTTTGTGCTTCAAACTCTCTGCCAAAAGCGTAAGCCATAATTTTCAAGTCACCACTCACCGCTTTTATTTGTTCTAGGTTTCCGTACAAGTCGATTTCCATTTGGTTATCTTCTTCATCGGCTTCAAACTGATACTTCTGGGCATCTCTAAGAATACGCTGTCTTTCCACCCCTTGGCCATACCGTCCATATTCAGAACTTAGATTTATGGCTAAATTTTTGTCAGAATCTTGGGCTCTTTTCATAGTTTCTTGCTGTAAGTGACGATGCTTTAACTTCAAATTGTTGATCTGGTCTCGCTTTTCTCTCTCCCTTTTCTTCCTGAAGGGGTTGGGTGATTTTAATGCAAGCAGGCTTCTATTTTCATGGGCAAGTTCGTCAATCTTTCGGTCGGCTACGTTAGATTGAATTTTAAGCATGTCACAATTGCTCTCGATCTTGGTGAGTTGGTTGCTCTGACAACTTAGTTGTTGAAGAACTCTCTTTCCAGTACATCGAGCCTCTATAGCTTTTTCAAGTGTTCTGCTTGTCGTTTTTACAGATTTTAATTTAGTGCTTCTAATCTCGGACCTGAGTCTATCAACTATTTCATCCTCCTCAGGCTGGACATTCTCTAAGTTATATTGACTTTCAACTTTTCTCCACTGTGGATAGTCATTCTCATTTGCAAAATTTCCCAAATCTCTGTGAATAACGCTATCTGTTTCTCCCAAGTTTTCTTCAGGTATTTGGCACCTGTTGGACTTTGGAAAAACCTCTTCTAACGAAATAGTAGCAAGGCCATCCTTTTCGGGCACCTCATAAGAGACGCATTTATCATCACTAGTCTTAGTGGCGTCATCGAACCGACAGTTTGGGTGAAGTTGTTTGTGGATTTTATTCCTCAAGGATTTAAGCTTCACATGTAGCCTATCACGTCTTCTGCTTCCTGAACAATTGTCCATCCTGAAGGGTGATAAATATTTTGTTTCATGGGATCCTGTAATATTAGAAATAAGTACATAGCGATGATTTTGCAACTTCAGGTTCTTATGGTGCTGACTATGGTGGCGACTGTGATGCGATTTGCTAGCAAGTATTTTTCTGAACCCCATTATATATCTAAAAATGGCTATTCACAAACGGAAAAATCTAAAGTAATAAAAAAATAATAGTGCTAACAGAGAGGGTTTATCAGTAGCTAAAGCGAGCAAATTACTGGTTAACTTATCGTATTTTCCGTACTGTGGTGAATCTTATGCAAAATGAACCTGGCTTTGGCGGGAGTTTTTTTTTTATATGTGACACAATGGCCTTTTGCCGGTGGTAAATACGCGCTTCAAAAAGGTTGTTACACAGCGGCACATTAGCATGACACAATCTTGATTCTTTACAATTACTACACCGCCAAGTATAAAGCTTTTCCCAACCAACGTGTTTGCCAAGTAATTTTGTGTAGAGTGGGGCTGACTAACAGCCTTAACCGGGTACTCTGTTCCCTGCATTTGCATAAAAACTACAAAGAAAAGAAAGAAGGCAATACTCCGAACCAAAGAGATACAACAAGAAAACTTCTCTCATTACATCGGCACCTTCCTAGGGATTAATTCCTTACAAGCGCTGAAAAAATGAAGAGATGATTCCGTACTTCAACAATGGCTTTTAACCTTATTACCCCAAGAGAGTGTCTACAGAATTAAGGCCCATTTAATTTTTACCTTCCTGTTCCTGCATAACAGACACCCCTTACCCGCATCAACAGGAGGGGAGGAAACATTGCCAATATGTCTGCGAATTGTGACAATCAATCCGCATGCACGGTGGGGGGCGGTTGAAAGCGCCTAGACTTCCCTTTTTTGGATTGCTACGTCACCTTCGCAGCGTGCACCAGGTGCATTCACCACACGAAAAGATGCGAAAGCACACCAAGCGCGAAATTCCGGTTTTTGGCTTGTTTGTTTCGGGCTCCGCCTCATCGTCTTAGCAAATCTAGACCTTGTTGAAAAATCGTGCAGGGACTCCGTACCTGCACAAGCAACGCGGCATAATACATGTAGGGATACAGCAAAGATATTGTTTCTGAATGGGCAAAACATTGCTTTCCGCAAACGGCTTTTTCTTCTCTTTCCCACCACCGTGGGTCACCTTTTTCTTGCGCCTCTTATGCCAACACACTCTTCCCGTGATGCGAATGGTAAAGAAGTTAACAAAAAACACAAAAAATTCATATTCCGATTTCTCTGCAAAGAAGCCTGAGCGGGAACTGCATGTCCGCTTGACTTGTCTTCCCTCCGGTTAGCTGTGCCTGCAGGGAAACCGCAGTAGAAGGACTGCGGAAGGATCTTTTCCCGCCGTTGATGTAATCTTTAAAGTTAATTTTTCCCTCACACAGTTTGCATTTTTCCCGCATGTTGTCCGGTTTTTCTTTCTTTTGTTGCTTTTTCTTCCGTGGGCCTGACGGAACATTCCAAGTTGAGTGCGATCTGACTAAGGAACTAGTAGAGGCTACCGCTCAGTAAGTTTAACAGTCGGCTAAGCATCGATCATCTCATTCTTTGCCTTTACTCAGTTCTTCGCAATAGTACAGTGCTGCGCAATAGACGCACGTATCAGTGATGTATTCTTTCTCTTGTCTTCACATAAAAAGTACGTAGATGTGTTGCCCGTTTGTGTTTTATTAACTTATCGAATGTGGCAAGCTGACGATACAAAAGAAAAAAGTTCATCTTTAACACTTCTTTTTGTTAGTTTTTGAAGTTTTTCCCCACTATCTTTTGCATTAGTTGTGTGTGCCTGTGCGTGTGTAAGCCTTCTAGTATAGTTGATAATCCTTTTCCATAGCTTTTTATATTGCAAGCAGAGAGATATCATTTTGTGCTGTTTTCATTAAACATACTTCACAATTGTATAAAAAAAAAAAAACCTTTTTGATCTTTGTTTTCAGAAATTGAAAGTGGATTTGTTAAGCACAGTACAAAATCATCCTTATATAACCCTGGTAAGGTCCTTTTGTCATGCCCATCGGTAACCCAATCAATACGAATGATATCAAGTCCAACCGCATGCGCCAGGAATCAAATATGAGTGCCGTGAGCAATAGCGAAAGTACTATTGGCCAGTCCACCCAACAGCAGCAGCAACAACAACAATATCTCGGCCAGAGCGTTCAACCTCTGATGCCCGTATCCTACCAATACGTAGTTCCTGAACAGTGGCCGTACCCGCAATATTATCAGCAGCCGCAATCCCAGTCTCAACAGCAACTGCAATCCCAGCCTCAGATGTATCAAGTTCAAGAATCCTTTCAGAGTAGCGGTTCTGACTCAAATGCTTCCAATCCACCTTCCACGTCTGTAGGTGTTCCTTCCAACGCTACTGCAACTGCGTTACCGAATGGTTCTGCAATCACCACCAATAGCAATAACAGTACTAATATCAGTAACAATGTACCATACTACTATTATTTTCCCCAAATGCAAGCCCAACAATCAATGGCATATTCGTATCCACAAGCGTATTATTATTATCCTGCAAACGGCGATGGAACCACTAACGGTGCAACACCATCTGTAACCAGTAATCAAGTCCAAAACCCCAATTTGGAAAAAACCTACTCAACCTTTGAACAACAGCAACAACACCAGCAGCAACAACAATTACAAGCTCAAACGTATCCGGCCCAACCACCAAAGATAGGTAATGCATTTTCAAAGTTCAGTAAATCTGGACCACCTTCTGATTCGTCCAGTGGCTCTATGTCTCCCAATTCTAATCGCACTAGTCGCAATAGTAATAGTATCTCGTCCTTAGCTCAGCAGCCTCCAATGTCAAACTATCCACAACCTTCCACCTACCAATACCCCGGTTTTCACAAGACTTCGTCAATTCCAAACTCGCATTCTCCAATTCCTCCAAGATCATTAACAACGCCAACTCAAGGTCCAACCAGCCAAAATGGACCTTTAAGCTACAATCTTCCGCAAGTGGGTTTGCTACCGCCTCAGCAACAGCAACAGGTGAGCCCGTTGTATGATGGAAATTCTATAACTCCACCAGTTAAACCCTCTACTGATCAAGAAACTTATTTAACTGCAAATAGGCACGGAGTGTCAGATCAACAGTATGACTCAATGGCTAAAACCATGAATTCTTTCCAAACAACTACCATAAGGCACCCGATGCCCTTAATCGCCACTACCAATGCCACAGGCAGTAACACCAGCGGCACTTCGGCAAGTATAATAAGGCCAAGAGTAACAACAACAATGTGGGAGGATGAAAAAACGCTATGTTATCAGGTAGAAGCTAACGGTATTTCAGTGGTAAGAAGAGCAGATAATGATATGGTTAATGGTACCAAACTTCTGAATGTAACTAAGATGACAAGAGGTAGAAGAGATGGTATTCTAAAAGCGGAAAAAATCAGGCATGTGGTGAAGATTGGTTCCATGCATTTGAAGGGTGTCTGGATACCGTTTGAGCGTGCCCTAGCAATAGCACAAAGAGAAAAAATTGCTGACTATCTTTATCCCTTGTTCATCAGGGATATTCAGAGCGTATTGAAACAAAATAATCCAAGCAATGATAGCAGTAGTAGTAGCAGTAGCACTGGTATTAAATCCATCAGTCCGCGTACCTATTATCAACCTATTAACAACTATCAAAATCCTAATGGTCCTTCAAATATATCTGCTGCTCAGCTGACATACTCCTCAATGAATTTGAACAACAAAATTATACCCAATAATTCTATACCAGCTGTAAGTACAATCGCTGCGGGTGAAAAGCCCTTGAAAAAATGCACAATGCCTAACTCTAACCAACTAGAAGGACATACTATAACTAACCTACAGACCCTTTCGGCAACAATGCCGATGAAACAACAACTGATGGGCAACATAGCTTCACCCTTATCGTATCCACGCAACGCCACAATGAATTCGGCAAGTACATTAGGCATTTCACCTGCAGATTCAAAGCCTTTGACACCTTCTCCAACTACAACAAACACAAATCAATCATCTGAATCAAATGTGGGAAGTATCCATACAGGAATCACCCTTCCAAGAGTGGAATCTGAATCGGCATCACATTCCAAATGGTCTAAGGAAGCAGACAGTGGGAATACTGTACCAGATAATCAAACATTAAAGGAGCCACGATCTAGTCAATTACCAATCTCCGCATTGACTTCGACGGATACTGACAAAATAAAAACAAGTACAAGCGATGAAGCAACACAACCGAACGAACCTAGTGAAGCAGAACCTGTCAAGGAGTCAGAGTCATCCAAATCACAAGTTGATGGAGCTGGCGATGTCTCCAACGAAGAAATTGCCGCTGATGATACAAAAAAACAAGAAAAATAGAACAACTATGAATTCCTTGGATAATTATGTTACTTTAATCAAAACCCTACCGCCCACATATATGTACATACGTTATGCATGAGGTGGACTCATGTTATAAATGACATCTATCACGCCTATAAGATAGACACATTGAACACTTCTTTCCTTTGACGTAATCTCTTTACACGTAAAAACTTCGTTATTTCCGCGGCGCGGTTGTGAACGTGGGAGGTTCCCCGGAAAACATCACAAGCAGCTGCTCGTTCGCGCATATGGGCGCCCACACCCCACACCCCTGGATTTTTTAAACGAGAAACTCGTAAAGAGACAGTGTATTTGTTCCGCAATTTCCGGGGCGGGTAATATTTGTTACCATAGTTCTCGAGAAGGTTTCCCTCGTTTAAGTCTGCGAAGTCTCGTACCTTTTATCGCTGCTGACAAAACAAAGCCCAAACCTGCGTCTATATGCTGCCGGTGTTTATATCGCTATTGAAGAGAGCTCATGTTTCGGTTTTGAAAAGATTTTTTATCGAATCGGTTGTAAAAGATCGTCCTTATTGTCTTCAGGCAAAGGGACTGATTGGTTTATATACGCAAGCAGGGAATCTTGTTGGAAGAAAAAAATTATATATAAGCTAATTGTCTATTGTTCCAAATATCTTATTCTTACTCATTTCTTTCTTGTTATATTGTTTCCTTAATTTTTATCACAATAAACAAAACATCACATTTTGCTATTCCAATAGACAATAAATACCTTTTAACAAAATGAGTTCTGTCGCAGAAAATATAATACAACATGCCACTCATAATTCTACGCTACACCAATTGGCTAAAGACCAGCCCTCTGTAGGCGTCACTACTGCCTTCAGTATCCTGGATACACTTAAGTCTATGTCATATTTGAAAATATTTGCTACTTTAATCTGTATTCTTTTGGTTTGGGACCAAGTTGCATATCAAATCAAGAAAGGTTCCATCGCAGGTCCAAAGTTTAAGTTCTGGCCCATCATCGGTCCATTTTTGGAATCCTTAGATCCAAAGTTTGAAGAATATAAGGCTAAGTGGGCATCCGGTCCACTTTCATGTGTTTCTATTTTCCATAAATTTGTTGTTATCGCATCTACTAGAGACTTGGCAAGAAAGATCTTGCAATCTTCCAAATTCGTCAAACCTTGCGTTGTCGATGTTGCTGTGAAGATCTTAAGACCTTGCAATTGGGTTTTTTTGGACGGTAAAGCTCATACTGATTACAGAAAATCATTAAATGGTCTTTTCACTAAACAAGCTTTGGCTCAATACTTACCTTCATTGGAACAAATCATGGATAAGTACATGGATAAGTTTGTTCGTTTATCTAAGGAGAATAACTACGAGCCCCAGGTCTTTTTCCATGAAATGAGAGAAATTCTTTGCGCCTTATCATTGAACTCTTTCTGTGGTAACTATATTACCGAAGATCAAGTCAGAAAGATTGCTGATGATTACTATTTGGTTACAGCAGCATTGGAATTAGTCAACTTCCCAATTATTATCCCTTACACTAAAACATGGTATGGTAAGAAAACTGCAGACATGGCCATGAAGATTTTCGAAAACTGTGCTCAAATGGCTAAGGATCATATTGCTGCAGGTGGTAAGCCAGTTTGTGTTATGGATGCTTGGTGTAAGTTGATGCACGATGCAAAGAATAGTAACGATGATGATTCTAGAATCTACCACAGAGAGTTTACTAACAAGGAAATCTCCGAAGCTGTTTTCACTTTCTTATTTGCTTCTCAAGATGCCTCTTCTTCTTTAGCTTGTTGGTTGTTCCAAATTGTTGCTGACCGTCCAGATGTCTTAGCTAAGATCAGAGAAGAACAATTGGCTGTTCGTAACAATGACATGTCTACCGAATTGAACTTGGATTTGATTGAGAAAATGAAGTACACCAATATGGTCATAAAAGAAACTTTGCGTTACAGACCTCCTGTCTTGATGGTTCCATATGTTGTTAAGAAGAATTTCCCAGTTTCCCCTAACTATACCGCACCAAAGGGCGCTATGTTAATTCCAACCTTATACCCAGCTTTACATGATCCTGAAGTTTACGAAAATCCTGATGAGTTCATCCCTGAAAGATGGGTAGAAGGCTCTAAGGCTAGTGAAGCAAAGAAGAATTGGTTGGTTTTTGGTTGTGGTCCACACGTTTGCTTAGGTCAAACATATGTCATGATTACCTTCGCCGCTTTGTTGGGTAAATTTGCACTATATACTGATTTCCATCATACAGTGACTCCATTAAGTGAAAAAATCAAGGTTTTCGCTACAATTTTCCCAAAAGATGATTTGTTACTGACTTTCAAAAAGAGAGACCCAATTACTGGAGAAGTCTTCGAATAATGGGGAAAAACAGAACTTTGTCCAGACAATAAATCATATTTACTTCATTAAGGGTTGGCGTTTTGAATACTTTTATTTTCTTCCCTTTCTCTTCATTTCAAATATAACTACTTATATAGCAATCATATTTATTATTTAGATTTCTTTTATCATATTCAGGTTTTATAAACAATTTCATTTAGTTTTCTTCCATACGCTACAGCTAATGATCTGCTAAAGGTGCGACTTTACAAACAAATACTCACCCTGCCAGCTTTGGTTTCCTGAATTCTTTTTCGCATATACTAAGTTCCGTGAAGGCGAGCATGACAGTGGTAGATGATACAAAAGCTCAATAATTCAAATGCTATAACGGTACGATGTAAGATATACGCGTACATATATAAAATAGATGTGCTAATAGTTTTTATTATACATGAAGTTAGGAGATGAAGACGTTATGTTCAATCAAATTTGATCTTCTTACCTTCAAATTTAGCTTTTTGTAATTTTTCTTCAGCTAATCTTTTTGCAATCCAAGAAGGATGTTCTTCTCCAGTGGATGCACTTTCTTTTTCTTTCTTATTGTTCGTTTCAGTACGTCTGTCTTCGCGTTCCCTACTCCTAGAGGCCTCTAATGATGCTGCTTTAGCTTCACGCTTAGCTACTCTTGCTTCGTACTCGATTTGCCTCTGCTTTCTATCTTCCATTTCCTTTTCCAATTCCCTTTGAACGTGCTTGGCTTGTGAGCCGTATTTTTTTTCCCAAATCTTTCTTCTTGCCCTTTGCCCACGTCTGTTTTTCCTCTTTGGCTCGTTTGACATCTGCTCTCTGGCCGTACGGTCTTCTGCTGTGTCTCTCTTTTTCTTCTTTCCCTTAACATTTTTGTTGTCTTCATCGCTTTCCTCTTCAGTGTCATTTCCACTGTAATAACCAGCCATTAGTTCAGGTAAATTATGCAATTTTGGTTTTTTTCTCCTTGGTTCATTCTCTTCAGAGTCGCTGAAGCGTTCGTCACTGTCATCCTCATCGGATGACGCTTCGCTAGGTTCTTCATCTGTTACTTCATTGTAATTGATATTAGGGTTCAAGTATCCGCCGCCTTCTCCTTCATCTCCTGAACTGCCTAGCATTCCCTCGTATTCCTTTATCAATAGATCCTCATTGTCGGACGTTGTTTCTTTATTGCTTTGAGTTTGTGCGCCGATCGCATTAGATTTGCTATCGATGGCATTCTTTTCATTGCCGTCATCGGTGTCATAGTCAATGTTGGAGTGCGTCTGATTAGCATTGGCCGTCTTCTCCCTTGCTCCATACTTCTTTGCTTTCATAGCGCTTACATCAAATCCAAATATGAGACAAATACTTAAATCGAATGATTCGGTTAGATTTTGAACGATTTTACTTTGACCAATTAGTGCGTTTAACTTTTCACAACTTGGCAGCTTCGTAATAACTTCATTCCATATATTGCTTGGGTTCCACTTACTTGTCTTATCATTGATATAACCACTATAATCATTGTTATTCAACCAAGTTTTATTATTCGTATCACCTTCAATCTTTTTGCTTTTTTGTTTGATCCTCTGGTGTAAGATTTTGATCAGCCTAAATCTTGTCATGAAGAGTGCTAAATCATCTAATGACAACTGCGTAGCAAGCATCTTTTCAATATCTATAGAGGGTGATTTATTTTTTTGAGCATCCTTCACTTTACTAGAATTTTTTTTGGATATTTTCTGAATTTGTTCTTTTATACATTTTGATAAATGCGTCTCGTAATAGTGAATCTTATTATTGAGTAACTTTGAGTAACTTTCATCTAGTTCTTTGTCCAAAGTTTTCAACTCTAAAGAGTTTAACAGTTTTTCAATTTTCTTTTTGTTCTTTTTACCTATACAATTGTATAATTTGGCAGTTTTTGGATATCTTGGTTCAAACTTCTGTAATGATTTTGTCAAATAATGGTACTGATACTCCAACTGATCAAGCTTGTAGATAGAGACGGATGATTCGGAAGGCATGTTTCCTTTGGGTTATCCGTACGCTTGACCTCTTTATACGTATATACTGGTTAAATTGCTTAAAGTAGCCATTCATACACTAAATGCACACAGTGAT
>OCVT010000921.1_pt1 | contig 12494 bp, 8 predicted proteins | sample 1539111 | NCBI WGS metagenome assembly OCVT01 (sample SAMEA3991482, study PRJEB22521) | metagenome | biome: anthropogenic terrestrial biome; feature: sewage plant; material: raw primary sludge | place: Sweden | collected 2012-09-26 | reverse complement strand
TTCTCACAGTATGCGAGAACTTTTTTACGAAAATCTAATGAATATGCCATAAGTATATTATACCACAAATGTACTGCTTTTGTTTCATTTTACTATATAGTCGCAACCACTATCATTAAGAATTTCATTGCTGACACAGATAAATCCGTTCTTTTCTAAAACATTTTATAACAAAGGGAAGCAATATTGATTACGCTACTTTCTAGGACAATCATAAATTACTTTTAATATAAAATAAAAATAAGAGATCGGGTAAATCTAGTACGGTTACTTTTTTTGCAAGATTAGCACTGAAACCGGCGTTTTTTAAGCAGGAGGAGGTTTGGAAACCCCTGACAATCTAAGATAGGAAATTTTGACGACTTTTGAAAATCGTACTTGATACATTTTCCTTGGCAATGAGGACAGAGAGGACTGTCGTAATCTAGCTTTGTCCTGATTTCTAGATGGGTTTGATGTTTTAAAACCAAGAGGATTTTGATATTATTGTCTTTGATTCCGAGTAGTTCTGTGGTATTATCTTTGCTTTTCTATTTCTAGGCTCAGGAATCAAGTGTCACTCCCTTGACCCTTGATTTATTCCATATGAACCCTTTCTAATATGAGTTTTGTTGCTTTTTATTATAGGTCATGTGGGGATGTTTTTCTACACTCAAAAAGCTCTATAAACATTGATTTAACAGCGTTTAAAAAAATTTTTTATTTTTCAACTGATAAACTCGAGAGTGATAAAGTCGGGTGTCAGGAAGTGTTAATGAGCACGATAAACGCATGAAGAAAAAATCGTTTTCAGAAAGCGAAAATCATAACAAAAGATCAATCAAAGTAGTACACTAGAATAGAGGTGAACTACAATGATTGATTTTCTTTTATCCATAGAAGAACACAAAGAAGAGTACGATAGCCGTCAACCATGGAAAATCCGCTATCCTCTATCTACCATTCTGTTTCTAGTTTTCGTTTGTCAATTGGCAGGGATTGAAACATGGAAAGAGATGGAAGATTTCATCGAAATGAACGAATCTGTTTTGGGAGAATACGTTGACTTGAGTGTCGGCTGTCCTTATCATGATACCCTGGAACGTGTAGTGAGTATGGTTAATCCAGATTTCTTAAAAGAACTGAAACTGTCTTTCGAAGCCTCTTCAGAAACGGCTAATTTTTCCAAACTGATTGCCATTGATGGCAAAACGATTCGGGGGAACAGAGGCAAACACCAATCTCCTACTCATATTGTTACTGCTTATGACGGGGGCAATCGGCTTAGTCTTGGTAAGGTAGCTATTGAGGATAAAAGCAATGAAATCACAGCCATTCCTCGCCTCTTGCGTCAGCTAGACCTTCGAAAGAGTGTTGTTACGATTGATGCCATGGGCACCCAGACAGACATTGCGGATGTGATTATAAGCGGTAAGGGTGATTACTGCTTGACAGTCAAAGGAAATCAAGGTACTCTCCATGAGGATATTGACCTCTATTTTAGTGATGCTAAATTGTTATCTAAGTTGACAGAAAAAGGCTGTCATTATCAGACCATCGAAAAGGCACGCAGTCAGATTGAGGTGAGGGACTACTTGGTTTCTTACGATGTGAAATGGTTGAGTCAACGACATCCGAAATGGAAAAAACTTCGTGGAATTGGTATGGCTAAGAATACCATTGATAAAGACGGTATCATTACGGAAGAAGTTCGATACTTTATCCTCAGTTTCAAGGGTGATGTGCAAACTTTTTCTCAGGTTGTTCGTGGTCATTGGTCGGTTGAGAGTCTACATTGGTTGTTAGACGTAGTTTACAGAGAAGATAAGAACCAAACCTTAGATAAACGAGCCGCCTTCAATTTGAATGCTATTCGCAAAGTTTGTCTTCATCTTTTACAAAACATGACCTTCCCTAAGGAAAAGCTGAGCTATCGCCGTAAACAACGCTATATTTCTGTCCATTTGGAGGATTATTTGCCACAATTATTTGGACATTGAGGATAAAGGTGGTTGTAAAAAGGTAGATACCAAGTTTAAAGCGGTTATTTCAGGGGACAAAAGGAGAGATGAAAGTTTTCATGCGTACGGCGTGGTTAATGAGAAAAAAATATTGAACTAATCTTTGAGGATATGCTATAATGATAGAAAATTAAAGAGAGAAGTATTGATGTCACAAAAAAATTACAATAAATTTATTTTTTTATTAGCAGCTTGTGTACTGTCCACGTGTTTGTTTGCAGATGTATATGCAAAGGAAATAGACAAGAATAGCGAAGCAGGGATAATACAATCAACTACACCAACCTCGTCGACACCAGAAACCTCCTCAATAAATACGGTTGATAATGTTGATAATAACATAGTAGAACAGTCGGTTGGAAATACTGTAGAATCTGAACAAGTTTCGGAATCAACTGGAAATACAACAAAAACTAGTAGTTCGCAGATAGTTGAGGAAGAGATACCTGCTGGGAATAGTCAAACTGATGATAATGAAAGTACTAATCAGACATCGAATATTGAAAGCAAATCAACTGACGAAAGTTCAAATACACAGCCAACAACCGGCCTTGGTTCTGCTCAAGGAAGTAGTCAATCGGAGGCTCCTTCAGGTGAAGAGGTCTTGTATCGATTATATAACCCGGGTTTAAAAGTCCATCTTTATACAAAAGATACAAATGAATATAATGTGTTAGCCGGTCGTGGTTGGAAACAAGAAGGCGAAGCATGGCGAGTGGTTTCTAGTCAGGCAGAAAGTGTTTATCGCCTTTACCATTCCGGACTGAAAGTACATTTGTATACTAAGGATGTAAATGAATATAATGTTTTAGCGAATCGTGGTTGGAAGCAAGAGAGGGTTTCCTTTCAATCATATGGTGGCTTACCAATTTATCGTCTTTATCATCCTGGATTAAAAGTTCACCTATATACAAAAGATAAAAACGAATACAATGTTTTAGCGAATCGTGGTTGGCGGCAAGAGGGTATAGCTTTTTACGGTATAGGGGCTGAGGCTTCACAAGTGCCACATGTAGTGAACACACCAACTGCAACCGTAAATATTCAAAATAAGGATTCTATGTTAGGGACGTTTGATATTGTGATATCGAATGTAGCAAGTCCAAAAGAAATTGATAAAATTTTAGTTCCTGTTTGGTCTACTGGACAAGGGCAAGATGATTTGGTTTGGTATGAGGCACAAAAACAGACAAATGGACAATATAAGGTGTCAGTTCAAGCCAAAAATCATGGATATAGTGTTGGAGAATATTCTATTCATGTGTACTTTGAACATGCCGATGGTTCAAAAATTGGGGCTACATCCACAGTGACTTCTGTTGAAATTCTAAATAAGACACCAAAAGCTTCTATGAAAATTGAAAATGTAAATAATACATATGGTTTTTTTGATGTTCGAATTTTCGATGTGTTTGCTCCGTTAGTAGATGATATTCAAGTAGCGGTCTGGGCTGAAAATAATGGACAAAATGATAAGTATCTTTATACAGCTGTTAAACAAACGGATGGAAGTTACCTTGTCCCAGTACGAATCAGCAATCATCTGTATGAACAAGGTGTTTATCATGCTGAATTGATTATTACAAGTGCTGGTCAACATTATAGTGTCGCTAAGACAAGCATGTCTGTAAGCTATTCAAGAAGTGAGATTCCTATGTTTATTGATGTTAGCAGTCATAATGGAAACATTTCGGTTGAGGATTACCGGGTGTTGAAAGATCAAGGTGTAAAAGGTGTTGTTGTAAAATTATCTGAAGCAACCAGTTATCTTAATCCTTACGCTGAGATGCAGGTTAAAAATGCGCTGGTTGCAGGATTAAAAGTTTCAGCCTACCATTACTCTCATTTTACAAGCAAAGAAGAGGCACGGGAAGAGGCGCGCTATTTTGTTGCAGCAGCAAAAAGGATGAATCTTCCTAAATCAACATTGATGGTTAACGATATTGAAGAATATGTGACTCGAAATAATATCAATGAAAACATGAAGGCATGGGAGGACGAAATGCGAAAGCTTGGATTCTCTAATTTGATTCACTATACAGCTGCAAGCTGGTTAGACAACAACTCTCTTCGAATTTTGGGTCCAATTGAAACAGGGAAGTTTGGTATAAGTAACTTTTGGATTGCCCAATATCCATATGATACAATGCACGTTACACAAGCTATGTCAATGTCATTACACTCCAGTTCAGCAGCATGGCAATTCACCTCAAAGGGAACGTTGTTGACAAATCGATCATATTTTGATTTGAACTTAGATTATACTGGCCGTTTTACAGACTAATAAGCTAGGGCAGAGAGGACGAGTAGCTCCTCTCCTTTTCTCTTTTTGTTTGATTTCAGCGATATCTCATTTTGTCAGTTTTATGAACCTAATAAAAATAAGCTGAAATGGAGAATGGGCTTAATGATGAGTATAGAATTGCAAGCGTCAATAATTAAGTGTATAATGGAAAAAGCGATTTAAAAAATTTTTATGAGCGAAATATTCACTGTCAAGTATAGTGAAGTGAGTGTCCTGACTTGTTATTGATTAGTGGAGCACTTTAAATGAAAGGAACGTATTAGTATTATGGATTTATTTTCTGCCAGGAATCGAATTCTTTTAAAAGAATTGATAAAAACGGATTTTAAGTTGCGATATCAAGGGTCGGTAATTGGCTACCTTTGGTCTATTTTAAAACCTCTAATGTTGTTTGCAATTATGTATGTAGTCTTCATCCATTTTCTGCGTTTGGGAGGGGATGTACCACACTTTCCTGTAGCGTTATTATTGGGGAATGTTATTTGGTCCTTCTTTTCTGAGGCAACGAATATGGGGATGGTTTCAATTGTAACTCGAGGAGATCTGTTAAGGAAATTGAATTTTTCAAAAGAAATTATAGTCCTATCAGCTGTCTTGGGAGCAGCAATTAACTTTTCCATTAACCTTGTAGTCGTATTAATCTTTTCATTATTTAATGGTGTGGAATTTAGTTGGACTGTTATTATGATGTTGCCATTGTTTATAGAATTATTCATGATGGCAACGGGAGTGGCTTTTGTCCTATCAACGGTTTTTGTACGCTTCCGTGATTTGGCGCAAATTTGGGAAGTAATCATGCAAGCAGGTATGTATGTAACACCGATTATTTATTCTTTATCTTTTGTAATGGACCAGAGTGTGATTGCAGCTAAGCTAATCATGCTCAATCCAATGGCTCAGATTATCCAAGATATGCGTTACTTTATCATTGATCGTGCAAACATGCCAGTTTGGCAAGTCATAAACAACAAAGCCATTGTACTCATTCCTTACTTGATTCCTATTCTCATCTTTGTTGTTGGAGTCAGAGTATTTAGTAAACATTCTAAGAAATTTGCGGAGATCCTCTAATGTCAGATAAGAACATTGCAGTTAAGGTAGAACATGTTAGCAAGTTTTTCAAATTGCCAACCGAAGCATCACAGAGTCTAAGGACGACGATGGTAAATCGATTTAAGGGAATCAAAGGGTACAAGGAACAGCATGTACTGAAGGATATTTCTTTTGAAGTAGAAAAAGGTGACTTCTTTGGTATTCTCGGAAGAAATGGTTCTGGAAAATCAACTTTACTTAAAATTATCTCTCAAATTTATGAACCAGAGCATGGTTCAGTAACAGTCAATGGCAAACTAGTGTCTTTTATCGAGCTAGGGGTCGGTTTCAATCCAGAACTAACGGGTCGAGAGAATGTGTACCTCAATGGTGCTCTGCTGGGCTTTTCTCGTGAAGAAATTGATGAAATGTATGATGATATAGTTGATTTTGCTGAGTTAAAAGAGTTTATGAATCAGAAACTCAAGAATTACTCAAGTGGGATGCAGGTGCGCTTGGCATTTTCTGTTGCTATCAAGGCTCAGGGAGATGTCTTAATTTTAGACGAAGTATTGGCAGTAGGAGATGAAGCCTTTCAGCGTAAATGTAATGATTATTTTCTTGATCGGAAAAAGAGTGGCAAGACGACAATATTGGTAACTCATGATATGGGAGCAGTGAAGAAATATTGCAATAAGGCAGTTCTGATTGAAAACGGTTTGGTTAAAGCAATTGGAAATCCAGAAAATGTTGCTAATCAGTATAGCTTTGATAATAGTGTTCCCATACATGTAGAAGTTGAAGATTCAGAATCGACAATAGAGCCGGAAAGAATAATTGTCGACCATTTTCAATTAAACCTTTTGACGCCCCAACAAATCACTCCAGGAGATCCTATTCGATTTAATATAGAATTTAACGTCTTGGAAGACGTAGAGACATATGTCGCGTTATCGTTAACGGATATTGATCGAAATATCTGGATATATAACGACAATTCTATGGATCAGTTAGTTCATGGAATTGGTCATAAAAAAGTGTATTACGAATGTTCCTTGCCGGCTGTTAACAATCTTAAACTAAAATTAGAGGTTACTGTCCGTGATAAAACTGGGAAAATGCTAGCTTTCTCAGATGCTACACAGACGCCAATCATTATGGTGAATAGAACCGATATTGCAAATGATGATGTCTCGGCATTAGATTCTGCATCGGGTTTACTTCAACGAAACGGGCAGTGGAAATTTCTGTAAAATATGATTGAGGTACCAAATGAGTATGAAACCACTTGTCTCTGTGATTTGCACAGTATATAATAAAGCTCCATGGTTAAACCAAACGATTGATAGCTTCTTAAACCAGAAAACAACTTTTCCTGTAGAAATCTTATTGATTGATGATGCTTCCACGGACGATTCGCCAAGCATCATCAAATACTACGCAGATTGTTATCCAGAGAAAATACGGGCGATATATAATAGTTCTAACCTAGGAATTGCTAGGACATGGGTAAAAGTGTGCAAACTAGCAAAGGGTCAATATATTGCTCGTTGCGATGGAGATGATTTTTGGCTGGATAATCTTAAACTAGAAAAGCAAGTTAAACTGTTAGCAGAAACTCCTCAATCTAAATGGTGTAATACTGATTTTGATATTTATGATGAACAGGGGCAACTTATTTCAAAAAGTGGCTTTCAATCAGGTACGATACCTCTTGCTGACACCTTTGAAAAGATGTTGGCAACCAGAGGTTTCACAATGGCTTCAACTTGGTTGGTGGATAGGGAACTGATGTTAGCTGTGAATGAAATGTTGGATTTGGAAACATCTGATGATACCTTTAATCTCCAACTAGATTTATTTCAACGTACGGAGCTAAGTTACTTGGATGAAGCTACAGTTGGATACGTAATAAATAATGGCTCCGACTCTCGTCCAAAAGAATTCTCTAAGATTGAACATCGATTTAATCGACTTTTAGAAACTCAGAAATATTACATTGACAAGTATCCGACTAGCGATTATCGAGCGATGTTAAATATTCTTTTGGATAGAAATAACCAGTATGAGTTAATACTCACTCAAAAAGAAGCTGGTCTGGCTCGGATTGGATTTGAAACAGTGACGATATATTTTGAACGTAAGGGACGGTGCTTTAGCCAGGAAGAAAGTATTCAGTATTCGCTGTCTAAATCTAGTCAATTGACTTTTACTGTGCCAGAGGATTGTCAGCGAATACGTGTTGATTTGTCTGAGCAACCAAGTTTCTACTCCCGGGTTCGATTGGTGTCCAATCAAATCGGAACGACACTTGTGCCGAGCTTTTCAAATGGTATTGTATTAGGAGATGCATTTCTTTTTCCTAATGATGATCCGCAGATAATCTATTCTGTTCCAGATTGGTATGGACAAGAGTTTACTTTAGCTTATCAAGTCTTTGAAATAGATGATATTCATAGTAATGATTATATTGCAAAAAACTTGGGACAAAGTTTACTTGATTTGAAACGAAAGGTGCTAGATCTAGAGCAGTACAGGGTTGGCTATCACCAATTGGAATCGAAAGTAAAAGAACAAAAAAGGGATTTGGAGAATATTACTGATAATTATAATCGTGTAATTTCTTCCCGTCGCTGGAGAATTCCAACAAAATTGATAAATCTTTTTAGGAGAAATAAATGAAGCGCCTGCTGTTATATGTACATTTTAATAAATTTGGCCAATTAAGTTCACATGTTGAGTACCAACTGACTCAAATGCGTCCCCTTTTTTCAACACTAGTCTTTATTAGTAATAGTGATTTATCAGGTGAAGATGAATTAACATTACAACAGGCTGGATTGGTTGACCAGGTGATTCGTCGAGAGAATGTTGGTTTTGATTTTGCAGCTTGGCGCGATGGAATGAGTAGTATTGGTTTTGAAGAATTGAAATCATATGATTCTGTCACTCTCATGAATGATACTTGTTTTGGCCCACTCTGGGATTTAAAGGATTTATTCGAGCGCTTTGAGCAAGACGAAGCCGTCGATTTTTGGGGGATGACCAATTTCCGTGCTAATGCACAGTTTAAGGAACATATCCAAAGTTATTATCTTTCCTTCTCTCAACGTACTGTTCAGTCTGATGCGTTTCAAAATTTTTGGACCAGTGTGCAAAACTTTACCAATGTACAGGATGTAATTGATAATTATGAAACGCGTGTGACAACGAATTTACTTGATGCTGGATTCCGATATAAGACAGTTTATAATACGGTAAATGAAGATACGACAGGTATGTTACACCCAGACTTTTCTTATTACAATCCAACAGCTATTCTGAAGGAGAAGGTGCCTTTTATCAAGGTTAAAACGATTGATGCTAACCAACATATCACACCCTATATTCTCCAAGCAATTGAGGAACAGACGAACTATCCTGTGGAATTGATTGTATCTCACATGTCCAAAATAAATTATCCAGATTTTAAGTATTTACTAGGTCGCAAGTATCTAAAAATAGCATCAAGCTCCTATTCTGGACTAAAAAAAGTCGCTGTACACTTACATGTTTTCTATGTGGATTTGTTACAGGAGTTTTTACTGACATTTGAGAACTTCGATTTTAATTTTGACCTTTTTATCACAACAGATAAAGATGAGAAGGTTGCTGAGATTGAGAAGATTTTAAAAGAAAACCGCAGAGTAGCTCAGATAGTGGTCACCGGGAATATTGGACGTGATGTCCTACCAATGCTCAAGTTAAAAGAGTATCTACAAAATTATAATATCGTAGGACATTTCCATACTAAAAAATCAAAAGAAGCGGATTTTTGGGCTGGTGAATCCTGGCGAAAAGAATTGATTGAGATGCTCGTTAAACCGGCTAACAACATATTGGCAAATATGGAAAGTCAGGAAGATTTGGGATTGGTCATTGCAGATATTCCAACCTTTTTCCGCTACAATAAAATAGTAGACGCTTATAATGAACACTTGATTGCTCCTATTATGAATGAGTTATGGGAAAATATGGGGATGACAAAGCAGATTGATTTCAATAACCTGCATACCTTTGTCATGTCTTATGGAACCTATGTATGGTTTACCTATGATGCGCTCCGACCGCTCTTTGATTTGAACTTGACAGATGATGATGTTCCATCAGAGCCATTACCACAAAACTCCATACTGCACGCAATTGAACGCCTATTGGTATATATTGCTTGGGATCGTCAATATGATTTTAGAATCTCAAAGAATCCTACTGATTTGACACCATTCATTGACAATAAATTGCTTAATGAACGTGGTGATGCACTTCCACATACCTATGTTAATTTTGACCACTTGGGTGGGATTAAGGGGGCTTTGAAATATATTATCATTGGTCCGTTAAGGGCTATGAAATATATCATTTTTCGTTTGAAAAGTAAGAAAAAGTAATCACAAGAGCTAGATAAGTGCAATGAATGCCGGATGGGACTAAAAAATAAGGGGTAATTATGTGACTAAGAAAGTATATCGTAAGAGTGTATTCTCTCACTTTTGGAATGGAACCACAACAAATGCCTACATTTGTTTATTTATACATTCCCTTATATTAACGGTTGTTTCTTATATTCCGATCAATAGTAATAGCCAAATTTTTGATTATTCCTTCCATATGGCTCGCATAATCGGTTTGGCTCAATCGCTTGACAATGGTGATTACCTTCCTCATTTGAACTATCTTTTTATTAATGCTTCAGGTTATGGCGTACCTATGTTTTATGGGAATGGTTTGCTCTATATTCCGGCACTAGTCTATTTATTGTCAAAGACCGCAACGGTTGCTTTTTCTAGCTATGCCTTCTTAATTATTTTGGGTTCTGCATGGTTTTCCTACTATTCACTTTATCAAATAACAAACGATAAGAACCGAGCATTCTTGTTCGGGCTGACAATGGCTGCGGTTTATCCTTTCTTTGGTTATGGGATGACAGCAGTTGTACCTTTGATTCCTATCTTAGTTTATTGTATATATAAAGTCCTCTATAAAAATAAACTTAACCCAGTTTTACTGGGAGTTATAATTGCATTTTTGGTGCAAACACATATTCTATCTACAATTGTATTGGCAATTTCGATGGGGATATTAGTTTTGTTTGCATACAAGAAATGGAGTTGGAGAAAATTCTTGTCCTTTCTCGCATCGATATTCCTAGCCATTCTCTTATCGATTGGATTTATTTTTCAATATCTAGAGCAAATTAAATCGCAACTTTTTTTCGTATCGTGGGGGTTAAGAGATTATCCATTTAAAAGTAGCTGGATTTTGGATGCAGGGAGCATTATTGATGTAATACGAAACTTCTTTTTTCCCTTAACACTTCTTTTCTTGTTTGTGGGATATTTTTTCTACAAACAATTACCAATGCTTTCTCGCCACTTGCTACTCTTGTCCCTGGTTTTATTGGTCTCAGCATCTAATATCCTACCTTGGCAATCCATATTGAAGTATAGCTTTTTAGCTGTTTTATAGTATACTGACCGTCTGGTTTACTTTTTGCCTTCCTTTGTCATAATGGCCTTATTTTTGATAAAAAGTCAGAAAGTAAGTGTAACTATTGCGGTGTTTCAAATAGGTTTCTTTGTCATTACCGGACCACTTAGTTTTCTACCACATACAGCAAACTTTAAGGACAACTATGCTCTTGTTGATACGAATCGACAGTTCATGGATAAACAAAATGAGAAGGCTGGGAAAGCCTTTGTTAATCCTTTGTTGACAACCTATTCAACATCTGGTAATGAATATTTCAACTTGGATATTCAACACGATCATGTGGAAAACGCAACCATACAACATTTCGTATATGACAGTAATCAGGTAACCATTACAAATGTGCGACATGCCTACAATTATTTAGATTTTGATGTACAATTGAAAGACGGTAAGGAATCTCAAATAACTTTACCGAGAATTTGGTACAAAGGATATAAAGCTATTTATTCCGCTGGAGCAAGTGGTACGGAGCCTGCTATTGTATATGAGGGCCTAAGTGCTTTTGAAAGAAAACAAGAACGTCGCCAACATATGCCGAATCGGACAAAGCAGGCTCTGTACGATGGTAGGGCAACTATTGAAGTATCTGCCAGTGGACATGTACAGATAGTATATGAGCGGACACCAATACAAATAATTGGCTTTACCCTGCAAAGTGCTTTCTGGCTCCTACTTTGTTATTTATCTCTACACAGTTACATTGTTACTAATTTTGAGCAGGGTTCTAAGTTGGTGGATTATACAAGGGAAGGTCAAGCTAGAGTCAAATAGAAAAAAGAAAAAAATGGAGAATAATATATGGTAACTCACTTGAGAAATTTTCTTGAAGAACATGGTCTCTATGTGACTGTGGTAAAGTATTTGTTTACTATATTCTTGTCAGTAATGAGTTATAGAAATCACTCTGACTGGGGCTATATCTTGGTAACTGCTGTAGAAGTCATAAGTATTGCTGCAATTACAAATATCTTTGCGAAAGAACAGAAATTAATTGCTTATCTAGTCAATAGTGTATTAGTATTAATTATTAATATCCAAAATATTACGATGTTCCCAAATTTCAAGTTGAAATTAGCCACCCATAAGAAATTCACTCGGCGACTTGTAGTCCAAGCATTTTTTAGGGTAATTATTAATCCAATTTTCGATAAAAGCGACTTCTTTCAGAGTCGTTTTCTTGGTTCCTTTTGGTAACCATCTCCGAATCAATCGATTGTGATTTTCATTCGTTCCCCTCTCCCATGAAGAGTAGGGATGCGCATAGTAGATATACTCCTCAGGAAACACTTCAGCCAGACGACTAAATTCTGTACCGTTATCTGCAGTAATAGACAGAATACGATGTTCCCTCAAGATTCCCTCCAGTGCCTGATTGACTGATTCAGTGGTTCTGTTAGGTATCAGACGGATGATTTGGTGTCTACTCCGACGGTCGGTTAAGACTAACAGGCAATAATTTTTCACCTTAGTTAATAGAACCGTATCAATTTCATAATGACCATTTTCTAAGCGAAGATTAATAACTTCAGGTCGATCTTCAATTGATTTGCCTGCTGGTTTAAAGTTAGGACTGGCTTGCTTCTTGACACTTTTCCCTTTTCTAGGGTAAAGCATGTCTGCTTTCGTCA
>OCVT010000918.1_pt1 | contig 12512 bp, 8 predicted proteins | sample 1539111 | NCBI WGS metagenome assembly OCVT01 (sample SAMEA3991482, study PRJEB22521) | metagenome | biome: anthropogenic terrestrial biome; feature: sewage plant; material: raw primary sludge | place: Sweden | collected 2012-09-26 | reverse complement strand
TACATCGTCATCAGAGGTTGCCTTGCGGCGTGGGCTCGCAGTCCTCCCCCATGAGCAGAGTTAAGTATCCAAACAAAATAAAAAGAGAAGATCTTAATATCCCCAATATTAATTTCCTTTGAATATGTATAATAATATATAAAAAAGGTTCAGACCACCTTTTTAGGCAATCAGAACCAGCTCTTTGCTCTCATAAAGTTTTACCAGACAATCCTCTTTGCCAATAGGCAAGCAAAATAAGAACATAAAAAATATGCATTGATTATCAGGAATATACGATTTTTATATTCCTATTTTGAGTGTGATTTTACCAATGGCGGAACAGTTCAAAACCGAATTTGCATCCGAAAGAATTGAAATTTCCATTCTTGGTTGATACAAAAATACCGATGGAGAACAGTCGATTGGTGAATCCGTAGCCACATTCGATATAGGGCGTGAGGTTTTTAACTGAGAGTGCACTGATGTACACACGCTCCATCTCGATAAAATGACCTATTTGTGGTATCCAACCGGTAACTAGTAGTGGTGTCTCGTATGTAAGGTTTGCTCTTGCATAATATTCCGATTCGTTATACCATTTGGAATCCAGCAGTTCAAATTCTCCGCTCCAGTCATCGTTCCACCCACCAGGAATATTGTTTTCACGGAAGTTGGCATAATCAAGAAAAAACGAGTCTTTACCTTTCCATGTGTAAAATCCAGCGCCCAGTCGCATTGAGATGGACTGCAGCCTTGTCAAGTGTTTCAGATACTGTCCGTCCATTTCCCATCGTTCATATGCGGTGTTGGTCTTGGCTACGTTCTTGATACTTCTTTCATAATCCACAGTAAAAATGGGACCATTCCATCCTTTGGGCCGGTATTCTATTTCTACTATAGGAGCAAATGAACGGTAGATTGGTGGTCTGTTTGCCAGATCGAATGCGTTCATGTCCACAGCAGTGCGCTTGTGATAGATAAATCCAATCTGGAAACCAAATTTATTGCTGATGTCGAAATTATTGATTATTTTGAAGTTGGTATCCTTAAAGAAATACAGACGTGATTTGTCCCACTTTACAGTGTCTATGTTATCGATCTTGTCTGCCACTGTGGAATTAGTTATTCTGTTTCCATTACCAAATTCCATCTGAAGATATCTATTGCGACGCTTATCAAAATATAGCATCAGTGGGATGGTGTAATACAGTTGGTGTTGTGTGAATGAATAACCAGCCTTAATGCGAACCCACAAGTCGCTGTTGTGTGAAAAGTCGTAACTGCCGCGAACATCTAATTTATATGTCAGTCCACGCCTGTGACTATAGCCCATGTAAAGTGGGTTTATCAGCGGATTTATCTTGATATATCCCTGATTGTTTGCTCCAAAATTGGATTTAATTCTATTGACCAGATGTTCGCCAATGATATCCCACATTATTTTTGTTAGCTTGCTGTCCGTTACATAGCTTCTAGTCGTGTCGGTCTTTTCTGCCTTTTTGGTGTAATGCTTATTATAAATTTGCTGCTCAACATCTGAAATCGTGTCGGGACGAACCTGTTTCATCAATTCTATATTTTCAACATTATATATAGTGTCGTTCAATATTTTCGGCAAATCGTAATATGCGTAGTATTTAATGTTAATTTTGTTGCCAATAAACTTAAACTGTGATGTGAGGTTGCATTTTATAGGCAAAAGAGATTTCACCCCATCCTTGCCCATCGTGATATGTAGAATGAAATTTATCATGTCATATTCACCCTCAATTTGCGTGTCAATTATTCTTCCTGTGGAATAATCCACCAAAGCGTACCCCCTGACCAACTGAGTATTGTTGCATCGTGGGCGAAATGTGATTCTGGCAGTGCCATTCAAGTAGAAAGACACTTTGCAACGATAAAAGATATGGTTATGTTTGTTGAATGGAGATAGCAAATGATCTTCTATAATTGTTTCATTATATATTAGTGGAGTGAGATACTTCATCAATATTGGCAATGTTTTGCGGTGGTGGGGTATCGTGGTGAGAGTTACCATACGTCGTGATTCAAATTTTCTAAAATCATGGAATGAAACCTGGTCGTATGTCTCACTGATGTATTTGCGGTCGCCTCCATGGGCGATGACATACATCGAAGGCACTGCTAACAGTGTGAAATTTCGTTTTTCCACATCAATAAGACTAAGCTGGTACGAGTATGTGTATGAATGGTTAATCTCGGTGGTGTCTATTGTCTCTGCATATTTGTATATACGGTTAAGCATCAAGGTGTCTGGCCTAATCTTTGCCGATACATTGCTGCAAACAATATGCATCAGAAATGCGATTATATAGTATTTCCATTGTATTTGCATAACATATAATTGTTTTGCAAATATAAATAAAATTTTCGGATAACAAGCCAGTTGAAGTTAAAACCATAATAAATTCTATCGAATTGGCGTAATTTAAAGTATTGTTTATGAAATCAAAGTGCACATACATCCAATCCTAGTATTGTACCCCTGGCCATCTCCTAGTACTGCTTTTATTTCCATGTCCGTCCTTGTTGGATAAAATAGTGAGAGATCGCCTCAGAAAGACATTTCGTCAATACTAGAATGAAATTCCATGTTTGTCTTTAGCTAAAAAAGTTGGCTCAGAAACGAGGTAATTATGCATTTCACACAAAGAAACTATTTATAACAATTCTCTCTGTATTCTGAAATAGGGCACAGATGACGTTGTAAGGTGTGTGATTGCTCCATGGAAAGGATATCTTTGATACGGAACATAAGGCCAAGTTCGATAATGCCCTTGCCGTGAATATCACTGCATTTGTCAGATGAACCAAATGGCTCATTCCTTTAAATCAAAAGATTCCTAGGAATGAGCCATTCATAATATACATTTATGTATTATAACTTGTATCCTAAAGTTAGAAGAAGTTGATGACGTTTATTGCTGACTTCTGTTTTAGGAGCAACATTCGCACTTACAGAAGGTTTAGAATCAGAGTCTGTAAATGCGTAGAAATCTCCATTTGTGGAACTATACTGGTAAGCGATATCCATCGTGAATTTATCAATGGAATACCCCAATCCACAAGTAATACGATTAGTTGACTTCCAATTTGTAAATGATGGGTCAGATGTATAAGATACTCCATATGAATTTGCATTTACACATTTAGATCCACTTTTACTATACATTGGAGACACATAATTATAGCCAAAACGTACCGCTATTTCTGGAGAGGGTTTGAACTCAAGTCCAAACTTGAGCGTAGAAACGGCCTTCAACGTTTGTTTGATATTATCGTTCATGGCTTCATCACTATAACTATTATCCACATAACCATTATAACCATCCCAAGAGTCGCCTTCGTCCACTCTGGCATCACAGTGCGTATAATCAGCATATTCATAACTAGCTCCAAGAGCAAGGCTATTACCAATAGTGTGACCAAGACTTAACCCAAACTTCCACGGTGAATAAAATTTGTAATCGTAACTATCGCTTAATGTCAGATTATTATCTTTATTTGTCACAATAGCAGTATAGTTTGATGATGTCAAATCATACCAAGTAGGAGTGGCGATGGAGAGACCTATACGGAATGGGGAGGATTCTATCGGCCTAAAAATAACACCTGCCTTAATATCTGCACCAGTACCAGTGATATGCCTATAATCATCATAATATAAATTTCCCAAGCTACTATATGACTCATGATAAGTGGACCAATTTTTATAATGTACATCATTAATTCCAATAGTCATACCTAGATATATCCTGTCATTAATATTTCCACTAACATTAAAATCATATTCACCTACATAACCAGTGTTTGCCTTATTATAATCAAACGCATCTGCATTGTAACCATCAGTCTGACCTTGCAGTAAATAATTTTCATATAAATCATCTGTTTGAGAATATGATAAGTAACTAGAACCATATATCTGATTCTGAGAATCATAGCTTAATTTAAATACCTTATAATAATCTTTATTTGAAGTAAGCCTATTTGCAGATGAACCTTTCAATGAGTTTGCCGCATTTAAGATTTGATCAAAATTACGACTTTTATGATAATTAAAAGAAAAATTCAAAAACGAATTTCTTCCATTACGTATAGAGTATACAACACCTACTTGGTCAAAACTCATGTTTGTCTTATTACCATGAGAATAATCATTAACATCTTGTTGGCTTGTTAATCCAAAAGATATATTTGCTGTAGAGCGGCGGAACAAACCAATACCAGCAGGATTGGTCCCTATTGTCGAGATATCGGCTCCAAGAGCTTCCATCGCACCACCCATACCAACATAACGTGCGGTACCATTTAAATCTTCTGTACTAATGGCTGCACCTTCATATGTCTCTTGAGCAACAGATGGCACTGATATCAATACCATTGCTGCAATATATAAATATTTAGTTTTCATATTCAATTAATTATATGAATTAAAGTTCATAATATTTAGAATTATCGGTGTCCACCGAAATGACCACCACCGCCACCACTTGAGTGACCACCACTAGAGAATCCACCTCCACCACCACTTCCAAATGAGCTTTGACCTCCAGAAAATGAGTTTCCACTATTAGAATTTGACGGTGTATAACTTCGGCTATTACTGTATGTGCTATTATTATTGCTACGAGAGAATGAACTTCGCGGCATGCTTACAGAGTTACTTGAGCCATATGAACGTGTGCCATTAGGGCTTGTACCAAAACGAGATGTCCCACTCGAACCAAACGAACGACCATGAACTCCACTATTTGCCCAAGAACTTACACGGCCACCGTTAATTCCAGTTGAGCCACCAAAGTTTTGACGATGCCCGCCTCTTGGCACATTATGTGAGATATAGTCGCCTCCCCAACCGCCATAGTAAGGGTAATCCCAACCATAATACCCATAAGGATAACCATAGCCATAGCCATAATACCACGGATCGTACAAGCCATAATATCCGCTGTAGCACCAAGGTTCTGACCATCCCCAGCGACCACAATAATAAGGACTATAGCCATAATATCCATACATCCACGGATCATACCAACCATAATATCCATCAAAACGACTCATTCGACGGCAATTGTAATAATCATTGTCATCTGCCTGATACTGCATACTACCTGGATAAATATAAGCCGTATCTACATAAGAACTGTCAGGATACAATTCGTTACCAGCATGAAATTCAATAATGTCATTGCCCAAAGAATCACTTCCGATTTTCTGACAGTAACTACTAAACTTGCCACGACGATTATATTCGTCTACATCACGATTACTGCCACAATAATAAGAAGCTTTCTCTTTTACCTTAATTTGAGAGGAGCTATTTGTTTCTACCGTCTTCTTCGGTGTGAAGTAGAGGTCGTCGTCCTGAGCCATTAATGATAATGGCATCACTCCTAATAGGACTAAGAGAATGAATATTTTTTTCATCTTATATACCCTTTATTTTATTTATAATATCATATTGCAAAAATATAGTCTATTTTAATGCAAAAATAAGGAAAAACCCTAAACCATGATAGGATTTTCCCTATTTTTTATATATTTGCATCACATTTTTAACGTATAATCACCGCATCGAGCCCTTATGTCTAATATTTATTGGCAGATGCAATGATTATTTTAATAAAAAGATATGAAGTATAGTGTTGCAGAATTCAAGATAAGATGTGAAGCCGAAGTTTTTCGGACATCATGTGATTTAATTGCAGATATAGCCGGGGAGGCAGGATTCGAATCCTTTGAAGATACGGAAGAAGGAATAAATGGCTATATTCAAAAAGACGTATTCAGTCGTGACGTATTGGATGAATGTCTTAGTTACTTTCCTATCCAAGGTGTGAATGTTGAATACAACATATCAGATGTAGAAGATAAAGATTGGAATGAACAGTGGGAAGATATCGGCTTTGACACAATCAATATTGATGATAAAATATTGATATATGATGCCAAACACTGCGAAAGGCCAATTGACAATCAGAATAAAACTATTAAATTTATTGGTATTGAGGCCATCCAAGCTTTCGGAACCGGCACACATCAGACCACTCGCATGATAATTTCTTCGTTATTGAAAATGCGAATCCATGGTTTACGCGTTCTCGATTGCGGTTGTGGTACAGGTATATTGGGTATAACTGCCTCCAAACTTGGCGCATCATCTATCGTGGGATATGATATTGATGAATGGAGTGTGAATAATGCTATGCACAATGCAACAATAAATGATATTGACAACATAGATATTTTACATGGTGATGTTAGTGTTTTGTCACATGTGTGTGGCGTATTTAATATAGTTTTAGCCAATATTAACCGAAACATTCTTCTTAATGACATGCATGCTTTCTGTGATGTAATGTGTAAGGATGCGACTCTCATTATTAGTGGTTTTTACGAGGAAGACATCGCTACATTGTTGAACAAGGCGTCTGTACTGGGCTTAAAAGAAATAAATCGATTAGTTGATGATAATTGGGCATGCCTGCTATTACGAAATTGAACAATCTATATTATTATAATTCAAATACAAAACGTATGGAAGAATATAGTTCTGCTCCCAAAACATATAACAGCCATAATTGTTTTGAATAGGTTACACCAATTGTCAAGCTATGGAATATTGATTGCAATGAATTTAAAGAACCACACATTTTTCCATAACTGACAGAGCAAAAGCATATGCAGAAACAGATAATTGGAATAATGCTATTTGAGAAGCTACTTGGGAAAAGACAACCTGTAACACTCAATAATATCGCATGCGGAATAACCGTAAGCAAGATTAAGACTATTGTAAATGAAACTAGTTCAAATATAACCAAATGCAATGCAAAATGCTTAGGATAATCTAATGATTTGGGATTCATAATAGCTTGTAATAGGCCACTATAACGTAGTGAACCATAAGCAATACTTAACAACAACAACCAGACAAGAAACGGGGTGGCAAGATTTTCTGTAAAATGGCCAAAAAACCATCGTACTCCTTCATTACTGAGAAGAGAGCGCATGAAAACATCTGGCATCGCAGCAGTAATGAGCCATGACACCAATATAACTACAATTTGTAGTATTCCTATAACGAGGGCACAAACTGAAAAGACAAGTTCTTTTTTCATCTGCAAATTAATCATCATCTGGATGCAAATTATCAATATCCAATATACGAAGTTCCAAAGCTCGAACAACCAATCTTGTGGCATTAACACCTGCACCCATGTTACCATCAGAGAATAGTTTCTGAACCAATTCGTTTTGACGTTTTTCCAAACTCTTGACACCAAATGGCATGCCTCGCAAATTTGTTATTTGCTCCTTTGTATAACCGAGTGCCAGATGACGCAGAAATCGTTCATCGTATTCATCAACTTCATAATTGATTAACGCTTCCTGTCTCATTAACTGATTGTTGACACTATATTTAAAACGCTCAACTATTTTATTTAAAATGGGCTCATTAAACACCATTTTCTTACCACCCATAACACTTGAGACATCACCACGAGTCAGCAGTTCGCCACTTTTCAAAATAATACCATCACAACCAGCATCCAGAACATCCACCCACAACTTTTCATTTAATATTTCGCCTGTAAAAATCAGTACCTTTACATCTGAATAATTCTCTTTCGTCTGCCTGCATATTTCAACACCTACAGTAGTAGAGCCACCAAGTCCTAAATCCAAAAGGACTAGGTTTGGAAGTTGTTTCTTTATCAACTTCCAATAAGACTGTTCACTTTCTGCTGTTCCAATTATCTCTGCCTCAGGTATTTCATTGCGGAATATTCCTTCAGTACCCTTTAGTTCCAACGGAACATCTTCCACTATTATCACTTTAAAATTATCCATATTGTATATATATTAGAAATCCCATAATGTTATTTATCTACATATTAGGATAAGCATATAGCTATCCATGTGCCAAAGTAACTTCAATGAACGAACCATTTGCGTCTCCTCGCGTAGCCAAGATGCCACATCCACGCGCATTTGTAGCTTCACCAATATCACGTATAATCTGACGGCACAACATATATTGAATATTAATTGTGGATGGTGTAAACAGCAAACGTCGTTGCTCGTCAGTTATATTTAGATTAGGCATTGAAACTTTTATTATAACGTATCTACTGCCCTTTTCTGATACATTGGTAATAAGTTTTTTTTCACCACTCTCTTTTCGTAATATTTCGAATAGGTATTTTACCATATCCTCGTCACCTAATATGGGCATCGAACAGATTGATGGAAGATTAACCAATTGACATTTCTGCTTAATTGAATTTATCTGCCTCATAGCTTGAGCACTTAATATGGTATAAAGGTCTTTGTAGTAACTGACCAATTCTTGTATTGATTGTAAGTTATTATCTGTACCGTCGATAAGATGGCGTATACGGGGTGGATAATACATCGTCTCATGTTTTAGCGTGCTAAGACAGTTGTCTAGGACACTATTACATATATAATAATTGTAATTTTCAAATTCAGTACGGTGCCACTCATCTTCAGCTAGTTCTATTTTCTCTTGCTGTATTTTTTGTGATAAAATACGTTCTCGCAATGCTCTTTCAATTTGCATTACAACTGTTTCTAATATTGGTATCTTTGTATTTAGTGTTACTTTCTTGCTTTTCCACACATTCTCAATTTTCTTCAACTTTGTCTCCGGTTTTTCATCACTCAATAAAATCGAGTTAATCAAATGTATCCTGTCTATACAAAAACGATAATATAGCCGATGACGATAATACAAGAAATAATACGCCGGAAATACCATGAGAAGTAAAAGAATCAAAAGAATAACAGCCACGGTCTTGCTGTTTTCTGATTTCTGCATAGCACGTACATAATCAGTGAGAGTATTATCTGCCGAACTTTCACGAAAGAGTTGCGTGTAAACTTTATTATTATATTTATAAAGAGACCATTTATGCAAAGCTAATGCAGCGACAGCACTTTCGTTTCTGATATCAAGAATGACATTATAATTAGTGGGCAATTTATCGTGGAACCATTTAATCTCTGCAGGTGTCTCTACACCATCATAATATAACACCATCAAGTTTTTGCCAGCATTGTTTTGTTGCAAATAATATTGATTTAGATAATATCTACAACTATCTGCGAAAACAAGTGTTTGCCTATATGTTCCATTTATATTGCTAAAATACGCGCTATCAGCAAAGTTTGCTGCGTAATCAAGAGCTGATAATGAATTCGTCTCATATTTCTTATTATCTGTTAGTTTAATATTTTTAATATCATTTGGCCTTGCCTCAATTGATAAATTGATAATCATTAATGACAATAAAACAAACGTGCGGATTATACCTTTAGGTAATCGAAAAGAGAATCGACTCCCTTTATACGGTGTACTCTCAACTGCAATACAACAGACATCAAAGATATGGCTTATTTTGCGATACTTATCTATAATTCCTTTACAATTCATTAACCCAAACCCATGAGATGTCTGAGTATCAGAAAAGCCATGATACCCTGAGACATATTCCTTTTTGTCAATAATTTGTTTATAATCAAAAATATGAGCTTGTTGTTTTTGACTCATACCTTTACCTGTATCACTTATACTTATCTCAACATAATTGTCTGTCGATACCGTGCTGACTGATACTATTCCACCTTCTGGCGTAAACTTTCGGGCATTATCAGCTATTGTGTTTATCATAAACAGAGTCAAGGCTTTATCTGCCTTTACTATATCATCTGTTGGATTTACAATGAGTTTCACTCCTTTTAATTGAAATCCCATCTTGCCTTTATTCACAATGTCAAAAAGAGATTGTAATGCAAAGCTTTCAATATGCAAACTCAGTTCCCCTTGTCTCATTTGGATCCACTGAGTCAAGGTTGCATTATATTCATTTATTTTATCTGTAAGTTCAATAATATAATTATATCTTTCGCGTCTGATTATTTCATTTTCCTTTTTTGTAATCAAACAATGTATTTCATTAATCATCCTATCTATGAATGGTATAATGCTATTGACAATCGTGATCTTCGCCCGTTGCTCCAGATTACGTTTTTTATTGTTTTGGATATGAATACTAGCCATTTGAATATTTTCATTAACTTCTTCATATCTTTCTTTACTCTTTTTTAGAAAGCCATGATTTACTCTTTCCCATTCTTTCAGTGGTTCTAGAAAAGAGTCGAGAGAATATTTATTGTCGCTTATACGACGCATGCGATCAAAAGCAAACAAAAGAATCACCACAATTACAATCATTATTATGACGGCAACAATCATAATGTTTAATTGATTAGAAGATTTGTCCAGTTGCCCTGCCCGTGCCTCAAGTTGTCTGTCTTGACGTGTTTTTTCTTGAAGGTCTAAGTAAATATTTCGGTTATAGTCACTGTTTGGTTTTTGATTAACAGCTGAATATACCAAACATAACTGTTCGCGTATTGAAGCGACCAGGTCTGGCGCACGATTTATTACGGTATTTCTACCAAGTGCATTTTGCAAACATATAAGTGCAGAACTATAATCTTTTATTGCCCAATAACATTCAGCTAAAGTACGATGTGCCCCTGCAATCTGATACACATCCCCATATTTTGAAAAAACGTCGAGTGAACGCTGTGCCAGATTTCCAGCTAAAAGAGAGTCGGGCATATTGTCCTTATTGACATATTTCATCGCTGGCAGATTCGCATTTATTAACCTATTTCTAATATTGGGCAATTGTAAGTGCTCACTTAAGCCTTGCAACGCCTGTGCTTCCCAATATGGATATTTATATTGGCACGCCGAGAGATAACAACGCATAAGGTAATCAAATTCTGTCTGGTCGATTTCTTCTTGAGTTCCTTTAGTTATAATACCTCCGGCACCAACATTATACCAATAATTCAGCAATTGCGCTGTATCCTCTTCAAGCTCGCCATTAGGATTAATTGCTTCGAGTGCTTTAATGGATGGCATTTTCAGACCAACATAATAGAAATATATTGAAGTTACAATATTATATTCACTCTGTGCATATATCATGCGCAGACGCTGATGTTCAGATAGATTTTCATGTTCTTCTTCAATTCTGCGCTGTCTCCTTATTGCGCGTTCGCGATAATCATAAAAGTCTTTATTTTTTGATTGCCTCTGGCAAAGTCTCATATATTGAATGTCTGCAATAAGTAATTCTACTTGATTGTCTGTAATATTCTCTATAGAATCAAGTAGAATGTATACTTTGGGGTAATCCATACGTGCTATGCTTACAAATGCCAAGTTATTGTAGGCTTCAGCCTTACCTGCATCATATTTATCAGCAATTGATAATGCACGTTTTGCATAATAAATGGTCGAATCTAAGTTCCGGTAGTGGTATGCATAAGAAATATTATTCAGTCTGTCTACTTTGTCTTTGTTTGGCGTAGAGCATGCTGAAAAAAGAATAAGACACAATACATATAATAATAGTGTCTTTTTGTATTGTGCAATGTCATAGTTAATTATCATCAGTAAAAATAAACACTTAGACCTCCCCCACCAATACATAAATCATACAAGTGGAAAAGGTCTAAAATATATTTTATCCGCGTGCCTTTGCAATATAGCTAAGCGCTTCAACACATTTGTCAGAAATTGCTTTCCAATTCTTAGTAGCAATAACATCCTTGGGGAACAGATTAGACCCCATTCCAACACACAGGACACCACTTTTAATCCACGCTGTAAGATTTTCCTCATCTGGAGAAACAGCCCCAGTAACCATAATGTTGCTCCAACGCAATGGACCAAGCACATTCTTAACGAACGAAGGACCACCTACATTGCCTGCAGGGAACACCTTTGTAACATCGCAGCCCAATGCTTGTGCATCATTAATTTCACTAACGCTACCGCAACCTGGGCTATATGGAACCAGACGACGGTTACAAACCGGAGCAATTTCCGGGTTGAAGTTAGGACCAACAATAAAATTTGCACCTAACTGAAGATAAAGAGCCGCCGTAGGTGCATCAATTACTGTACCTACACCCAATATCATCTCCGAACATTCTTTTACAGCCCATTTGTTTACTTCTTCGAATATCTCATGAGCATAATCGCCACGATTGGTAAACTCGAATACACGAACACCACCATCATAACATGCTTTAACAACATTCTTAACAATTTCCACATCGCCATTGAAGAAGACTGGAACCATACCAGTCTTTCTCATTGCTTCAATAACTTGCATTTTATTAAAACGAGACATTTTCTTTATTTGTTTAAATTGACACCCATCATTAACGTTGAACACGACCTGAAGCATCACCACCAGCAAGATTTTCCACTTCTTCCTTGCTAACCATATTGAAATCGCCAGGGATTGTATGTTTAAGGGCCGAAGCCGCAACAGCAAATTCGAGAGCCATACCTTGATTTTCAGGATATGTAAGCAATCCATGAATCAAGCCTCCCGAGAAGGAATCCCCACCACCTACTCTGTCTATTATTGGAAGAATGTCATAATGCT
>OCVT010000914.1_pt1 | contig 12530 bp, 9 predicted proteins | sample 1539111 | NCBI WGS metagenome assembly OCVT01 (sample SAMEA3991482, study PRJEB22521) | metagenome | biome: anthropogenic terrestrial biome; feature: sewage plant; material: raw primary sludge | place: Sweden | collected 2012-09-26 | reverse complement strand
CAACCAGCATGCCCGCCGCCAATGACCAAGACATCATATTTGAAAAGCATATTCATAATTTTCCGCAAAAGTAAGAATTTTAATTTGATTTTTTATAGAAAACCTTTGAATTATCGCTAAAATATAGTAATTTTGCAGTCCACAGATGCGCACGTAATATTTATTATTAGGTATATTAGCATTGTTACTCATGTCTGAAACACAGCAGTTTGTAAATAAAACGGAAATAAATTTCAACAGTTAAATAATTAAATTTCAATCATTTATGTGGTTAATCAATTCATCTATTGGTAGAAAAGTTATAATGTCGGTAACCGGTATTGCGCTTATTCTATTTCTGACATTCCACATGTCTATGAACGTTGCAGCCTTCTTCTCCGGAGACGCCTACAACATGATTTGTAAATTGCTCGGTGCCAACTGGTATGCTGTAGTTGCAACACTCGGCTTGGCAGCTCTTGCAGTGATTCACATCGTTTACGCATTTCTTCTTACTATCCAAAACCGCAAGGCCCGTGGCAGTGAGCGTTATGCAGTAACAGCAAAACCTGCAAAGGTGGAGTGGGCGTCTCAGAACATGCTCGTGCTCGGTATTATCATCGCGCTTGGTTTTTGTTTGCACTTGTTCAACTTCTGGTTCAACATGATGTTTGCAGAGATCACACACATGTCGGTGGCTCATGATCCCTCAGACGGTTTCGCATTCATCAAGGACACATTCTCAAATCCGGTTTACGTAGCGCTCTATGTTATCTGGATTGTTGCTATCTGGTTCCATCTCTCTCACGGATTCTGGAGTGCGATGCAGACAATGGGCTGGAACGGAAAAGTGTGGTTCTGCCGTTGGAAGATGATCGGTATCATCTATGTATCGATAATGATGCTCTGCTTCTTGTTCGTGGTATTGGCATTTGCATTCGGTCTGGCTCCAAGTCTCCATAGCTGCTGTTAAGCAATAAATAAATTCATAATTTAAAGAAATAAGATTATGTCACAAATAGATTCAAGAATTCCTGAAGGCCCGTTGGCTGATAAATGGACTAACTATAAAGCTCATCAGAAACTTGTAAACCCGGCCAACAAGCGTAAGCTCGACATCATCGTCGTTGGTACAGGTCTTGCTGGCGCTTCTGCAGCCGCTTCACTCGGCGAGATGGGTTTCCATGTAATAAACCTCTGCATTCAGGACTCTCCACGCCGTGCTCACTCTATTGCGGCACAGGGTGGTATTAATGCAGCTAAGAACTATCAGAATGACGGTGATGCTACTTACCGTCTGTTCTACGATACAATCAAGGGTGGTGACTATCGTTCACGCGAGGCCAATGTTTATCGTCTGGCTGAGGTCAGCGCAAGCATCATCGACCAGTGTGTTGCGCAAGGTGTCCCTTTCGCTCGTGAGTATGGTGGTATGCTTGCCAACCGTTCATTCGGTGGCGTGCAGGTTTGCCGTACTTTCTACGCTAAGGGCCAGACCGGTCAGCAGCTGTTGCTCGGTGCCTATTCAGCGCTGATGCGCCAGGTAAACGCCGGTACCGTGTCTCTCTATACTCGTTATGAGATGGAGGAAGTCGTAATCATCGACGGTCGTGCCCGTGGTATTATCGCCAAGAATCTGGTAACAGGCAAGCTGGAGCGTTTCGCCGGTCATGCTGTATGTATTGCCACCGGCGGATACGGAAACACATATTTCCTCTCCACCAACGCTATGGGCTGTAACTGTACAGCAGCAATGGCATGCTACCGCAAGGGTGCATACTTTGCAAACCCGGCATTCGTTCAGATTCACCCTACGTGTATTCCTGTACACGGCGACAAGCAGTCTAAGCTGACATTGATGTCTGAGTCTCTGCGTAATGACGGCCGTATCTGGGTACCAAAGAAAATTGAAGATGCCAAGAAGTTGCAGGCAGGTACCATCCAGGGCAAGGAGATCCCTGAGGAAGACCGCGACTACTATTTGGAGCGTCGCTATCCGGCATTCGGTAATCTTGTTCCTCGCGACGTGGCTTCACGTGCTGCCAAGGAGCGTTGCGACAAGGGATTCGGTGTAAACAACACCGGTCTGGCTGTGTTCCTGGATTTCTCAGAGGCTATCGGCCGTCTGGGCAAGGATGCGGTAGAGCAGCGTTATGGTAACCTCTTCGACATGTATGAGGAGATCACCGATGTTAATCCTTATGAGAATCCTATGATGATATTCCCTGCCATCCACTACACGATGGGTGGAATATGGGTAGATTATGAGTTGCAGACCAGTATTAAGGGATTGTTTGCGCTCGGCGAGTGCAACTTCTCTGACCACGGAGCCAACCGCTTGGGTGCCAGTGCTTTGATGCAGGGACTCGCTGATGGATACTTCGTCATTCCTTACACAATGCAGAACTATCTGAGCGATCAGATCACCGTTGCACGCTTCTCAACAGACCTGCCTGAGTTTGACGAGGCTGAGAAAGCCGTACAGGCAGAGGTAGACCGTATCTATAACGTTAAGGGCGACCGTAGCGTAGACTCTATCCACAAGGAACTTGGCCACATCATGTGGGAATATGTTGGTATGGGCCGTACAAAGGAAGGTCTGGAAGAAGGCTTGAAGAAGATGAAGGCACTGCGCAAGGTGTTCAACGAGCACGTCCGCATCCCCGGTGACAAGGAAGGGCTGAACGTGGAACTCGACAAGGCTATCCGTTTGCGTGACTTCCTCATAATGGGCGAGCTTATTGCTTACGATGCACTTAACCGTAATGAGAGTTGTGGCGGACACTTCCGTGAAGAGTCTCAGACACCAGAGGGTGAGGCTAAGCGTGATGACGATAATTACATGTATGTAGCTTGCTGGAAGTATAATGGTTCTGATGATGCAGCGCCTGAGTTGCTCAAAGAAGACCTCAACTATCAATACATCAAGGTTCAGACACGTAATTACAAGAGCTAATTAGTCAGATTAGAGCAATTTAAAAGATCAAACAAAATGGACAAAAATATAAGTTTCACGCTTAAAGTATGGCGTCAGAACGGACCTAAGGCAAAAGGTCATTTCGATACATTCGAGATGAAGGATATCCCCGGTGATACCTCATTCCTCGAGATGTTGGATATCCTGAACGAGCAGCTCATCGAAGACAACAAAGAACCATTCGTTTTCGACCACGACTGCCGTGAAGGTATCTGCGGTATGTGTTCACTCTATATCAACGGTCACCCTCACGGCCCCGCAACAGGCGCAACAACCTGTCAGCTCTACATGCGCCGTTTCAAGGATGGCGACGTTATCACCGTTGAGCCTTGGCGCTCTGCTGCATTCCCTGTAATCAAGGACTGTATGGTAGACCGTGGCGCATTCGACAAGATTATCGCTGCCGGCGGTTACGTAAGCGTGCGTACAGGCCAGCCACAGGACGCCAATGCAATCCTTATCGCTAAGGAGAATGCCGATGAGGCAATGGATTGCGCCACATGTATCGGTTGTGGATGCTGCGTTGCAGCCTGCAAGAACGGCTCGGCAATGCTCTTTGTGAGTTCAAAAGTCAGCCAGCTAGCACTTCTCCCACAAGGTCGTCCTGAGGCCGCACGTCGTGCAAAGGCGATGGTTATGAAGATGGAGGAACTTGGATTTGGTAACTGCACCAACACCCGCGCTTGCGAGGCTGAGTGTCCTAAGAACGAGTCTATCGCCAACATCGCGCGCCTGAACCGTGAGTTTATCAAGGCAAAACTGAGCGACTAATATCCTCTATTGCAGGTTATTATATAACTATAATCCCCGTTGTCATCCTTTTGACAGCGGGGATTTTAACGTATATATGGAGATGATTGTCTGAATTCTGTGAAAAACCGGTCAAGCCAGTTCTTCAATAATCTTTCTTATCTCTGTCGCCTGCAGTCTGCCATATACCTTTTCTCCTATCATTACCACGGGAGCCAGGCCGCAAGCACCCACACAGCGCAGGCAATCGAGAGAGAACTTGCCATCGGGCGTGGTTTCGCCCACATTGATGCCAAGCAGGCGTTTAAACTCGTCCAACAGTTTCTCTGAGCCGCGCACATAGCAGGCTGTGCCAAGACAGACGGAGATAGGATATTTGCCTTTGGGTTTCTCTGTGAAGAATGTATAGAACGTGACTACGCCGTAAACTCTGGACACGGGTATTTCCAGTTTTCTGGCCACTATACGTTGCGCATCCTCGGGCAGATAGCCCAACATGGTTTGAGCTTCATGGAGTATATTTATCAGTTCACCTGCATCGTTGCCATGCTTGTCGCAGATGCTTCTAATCTGCGCGACTACCGTACAAGCTAATTTTGTCTTTGCCATAATATAGGATGTTTTGTTCAGTCTATCGACTTGTTTGAATAATGGGTGTGCAACAATAGATGGGCTTTCTCGCCAAGCGGCTTGCCCAGATATTCATCATACAACTGCCGGATGTATGGATTCTCGTGCGACTTTCTCACCGGCATCTCGGCATCCTCATTGTATATTGCACGCTGACGGGCGTAGAGTATCTCCGAATTGCCATGATGCAGTGGCTGGCCTCCACCACCGATACAACCGCCGGGACATGCCATAATCTCTATCACATGATAGTCGTTATGGCCATTTCTTATCTCATTCAGCATGTGACGGGCGTTTCCCAGACCGTGTGCGATGCCCACCTTGAGCTGAAATCCGTCCATGTCTACAGTTGCCAGGCGGATGCCTTCCAGTCCTCTCACGGACTTGAAATTGACATTCTCGAGCGTTTTTCCCGTATGCCACTCGTAGGCGGAACGGAGTGCTGCCTCCATCACTCCTCCGGTGGTGCCGAATATTGCTGCCGCTCCGGTGGATTCTCCCAGCGGGGAATCGAAATCACTGTTGGGCAGCAGACGGAAACCGATGTTGGCACGCTTGATGAGCGCAGCCAGTTCGCGTGTGGTGATGGAATAGTCCACATCAGGATTCCCGTTCACCTTAAACTCATCCCTGCCGCACTCGTATTTCTTTGCCAGACAAGGCATGATGGAAACCACCACCAGTTTCTTGCGTGGTATGTTCATTTTCTCTGCCCAATACGACTTTGCGATCGATCCGAACATCTGCTGTGGTGAGCGTGCGGTGGACGGGATATCGAGCAGGTCTGGGAACTGGTGCTCAAAGAAGTTGACCCATGCGGGGCAACAAGATGTCAATATAGGCAGACAGACAGACTTGTCGCCATTGAGGAAGCGTGTAAGCCGGTCGAGCAGTTCGGATGCCTCCTCCATGATGGTGAGGTCGGCGGCGAAATCCGTGTCGAAGACATACTTGAATCCCAGCTCACGGAGGGCGCTCACCATCTTGCCCGTGACGATGGTTCCGGCGGGATAACCGAACTCCTCGCCCAGTGCCACACGTACGGCGGGAGCGGTCTGCACGATGACCGTCTTGTTGGGATTTGACAGATCTTCGAGCAAGCGGTTGGTATTGTCGCGCTCGGTGAGCGCTCCAACGGGACATACAGCCACGCACTGACCGCAATAGGTACATTCGCTCTCACTCAGTTTTTTGTCGAAAGCTGGTGCTATCGTGGTGTTGAATCCGCGCCTCACGGCACCCAGCGCGCCCACTGTCTGCACGTCATTGCACATTGTTTCGCAGCGGCGGCAGAATATGCATTTGTCCATGTTGCGCACAATGGATGTGGTGACCTCTTTTTTGCGCTGAGAAAGCTCTCCGCCGGCAAATGGGTTCTCGTGTATCTTGAACAGTATTGCGAGGTTCTGAAGCTCACAGTCGCCCGATTTCGGACATGTCAGGCACTCGTTTGGATGGTCGGAGAGTATCAGTTCCAGTACCGTCCTGCGGGCTCTCATCACGCGCAGCGAACTCGTCTGCACCACCATTCCGTCAGTACATTTTGTGGAACACGACGGCGCAAGGTTTCTCCTGCCTTTCATTTCCACCACACATATGCGGCATGATGCAGGATGATTGTCCACGCAGGTGCCTTTCAGCTTGATATGGCAAAGGGTAGGTATCTTGATACCTATTTCTGTTGCGGCTTCAAGAATGGTTGTTCCTTCGGGAACGGTTATCGAATGGTTATCGATTTGTAATGTCACTTGTTTCTCGTTCATAGTAGTAAGTGTTAACAGATGGAAATGGCTTTGAATTTGCAATGAGCCATGCACATGCCGCACTTGATGCATTTGCCGGGCAGTATGGTGTGAGGCTTGCGTACATCGCCTGCAATTGCGTCTGCCGGACAGTTTCTGGCGCAGAGATGGCATCCGGTACATATTTCCGGGTTGATATGATATGAAAGCATTGGCTTGCATTGCTTTGCGCGGCAGGTCTTGTCTTTCACGTGCTCCATGTACTCTTCATAGAAGTTGTCGAGTGTGGAGAGCACCGGGTTTGGCGATGTCTGTCCCAGTCCGCACAGCGCAGTGTCCTTGATCGCTTTGCCCAATGCGGCCAACTTTTCCAGGTCATCCTCGGTTCCATTGCCATCGGTTATTTTGTTCAATATCTCAAGCATCCGCTTGTTTCCTATACGGCACGGCACGCATTTGCCACACGACTCGCCCACAGTGAAATCGAGATAAAACCGCGCCACAGCCACCATGCAGTCGTCCTCGTCCATGACGATCATACCTCCGGAGCCCATCATCGAGCCAGCTGAGATAAGGTTGTCGTAATCAATGGGCAGATCCAGATGCTTCTCCGTGAGACAGCCTCCAGAGGGTCCGCCTGTTTGTACTGCTTTAAATTTTTTTCCACCTTTAATGCCGCCGCCAATCTCGTAGATTACTTCTCGCAGGGTAGTTCCCATGGGAACCTCAATCAGTCCCACGTTGTTGATTTTTCCTGCTAGGGCAAACACCTTTGTGCCCTTTGATTTCTCCGTGCCGATGGATGCGAACCATTCCGGTCCTTTCTCGAAGATGGCAGGAATATTGGCCAGAGTCTCCACGTTGTTCACGTTGGTAGGTTTGCCCTTGTATCCCGATTCGGCAGGAAACGGCGGTTTAAGTGTAGGTTCGCCGCGCCGTCCCTCCATGGAATGAATAAGCGCCGTCTCCTCGCCGCAGACGAAAGCACCTGCTCCGTAGCGCAGTCTGATGTCAAAACAGAAGTCTGTTCCCAGTATATTGTTTCCCAGCAGACCTCGCTCATCAGCCTGATGTATCGCGACCTGCAGCCGGTGTATCGCCAGCGGATATTCGGCACGTATGTAAATCAGTCCGTGACAGGCACCAATAGCGTAGCCGCAGATTGCCATTGCCTCGATGATTGAGTGAGGGTCTCCCTCCATAATGGAGCGGTCCATGAAAGCGCCGGGGTCTCCCTCGTCAGCATTGCATACCACATACTTTACATCGGCCGGTTGTTTGTGGGTCAGTTCCCATTTCAATCCGGTAGGGAAGCCGCCACCACCACGGCCGCGCAAGCCCGACCGCTTCACAATGTCTATCACTTCCTCGGGCGTCTTGTCATGCAGACATTCCGCCAGAGCCATGTATCCGTTGCGTCCTATGTATTCATCAATATTCTCGGGATTTATGAAACCGCAGTTGCGCAGTGCTATACGCATCTGTTTGCGATAGAAGTCCATGTGTTTGGAATCGCTTACTATCGTTCCGTTTTTAGGGTCCACGAAGAGCAGTCTGTTCACTCTGTTGCCACCTATAATATGCTCTTTCACAATTTCCTCGGCATCTTCAGGTCTCACCTGCGTATAGAAAGTGTTATCGGGAATGATTTTCACGATAGGCCCTTTTTCGCAGAATCCGAAACATCCGGTGGTTATGACCTCCACTTTGTCTGCAATGCCGTTCTCTTCGAGACACTTTTTCAGGTTCCCGGCAATGGCATGACTTTCTGAGGCCTTGCATCCCGTGCCGCCACAGGTGAGGATTTGCAGATGCTGTATTCCCATGGCCAGACCGCAGCTGTTCTTAGCCACCTCTTTGTCACTCTCTTCGCGCAAGCTCAAAAGGTTTTGAGCAATTTTCTTGATTTTATCAAGATCTTGCATTGACAATATCTTCATACTTATGTTAGGTTGTTGATATTCCGGGTCCTTTCCAATAAAGGAGGCTGGCGGATTATGTTTTTATTCCATTATCTCATTATACTTGCCTCGATATTCTTATTTCGGGCGGGCAACTATTTATCTTTCATCCCTCACCCCTTTGGGGAAAGACGGGTGATATTCCGTTAATCCAGGCCATTGTGATGCCATAGTTGGTCATCGGAACACCTTGCCGGCGGGCTTGTTCTATGCGGTTGAGTACGTATTTGCGGTTGAACATGCACGCGCCGCACTGTATGATGAGGTCGTATGGCGAAAGGTCTGCGGGGAAGTCATTGCCAGACACCACGTCGATTTTCAGGCTTTCGCCAATCCGCTTGCGCAACATCCGTGGTATTTTCACCCTGCCTATGTCCTCGCTTATCGGTACATGTGTGCACGCTTCGGCTATCAGAACACGCGAGTCGACGCTCAAACGACCTATCATCTCGGCGCTTTTGGTATAATAGTCGATGTCTCCCTTGCAGGCGGCGAACAGCACCGAGAATGATGTGAGCATACTTTTGGCCGGTTTTAGCTCATTGACGGTATTGAACACTTGTGAGTCGGTGATTATCAAATGCGGCTCACATGATAATGATTTCAGCGTTTCGGCAAGTCTGTCGGTTGTGCAACACATCACCATGCACTTCTTTTCGAGCAGCTCGCGCAGTGTCTGAACCTGTGGCAGGATAAGTCTTCCGCGCGGAGCCTGTATATCTTGTGGCATTACGAGCAGCACCAGATCGCCGTCTTTGACCAGATCGCCCGTGATAGACGGCGCGTCATATTCTTCGGGCAGAGCCTCTATAATGGCTTGGCGCACGTTTTCAATGCCCTGTTTGAGTTTCGCGCTCACGATGATCGGGCGCAAACCGCACTGCCGTTGCATGCTTGTCGCCACGGTTGTGGCATCATCCAGCAAGTCAGACTTGTTCAATACAGGAATCATGGGAATATTCATCTCCTTGAGTTTTGAAGACCATGACGCAAGCAAGTCTCCCTGTCCGGCCTCACAGACGAGCAATGCGATGTCGGCTCGTTGCAATGCTTTCATCGTGCTTTCCACCCGTCGCGCGCCCAGTTTTCCTTCATCATCTATACCTGCAGTGTCTATAAACACGCACGGACCGATGCCATGCACCTCCATGGTCTTGAAGACGGGGTCTGTGGTGGTGCCTGCCACCTCCGACACTATCGCCACCTGCTGACCGGTAAGGGCGTTGACAAGCGATGATTTCCCGCTGTTGCGTCTGCCCATCAATATGATATGTAACCTGTTTGATGTTGGTGTTTCAATCATCTTTTATCTTTCATTTTTCATTCTTTTATTTTCAGAATCTGAAGTCGCGTTGTCCTTCTTCAATTTCTTTTATATGTAGGGTGGCGATTTTACGCACCTTGTCGTTGGTTATCTTCTTCAACTCCTGCTCAATGAGTTTCTCGCCCTTGGCGCGGGTCTCGGGTTTTGCATAGTCCATCAGATATTCTTTGAGCGTCATCAGCGCGTTTGGTGTACAACAGTTATGGATTTGTCCCGACTTGCATATCTTCATGAATCTTTCGCCAGTGCGTCCGGCTCTGTAACAAGCGGTGCAGAAGCTCGGTATATACCCCAGGTCGATGAGCCATTCCACCACCTCGTCCAGCGAACGGCGGTCGTTGGTCTCGAATTGTGCCGTCTCCGGTTCCGGTTCCACATATCCGCCCACGCTGGTTCGTGATGCCCCGCTGATTTGCGAGATGCCTATCGCGAGCACCCTTTGGCGCACATCCTGCGACTCACGTGTGGAGATAATCATTCCCGTGTATGGCACAGCCAGACGTATTACCGCCACAATATGCATGAACTTATCATCAGACACTCCGTTGGTGAAGTCTTCCGTGTTGATGTCATCAGCCGGACGTATCCGCGGTACGCTGATCGTGTGTGGCCCTACACCGAAACGAGCTTCGAGATGTTCGGCATGCATCAGCAGTCCCACGAAGTCATAGCGGTATGACGTGAGTCCGAAGAGCACGCCACATCCCACATCATCAATGCCGGCTTCTTGCGCACGGTCCATCGCTTCTGTGTGATAGGCATAGTCACTCTTTGGTCCTGTAGGGTGCAGAGCCTCATAATTCTTCTTGTTATAAGTCTCCTGGAACAATATATAAGTGCCTATTCCGGCCTCTTTCAGCTTCTTGTAGTTTTCCACTGTCGTCGCGGCGATATTCACATTCACGCGACGGATGGCCCCATTCTTGTGGTGTATGTTGTATATGGTGTTGATAGACTCAAGCACATACTCTATAGGACATTCCGTAGGATGCTCGCCCGTCTCTATGGCAAGTCGCTTATGGCCCATGTCCTGCAACGCGATAACCTCGCGTTGAATCTCTTCCCGGGATAGTTTCTTGCGTGGAATATTCTTGTTTTTCGCATGATACGGGCAGTATACGCATCCGTTGATGCAATAATTGGACAGATAGAGTGGGGCGAACATCACTATGCGGTTGCCGTAAAACTTTTGTTTTATTTCCTCTGCAAGCGTGAATATGCGGTCCGTCAAATCCTTTTGGTCACACTCCAGCAATACGGCAGCTTCTCTATGAGTGAGACCTTTGCACGACTTGGCTTTATCAATAAGTTGTTCTATCAGTTGTCTATTACTCTTGTTGGCTTCTGCATATTCCAATGTCTCCATTATTTCATGGTCATCGATGAATTCTCCAGCCTTTGTTGAATTTACGTTGTAAGTGATTTTTCCCGGTCTTCCCGGGGGGAAAAGTGATTGTCTGGTGTTATCAGGTTTATTCATAATATCATGTTAGTTAATACACTTTTTTCATTAAGCCCCACGCCCTGCCCCCTCCATTCCTGACTTCCGTACCCCGTTTGAGGAGACAGAGTTGTGACTAAAACCCATTGGGGGGTGTGGAAGGTTTCTTGTAGTCTCCTCTATCCGTTGCTATTTCATATCCTATAATTGCCAGCTGTCTGCGCAGTAGCGGCAAACCCTCGGCTGCTTCTGTTTTTAGGAAAGCCTTGTTATCATATAGCCGGTATTTGTCTCTGTCTTTTATCGGCGAAAGGTTAGGCATCACCACGTTGGCGCCCGACATGATTCCCGCCTCATGTCCGTTCCTCATCAGTGTGGAGAGGGCTGTGGTGGCGGGTATCAGCACGTGTGGATTGATGAGGCGGAAGATGGAAATCAATTTCAATGTCATCTCCGTGCTGCCCGCTTTCTCGTTTGCCATCGGTGTGTCATGTTGCGGAATAAACGGTCCGATGCCAATCATTTGCGGCCGCAACTGTTCGATGAACAGGATGTCATCCACCAGATTGTCAATCGTCTGGCCCCTGGTGCCAATCATTATGCCCGTGCCTGTCTGATAGCCTATGTCTTTGAGCCACAGCAGGCAGTGCAAACGGTGTTCCCGTGACATCTCCCGGGGATGCAGTGATCGGTAGTGGGCAGCATTGAAAGTCTCATGACGCAACAGATATCTGTCAGCTCCGGCAATATAGAAACGCTCATAAGCCTCACGTGATTTCTCGCCCAGTGACAGTGTTATGGCGCAATCAGGGAAGGTGCTCCGTATGGATTTCACTACATCTTCCACCCATTCATCGCTATGCGCGGGGTCTTCGCCGCCTTGCAATACGAATGTGCGGAATCCCAGTTCAAATCCCTGGGTGCAGCATTCCATGATCTCCGCCTTGCTCATACGGTATCGTTCCACCGCTCTGTTCTCCCTGCGTATGCCGCAATAGAGGCAGTTGTTACGGCAGTGATTGCTTATTTCAATGAGCCCGCGAATGTATATCTTGTTTCCGAAACTGCGCAAAGTCACTTGCCGTGCCTGTTCGTGCAGATAATCATCCGACTCGGCGCTTCCCAAGAGTCTCTTGTATTCTCTGGCCGTAAGTGTGTGCTCGTCTCTCAGGCGGTCTATTGTGTTTCGCATCCGTCATCTTTTATTAAGGCTGGTATTGTGTCTTGCCTGTATGTTTTTCTGCAAAGATATAAATAATATCAATGCAACAAAACAAAAACAGATGTTTTTCTCCTCATCGTAGTTTCCGGCTTGTTATTTGTGGTTAATCAGGCAAATCCATTTTGGGTCCCAGAGGCAACGCACTAAAACGCTGGGAATAGTGTAAAAAAAATGAGGATGTTTCATAGGTATCAGGGGTGGATCGCAGCAATTCCATATTTGGATATAAAGACATCAGACGTTGGAATATATGTTTGTCACTTTCAAGGATAGGTATTTCAAAAGGCTGTTCATACTGGTCAAAGAGTTGCACTATATGTTGTGATGTATCTGCTATATGCAGATAATAATGACGGAATATCCCATCGCAATTCTCATAATGAGATACAACGATATTGGTTTGAAAAATAGCACAATATCGATTTTGTGAGTCATTTATTATACTATTTACCCGTTGGCGGAATTAATTCACTAAAAAATGTCAGGAAATAAGTTGTGCATATC
>OCVT010000903.1_pt1 | contig 12580 bp, 10 predicted proteins | sample 1539111 | NCBI WGS metagenome assembly OCVT01 (sample SAMEA3991482, study PRJEB22521) | metagenome | biome: anthropogenic terrestrial biome; feature: sewage plant; material: raw primary sludge | place: Sweden | collected 2012-09-26 | reverse complement strand
CGCAATGCGGTATCGCATTGCGTTATAAGCGCGTGCTCGCGCCAGTGGAAGGTTTTACCGACACGGTGAATCAGTTGCGAGCAGCAGGTTTGCAAGGTTGTAATGTGACTGTGCCGTTTAAATTGGATGCGTTTGCGTATGCGGATGTCTTGAGCGATGCTGCGCGTTGGGCTGGTGCGGTGAATACCTTGACATTCAAAGATGATGGTAAGGCTTACGGCGACAACACCGATGGTGTGGGTTTGGTGCGTGATATTACACGAAATTTAAAAGCCCCAATTAATGGAAAGCGTGTGGCGTTACTGGGTGCGGGTGGTGCGGGTCGTGGTGCATTGGCGGCTTTAATTAAAGAAGCCCCGTCTCATATTGTCTTGATTAATCGTACTGAAGAAAAAGCTCGGCAAACCGCTCGAGAATTTAATGGCCTTTGGCGTGAACATCCAAGCGTTTTTCCAGAGGGATTTGGTGACATACATATCATGGAATGGACAAAGCTTGGTTATCAGGAATCCAATTTCCCAAATCCTGAGGGTATGGGGTTTGATGTGGTCATCAATGCAACCTCATCGGGCTTATCGGATAGTTTTACACCCATACAAAACCACGGGTTTTATTTGAATGAGAACGCGCTCGCCTACGACATGATGTATGGCAAACAAACGGGTTTTATGACTTGGGCGCAATCTCAAGGTGCGCAAGTGGCGGACGGTTGGGGCATGTTGGTTGAGCAAGCGGCGGCGAGTTTTCAGATTTGGCATGGCATCGCCCCCGATACTGCGCCACTATTACAGCGAGGGGCTTGAGTATGTGGCGTTATTGGATTAAACCGTATGTGTACTCATTCATCGCCATCCTCGTGGTGTTTCAACTGTGGTGTGTTCTTTGGTTGGCGTTGTACGGTGTCGGGCTTGCACCGTTTTCTGCATTTATGAAAAACGAGCAAATGCGCTTGATTCCAGCCAAAGGGCAGTTTTTATTACAGCACGATTGGATGGCGTATGGCGATATTTCGGATAATCTGAAAAAAGCCGTGGTTGCCTCTGAGGATGCGGGTTTCGTCGAGCATGACGGTGTGGACTGGGATGCGATTGAGGTGGCGAAAAAGAAAAACGCCCGTCGAGGCAAAGTGGTCTCGGGTGGTTCAACCATCTCGATGCAATTGACCAAGAACCTATTTTTCTCGTCCAACCGCAGTTATTTGCGCAAAGCCAATGAAATCGGCATGACCTATGTGATGGAATTGATGTTGCCCAAAGACAAGATTTTTGAATTGTATTTGAATTCGGTTGAATGGGGCGAAGGGGTGTTTGGCGCGCAAGCTGCGGCGCAGCACTATTTCGGCACCAATGCCAATAAGCTCTCAGCACAACAAGCGGCGAAACTCGCGGTGATGTTGCCCGCGCCGAAGTTCTACGATGCCAACCGCAAAAGCCGCAATCTTGGACGACGTGCAAATGTCATCCTGCGCCGCATGGGTGGGGCGCAGATTCCCGATGATGAAGGGATTTGAGTGTCATTTTGAATAATAATTTATCCCCCCAAAACTGGAGTAAACCCACTGCCTATATTGCGCTGGCATCCTCGATGATGCTGGTCGGCGCGTATGTGGCATTGTCAAAAAGTCTATTGCATTATTTCCCCCCGTTTGCCTTGGCTTGGGTGCGTTTTTTGATTGCTGCCTTGGTGATGTTGCCTTGGTTGCGCGAGTGGCGCGGTCAGGTTCACTCTGTACCCAAACATGACCGCTGGGCATTGTTTGGTATGTCATTTTTTGGCAATTTTTTATTCACCATTTGTATGTTGTTTGGTGTGGCGAACACCTCGGCAACGGCGGCAGGCATTATTATGAGTTTGCTACCTGCGGTGATTGCGCTGGTGTCGATATGGGTGTTGCGTGAGCATTTGACGCGCGTGGGGTTGGCGAGTATTGCGCTGGCAGTGCTCGGCGTGATGAGTTTGAGTTTATACAAAGATTCGGCGGGGCAGTCGTGGTTGGGCAATGCGTTTATGGTCGGTGCGTTGTTGTGTGAAGCGTTTTATGTCATTGGCGCGAAATATTTGACCACAGGCTATAGCCCCAAGCAAATTGCGGTGGCGATGAACACCTTTGGTTTGATTTTAACCACGCCGCTGGCGATGTTTCAACTGCCCGATGTGGCATGGGCGCAAATCGGTTGGAACGGTTGGTTGCTGATGGTGTTTTACGCACTCGCCGCCAGTGTCTGGGCGACATGGCTGTGGTTCAACGGCTTGCGCCATGTGCCCGCCAATCGCGCTGGGGTGATGACCGTGGCTTTGCCTTTAACCGCCGCTGCGATTGGTGTCGCGCTGTATCATGAATCGTGGACGGTGTACCACACGGTGGCGTTTGCCTGCGCCGTGGCGGGTGTGGTGCTCAGCAGTTGGTTGCCTGCGACCGATGCGGATTGAATCTATACAGGGTTTAGGGTGCGCAAAATTTGTGCATGAATTTGCGAATTGGCAGCAACCACGCTGTTGTTTGAAAATTCAATGGATTTACCATGCACATCACTGATTAAGGCACCTGCTTCCTGCGCAATCAGCATACCTGCGGCATAATCCCACGGTTTGAGCGCGATTTCGTAGTAGCCATCGAATGTCCCGCGTGCCACATAGCATAAATCCAAAGCCGCCGAGCCGAGTCTGCGAATATCACGGCAGTTGGGTAAGATTTGACGCATACTCGCGAGCACCCATTCAAATTCTTCGCCTTGATTGACTTTGCTGTAGGGGAACCCCGTGGCAATCAAGGATTGTTGCAAATCGCTTTGTACGCTCACCTGTAGCCGCGTGGTTGTGCTGTTGTGCGTCAGGTATGCACCCGCGCCAGCCACTGCCCAAAACAATTCATCCAATATCGGGTTATAAACCACGCCCATCACCCCAATGCCGCGCTCGTACACGCCGATGGACACCGCCACATGCGGCACACCGTGGATAAAATTCGTCGTGCCATCAATTGGGTCAATGTAAATCGCTCGCTCAAACGCATCGGCATAATTGCCTTGATGCGATTCTTCGCCCACCAACGTATGCTCAGGAAACAACTGCGCCAAACGCGGCAAGATGAATTGCTCGGTCGCCACATCGTATTGCGTGACCAAATCCACCGTGCCTTTGAGGGTGATGTCTTTACTGGCAAAATAGCCTTCACGCACGATGCTTCCCGCATCAAGGGCGATTTGTTTGAGGGCTTGAATGCTTGAAAGTTTGGGGTTCATATTCAATGGTGTGTTGATAGCAATGAAGGCATTTTATCCGAAGTTGGATTTTAGAAGGGGGATACAGGTTTGTAATAACGGATTGTTGCATCGGCAAGGCGGTTTTATCGTAAAATGCGACTTTTCGCGCACCGATTTGAGGTCAAATATGGCGAATGCCAAAAACGCACAAAAAGCCCCTGAGAATTTTGAAACCGCCATGCGCGAGCTTGAGCAGTTGATTGCTTCTATGGAAAACGGTCAAATGCCTTTGGATGCCTCGTTGCAGGCGTATCAGCGTGGTGCGTTTTTGGTCAAGTTTTGCCAAGCACAGTTACAAGCGGTGCAAGAGCAGGTAAAAATTGTTGAAGCGGACATCGTGCGTCCATTCGATTTGAACGAATGATATGGGACGTGGCATGACTGCATTGACTATTCCGTCTGTTAGCGTCAGCGCGCAGCGATTCAACGATTGGGCGAGCGTGATGCGCCCACAGGTGGAAACCGCATTGGCGCAGGCTTTAGATGCCTATGCCACGCACACTGTGGCGCAAAATTCGCCATTGGTTGCCGCGATGCGCCACGGCGTGATGAATGGTGGTAAACGCGTGCGTGCTTTGGCGGTATTGGCGGCGGCGCATTTGGTTGGTGGCTCGCAACAGGTGGCGATGCAGGTCGCGGTCGCACTCGAATACATCCACGCCTACTCCTTGATACACGATGATTTACCGTGCATGGATGACGATGATTTACGCCGTGGTCAGCCAACGGTGCACATTCAATATGGGCAGGCACAAGCTTTGCTCGCAGGTGATGCTTTGCAAACTTTGGCGTTTGATGTGCTTGCCTCCGAGCAGTTGACGCGATTTGGTTTGCCGTTGGTTCAGCAATTGCAATTGATTCGCACGCTCGCACATGCCTCAGGCGTGGCGGGTATGGCGGGCGGACAAGCGATTGATTGCCACCACGTAGGACAAAGCCTGTCGGCACAAACCATGCAAACCATGCACTCATTGAAAACAGGTGCGTTGCTGCATGCGAGTGTGATGATGGGCGCGATGTGTGTGGCACAAGACACCAGCGATAGCGTGGATTTGTCTACTGAACAATTGATGTATTTATCGCGTTATGCCGATGATTTGGGTTTGCTGTTTCAGGTGGTGGACGATATTTTGGATGCCTCACAAGACACCGCCACTTTGGGTAAAACCGCAGGTAAGGACGCTGATGCCAACAAACCGACCTACGTGCAAGCGATGGGAATTGATGGGGCACGCGGATTTGCGCAAGATTTATACACCAGCGCGTTGGCGAGTTTGAGTGGCATCGTCAGTACACAACAAGAGCAAGGCGCACAGTATTTGGCGGATTTGGCCAGTTACTGCCACGAACGCATTTACTAAACAAACTAATCAAAATTTTAATATAGAACCACCATGACCCAGCATTCAGAATCCCCAACGCCTGTTGAACCTTTATTGCCGAACATCAACAGTCCCGCCGATGTGCGCACGCTGTCGCGTGAGCAGTTGGAGCAATTGTCCGAAGAGTTGCGTGAATTCATCCTGCATTCGGTCGCACAAACAGGTGGACATTTGTCTTCAAACTTAGGCACGGTGGAGTTGACTGTGGCTTTGCACCATGTGTTTGACACACCCGTGGATAAAATTGTTTGGGATGTGGGTCATCAAAGTTATGGCCATAAAATCCTCACAGGGCGACGTGAAGCGATGTCGGGGTTGCGCCAACTGGATGGTATTTCTGGTTTTCCAAAACGTTCTGAGTCCGAATACGATACCTTCGGTACAGGGCATTCATCGACCAGTATTTCAGCCGCGCTTGGTATGGCGGTGGCGGCGCGCGAATTGGGCTTGAAAGAGCGTCAACACATTGCGGTGATTGGCGATGGCGCGCTCACAGGCGGTATGGCATTTGAAGCCATGAACAACGCAGGCGTGACCGAAGGCATCAATTTATTGGTGATTTTGAACGACAATGACATGTCGATTTCACCGCCCGTTGGCGCACTCAATCGCCATTTGGCAAAAATCCTCACAGGCAAATTTGTCACAGGTGCGCGTGCAAAACTCAAACAAGTGCTGCAAAATCGCCCGACGATGTTTGAGTTGGCTCAGCGCATCGAAGAACACACCAAAGGGATGTTTGTGCCTGCGACGATGTTTGAATCTTTTGGTTTGAACTACATTGGACCGATTGATGGACATGATTTGGAATCCTTGATTCCGACTTTGAGCAATATCAAAGATTTGGGCGGCGTGCAGTTTTTGCACATCGTGACCAAAAAAGGACAGGGTTATGCCTATGCCGAGGAAGACCCGATTTCTTACCACGGTCCTTCTAAATTCAATCCGTCCGAAGGCATTGTGGGTGGCGTGAGCGGTGTGAAAAAACAAACCTTCACCGAAGTGTTTGGACGTTGGATTTGCGATATGGCGGCAGCGGATGACAAACTGGTTGGGGTTACGCCCGCGATGCGCGAAGGTTCAGGCTTGGTGGCGTTTGAGCAAAAATTCCCCACGCGCTATTTTGATGTGGGCATTGCCGAGCAACATGCAGCAACCTTTGCAGCAGGTATGGCGTGCGATGGCATGAAACCCGTTATGGCGATTTACTCGACGTTTTTGCAGCGTGCGTATGATCAAGTGATACACGACATTGCTTTGCAAAAATTGGATGTTACACTGGCAATTGACCGTGCGGGTTTGGTCGGTGCGGATGGTGCGACCCATGCGGGCGCGTATGACATCGCCTATCTGCGCTGTGTGCCGAATATTTTAATCGCCACACCTTCGGATGAGGCAGAGTGTCGCGCATTGCTCACCAGTGCCTATCAGTATCAAGGTTGCGCCGCAGTGCGCTATCCACGTGGCGCGGGTGTGGGTGCGCCCGTGCCTGAGACTTTGGATGCGCTGCCGATTGGCCAAGCCAATCTAATCAAGCACGGTGAAAAGGTCGCGATACTGGCGTTTGGTACGATGTTGCACAGCGCACAATTGGCGGCTGAACAAAGCCATGCAACATTGGTTGACATGCGCTGGGTCAAGCCTTTGGACGAAACCCTGTTGCATGAATTGCTCAAAACCCACACGCACATTGTGACGGTTGAGGACTCTTGTATTGCGGGTGGTGCGGGCAGCGCGGTGGCCGAGTGGTGTGCGGCACAGGGTTATCAGCCCAAAATACTGCACGTCGGTTTACCCGATCGATTCATTGACCACGGTGATGTGGCTTTGCTGCATGCGCGTTTGAGTTTGGATGCGCAGGGCATTGCAGATACTGTGACCAACTGGATGGATCGATGATCTTAAAAACAGCATTTATGCGGGCAATCTGCCCGCAGCATCATAAAAGATTAAAACCCTATGCTTAAATTTGAATTACATAAAACCTCAGGTAAAGCGCGTCGTGGCACGATGACGCTCAATCACGGCGTGGTACAAACGCCGATTTTTATGCCTGTGGGCACGTATGGCGCGGTCAAGGGCATGACCCCTGACATGCTGTCGGACATCAACGCCCAAATCATTTTGGGCAACACTTTTCACCTGTGGTTGCGCCCTGGGATGGACGTGATGAGCACCCACGGCGGTTTGCATCAGTTCATGCACTGGGACAAACCAATCCTCACTGATTCGGGTGGTTTTCAGGTGTTCAGTTTGGGCGATATGCGCAAAATTTCTGAGGAGGGTGTGACTTTTCAATCACCCGTGAATGGTGATAAATTATTTCTCACGCCTGAAATTTCGATGCAGATTCAAACCGTGCTCAACTCCGACATTGTGATGCAGTTCGATGAATGCACGCCGTATCCAGCCGATGAAGCGACCGCGCGCGAATCGATGGAGTTGTCACTGCGCTGGGCGCAACGCTCGTTGGATGAATTCAATCACCAAGAAAACCCCAACGCGCTGTTTGGCATTGTGCAAGGTGGGATGCACGAAAACCTGCGTCAAGCGTCATTGGCACAATTGGCAAATATGCCATTTCACGGAATGGCGATTGGCGGTTTGTCGGTCGGTGAGCCGAAAGAAGAGTTTTACCGAATTTTGGGGCATATTGGACATCAACTGCCGTCAGAAAAACCACGTTACCTGATGGGTGTGGGCACACCTGAGGATTTGGTCTTTGGTGTGTCGCAAGGCATTGATATGTTTGACTGTGTGATGCCAACGCGCAATGCAAGGAATGGTTGGCTGTTCACGCGCTTTGGTGACATCAAGATTAAAAATGCACGTTATAAGCAAGATATGAAGCCCTTGGATGAAACTTGTTCTTGCTATACCTGTCGCAATTTCACGCGCTCGTATTTGCACCATTTGCATAAAATGGGTGAGATGCTGGGTGCGCAGCTCAATACCATTCACAATTTGCATTATTACTTGCAGTTGATGCAGGATTTGAGGGATGGGTTGGATGCCGAGCGTTTCCCCGAAGTGGTGCGCGCGTTTCATGCTGACCGCGCGCGCGGCGTGGAATGACCTTGAAATTGGTAGAAGAGTCACTATTTGATGGTATAATCGTCGCGCTTGTTTGATAGATGTTTTTAGGTTTTGTTTTTAGTTTCTTGAGGAGAGTTAAATGTTTTTTATTACCGATGCTTATGCGCAGACACCTGCAGGATCTGACCCAACTGCGGGTTTGATGTCGTTTTTACCGTTTATCTTATTGATTGCCATCGCGTACTTTATGATGATTCGTCCGCAAATGAAACGTCAAAAAGAAATGCAAGCGATGTTGGCTGCCCTGAAAAAAGGCGATGAAGTCACCACAGGCGGTGGTTTGGTCGGTCGCATTGCCAAATTGGATGACAACTTTGTGACCTTAGAAGTCGCTTCAGGCGTTGAATTGGTTTTCCAACGCAATTCAGTTCATTCGATTTTGCCTTCAGGCACATTTAAGCCTTGATGCTGTCAATACGAATGTCATTGCGGGCTTGACCCGCAATCTTTTATTTTGGGAGATGCCGTGTAAAGCTCGGCATGACTCAGAGATTCAGTAAAAGTTTTCAACCTCAAAGCAGGTAAAGTATGAATCGTTATCCCTTGTGGAAATATGTGGTCATCGGCGTGGCACTGGTGTTGGGCTTGCTCTACACCGTGCCAACGTTTTTTGGCACGACCCAAGCGGTGCAAGTATCCGCCGCCAAAGCCACCGTCAAAGTCGAAGCAGATGTGCAAGATAAAATCGAACAGATACTCAAAGCACACAGCATCCCATACACAGGTTTGTATTTTGAAAAAACCGCTCAGGGTTTGGGCACGGTCAAAGTGCGCGTGAATAGCGTGGATGCTCAGGCAAAAGTCAAAGAGGTGCTCAATACCGCGCTCAATTCCGATGTCAATGCACCTGCGTACACACTCGCATACAGCACGGTGTCAGCTGCGCCCGATTGGATGAGCGCGCTCGGTGCAAAACCCGTGTCGCTCGGTTTGGATTTGCGTGGCGGTGTGCATTTTTTGCTTGAAGTCAAAATGTCCGAAGCGGTACAGAAAAAGCTCGATGCGATGCAAACGGGCTTTGTCACGAGTTTAAAAGACAAAAAAATCACCCCAACTGCGGCTGAAAAATCAGGCGAGCAAATTGTTTTGAGTTTTGATACGCCCGAGACAATGGAGCAAGCGCGCGTGTCGATTGCCAACGAACAGGGTGGGTCAAGTTACGTGATTGAACCTGCGGGTAATCAACTCAAAATTGGTTTAACCGAGCAAGCGGTTGCTGAGGTTAAAAATCAAGCGATTAAACAAAACATTGAAATTCTGCACAATCGCGTTAATGCGATGGGTGCATCTGAACCGATTGTGCAACAACAAGGCTTCGATCGTATTGTGGTTGAGCTACCTGGGGAGTCCGATCCTGCACGGGCAAAAAGTCTGATTGGACGCACGGCGACGTTGGAAGTGCGTTTGGAAGAAACCACCAATCCGCTCAATGGGATTGAATTTGACATGGCGGGCAGCGAAGGCGGTGGAAAAGCCCTGCTCAAAAAACAAGTGGTGATTACGGGCGAGGCATTTGCGCAAGCACGTGGGGAAATGGGTCAAGAAGGTCGCCCTCAAGTGAGTGTGGGCTTAAAGCCTGAAAGCGGTAGAATCATGCGCCAAACCACCCACGATAACATTGGTAAAAAAATGGGCATTGTGATGTATGAGCAACAACCCGATGGTCAAAGTCGTGGTGAGGTGATTTCACTGGCAACCATTCAAGGAGAGTTTGGTGACAGTTTCCAAATCACAGGTGCAACATCACTGCAAGATGCTGAAGATTTGGCGTTGCTCCTGCGATCAGGCGCACTGGCCGCGCCGATGACCATCACGCAGGAATCAACTGTCGGCCCATCACTCGGTGAAGAAAACATTCAAAAAGGTTTGAAATCCTTGGTCTATGGTTTTGCGGCAGTGTCGATTTTTATGCTGATTTACTACCGCGTGTTTGGGTTGTTTTCGGTGCTGGCTTTGGGTGTGAATCTATTGTTGCTCGTGGGGATTTTGGCGGCCATCGGTGTGACCATGACCTTACCAGGGATTGCTGCGGTCGCGCTCACCCTCGGTATGGCGATTGACTCAAATGTATTGATTAACGAGCGCATCCGCGAAGAATTGCGCAATGGGCAGCCACCCGCGATGGCGATGCACACAGGTTATGAGCGCGCATTTGCAACGATTTTGGACTCAAATATCACCACCTTAATTGCGGGTGTGGCGTTGTTGATTTTTGGCTCAGGCCCGATTCGCGGATTTGCGATTGTGCATTGCTTGGGGATTGCCACATCCATGTTTTCTGCGGTGTTCTTTGCCCGTGGTTTGTCTAATTTGTGGTACGGTCGCCGCCAACGTTTGCAGTCGCTCTCCATTGGTCAAGTTTGGCGTGGCGCAAATGATGCGCAGAACAAGGGGGCATAATCATGGAATTTTTTAGATTTAAAGGTGATATTGATTTTATGAAACGCGCATTGATATTCAATGCCATTTCATTCATCACTTTTTTACTGGCTGTGTTTTTCTTGTTTTCCAAGGGGTTGCACTTCTCAATCGAATTCACAGGTGGCACTTTGGTTGAAGTGAAGTACAGTCAGCCAGCCAATTTGGAGCACATTCGCAGCAGTTTAGAAACCATTGGCTACAAGGATGCTCAAGTACAAAATTTTGGCGCAAGCGATAAAGTCATTATTCGTGTACCACTGAAAAAAGACGCGAGCAGTGAGGCGCAGACGCAAGAGGTTATGGGTGCTTTGCAAGCACATTCAGCAGATGTCAAATTAGAACGCAACGAATATGTTGGCCCGCAAATTGGGCAAGAGTTGGCAACCAGTGGCTTGATGGCTTTGTTATTTGTCTGTGTTGGTATTGTGATTTACTTATCGTTTCGTTTTGAATGGAAGTTTGCAGTTGCGGGGATATTGGCAAACTTGCATGACGTGGTGATTATTCTCGGTTTCTTTGCGTTTTTCCAGTGGGAGTTTTCGCTTTCAGTTTTGGCGGCGATTTTGGCTGTTTTGGGCTATTCGGTGAATGAATCGGTGGTGATTTTTGACCGAATCCGCGAAGTGTTTCGCGACAACCGCACGCGCAATATGACTGTGCCACAGGTGATGAACCGTGCGATTACCTCCACCATGAGCCGCACCATCATCACGCATGGCTCGACCGAGATGATGGTGGTTGCCATGTTGTTGTTTGGTGGGCCGACTTTGCATTATTTTGCCCTTGCATTGACCATCGGGATTGTGTTTGGTATTTACTCATCGGTATTCGTTGCGGCGGCGTTGGCGATGTGGTTCGGTGTGTCGCGCAAAGATTTGGAACTCTCCGCCGATGATTTGGCACTGCGCAATGCCGACAGACGCGACCCGAATTTTGGGGCGCAGGTTTAACACATGACGGAAGTGATAGAAGGGGTATAAAGTGTCAATTCAACTCAACAAGTGATAGAAGGGGTATAAAGTGTCAATTCAACTCAACTCAACTCAACTCAACTCAAAATCATCTGACACACCCCAAGTATCGCCCAGATATTGACGGCTTACGTGCCGTTGCCGTCTTGGCCGTGGTCTTGTTTCATGCCTTTCCTGGTTTGATAAGGGGTGGTTTTATCGGTGTTGATATATTTTTTGTCATTTCTGGTTATCTCATATCAACTATTATTTTTGAAAATTTAGATCGTGGATCTTTTAGTTTTCGAGAGTTTTATGTTCGCCGCATTAAACGTATTTTTCCCGCGCTGATTGTTGTTCTGCTTGCATGTTTTGCCTTCGGATGGTTTGCTTTACTTGCGGATGAGTTTAATCAATTGGGTAAACACATTGCCGCGGGTGCTGGCTTTGTGTCCAACATCGTTTTATGGGGTGAGGCAGGCTACTTTGACAATTCTGCTGAAACCAAACCTTTGCTACACTTGTGGAGTTTGGGTATTGAGGAGCAGTTTTACATTGTTTGGCCTTTGTTGTTATGGTTTGCTTGGAAACGCAAGTTCAATCTCTTAACAATCGCTGTTCTGATTGCCATCATTTCTTTGGCTCTAAACATTAAAGGAATCAAGAAAGATGCCGTGGCGACTTTTTATTCTCCGCAAACGCGGTTTTGGGAATTGTTGTTTGGCAGCGTGTTGGCATGGTTTTCGCTTTATAAGAAAGGCGCGTTCGCACATATAAAAGATAATATAGATGCCTTTCTTGCTTCTGTCATTTACAGAGACAAACAAGAAAGCAATGGGCAGACACTTGCCAATGTCCTTTCATTTCTCGGCTTATTGCTGTTGATTTACGGTCTTTGGCGCATCAAAAAAACCTTGGGCTTTCCAGGAAAGTGGGCATTGGTGCCCGTGTTGGGTGCTACGCTCATTATTGCTGCGGGTGCTAAAGCTTGGGCTAACCGTATCATTTTATCCAACAAGGTGGCTGTTTGGTTTGGTTTTATTAGTTTTCCATTGTATTTGTGGCATTGGCCCATTCTTTCTTATGGTCGAATCGTTTACACCGAACGACCTCCTATAGAGTTTAGGTTGCTTGCGGTTTTTGCGTCAATTTTGTTGGCGTGGCTGACCGTGAAGTTCATCGAAAAACCTTTTCGATTTGGTAAACAAAGAAACCGTTTGAAAGTAGCCACACTTTGTTGCTCAGTTCTCGTAATGGGTTTTTTGGGTTTCTTGGTTAGTAAAGCGGATTTTTCTCAATCTCACGGATTTGAAAATCTGGCGATTAAACGCAAAGGTCTTGAGCACGCGTTTGGCTCGTCGATGGCTTGGTACAAAGGAAAAAAAGATTGGCTATTTTTAGGTAACAGTTACGACGACACGGTCGCTAAACTCAAACTAGCTGTTGTTCCCAAGATCGGAAGAGCGTC
>OCVT010000898.1_pt1 | contig 12601 bp, 16 predicted proteins | sample 1539111 | NCBI WGS metagenome assembly OCVT01 (sample SAMEA3991482, study PRJEB22521) | metagenome | biome: anthropogenic terrestrial biome; feature: sewage plant; material: raw primary sludge | place: Sweden | collected 2012-09-26 | reverse complement strand
GTTCATCCGAAGCAGGACCGAGGAGACGGCGCCGTGCTCGGCCATCACAGCCCCCGCGCCTCGAACGCCGGCACCGGTACGGAGCGTGCACCTGGTTCAGGCAACGACGCCCCCCGCCGCGGCGAAGTCGGCTCGGCTGCCGGTCGCGCATGTACGGCTACCTCGCGGTGGGCCGTGTCCCGCTCCAAGCCAGGTGGAGTGCCGTCACCGACCTGCGCGGTGTCGAGTCGGTCCAGGATCGCCAGGGCGGTCTTGCGGACCCGCTCCCCGGTGGCCTTGACCACCTCCACCGGCTCCTTGCCATCCACCCGAGCGGCCCAGGTGGAGACGTACGGGATCGTGTAACCGGAGGTGTCCATCCCGTGGGCGGCGCCGACCATCAAAGCGACGGACTCGGCCTCGACCTCACCGATCCCGCGATGCTGCCGCGCCTCCTCCTGGTCGGGACCGTGGAGCAGGACATGGCCGAGTTCATGAGCGAGGGTCTTGACCTGCGCGGCGGGGTCCATGTCCTCCCGCACCGCGACCGTGTTCGCGGAGTAGTCGGTCATCCCGTTCGCACCGTCGATCATCCCCGCATGCGGCACCCGCAGCACCGCGAACCCGGCCGCCTCCACCTGCTCAGAGAGGCCGTCCCACAACCCCGCGGGCGCCTCGCCTTCCAGCAAGTTTGGTGCTGGGGGCTCGGGGATCGGGTCACCAGAGGTCTGCGAGGCGTCCCACACATAGGCCGGGCGGACGCCCACCATCTTGGAGCGCACCACCTCACCGGCACGCGGCTTCTCACCCTTCCCAAGACGCCGCCAAGACTCCGCATCCGCAGGGTTCGCCGAGGCAAACCGGCCCGTCACGGGAGCGAGAATCTGATAGCCGGGCTGGCCCTTCTCCACCTGCCGGCCGAGTGTCTGCCACTGCTTGTAGCCGGCCACATACGACGGGAACGGCCCCGGAACCCGACCCTGCTCGTAGGCACCCTGATGTTGGTCCCAGATCAGCAGGGTGTTTGAGAACGATCTGGCCCTGAACTGTGCCGCGAATGCGAGCGCGCGCGACCAGTCCTCACCGGAGACGAGGTGTTCGACCGCCCCGGTCAGGCGCTTGTGCAGCTCGTCGAGCTTCGCCTCCCGCGCCGCCTGCGCTCGCTCTCGTGTCGTCGCCATCGGCGTGTCCTCCCGATACTCTGAGCACCCGGCCGACCAGGCCCGGTGACCATTAGGTACGCCGCGAAAACCAGCAACGACAGACGGACAACGAAACAGGCGATGTGACCGTCAGGTACGGCGGTCAACCCGACGAGTCCCCACCGGACTACCAGCACTTGACGCCTTCCGTACCGGGAGGCGGGAAGGCTGCGGTGATCCGTATCGTCGATGCCGCGATCTGTACCTTCAGGATCAGGCGGCAGCTCTCTTCCGGATCATCATCCGATAGCGAGTTGGTGTCACACCTACGGCGTGACGAAACATCCGTGCAGCATGGCCGCGACTGCACCACCCCACTTCGCGCATCGCTGCCTCAATCGGCAGGTCTGTCTCGCGCAGCAGCCGAGCCAGATGCTCGGCTCGTACGGTCGTGAGGTACGTCATGGGGGTCTTGCCGTAAGCGTCCACGAAGATCCGCCCGAGCTGCGAGGGCGATAGATTTATTGCGGCCGCGAGTCGACCAAGTGTCCAGTCGTCGGCCGGCGCGTCGCGAAGCAGGTGGAGCGCTTCGCGAGCCTCGTCCCGTAGAGGCGTGAACCGCCGGTGGCGTGGCGTACCAGGGCGACCCGTCCTCCGCAGGTTCGAAGTCCGTCGCACCGGCGACGTCTTCACGTATGGGCTTACGATATCGAGCACGCCAAAGAGCAGCGCCTGCATCCGATAGAAACTCTCGGTGCACGGCCCATCGACACTGAGCGCGACCAACTCGTCCAGGAGTGGTGTAAATATCCGAGCGCGGTCCTCTCCAAGGCGGAGTATCTGGGCCGACTCGGAGTAGAGCTCGTCGGTGAAGTCATGCGCCTCGAACCGGTCTGCAAGCAGCTCGGCATGCTGCCAGAAGATCTGGTCGACGACGTAGTCTTGGTCCAGGCAGAGCGTGGTGACGGTGACTAGATCCTCAGGTTCGCTTCCGCACAGGGTGTTGGCGCCCAGGGCCACGACGTCACCGGCGCATACTGGCCTCTCGCCGAACTCGCTGAGTACGATCGCGGACCCTGCGCGGACGAAGATCAGCTTGACGCAGTCATGCGCCACGGGCGCGATAGGCACACGGATGCTGCGAGTACGAGCGACGATCGGTTGAAAGCGCACTGAAGGCATACACGCCCGCTACTGCCGACCCGCGCCAGGTATGGACTGGGTCATGACGTGCGCCCCTCTCATCGCGAACGCTGGTGGGGCGCCCCGAGGTCTATGGACATCGACGTCCGGCCGACCTCTAGGCGGGTGTGAGTCGCGAGGCCCTACCCCAGCGTGTTGCGGCGCGCAGCCCTCTGGCCGAGAGGTCGCACAGTGGTGAGGTCGGGCAGTCATGGTCGGCGTTCTTGGTCCTCTCGCACGGCGGCAAGGCGCTCGCATCCCCGCCCCGAGGGCTTGATCTGGCTTCCGCCGCAGCGGTGCTGACTCGCGGCGCGTGTAAAAATGTAGCAGATAGTACAATCTACTACCACGGATTGGTCCGCGTCGACCGCGTCGGTGTCAGCCTCGGGCGAAGGGAACGTGACTGTCCCGAACCGCTGCAGGTGGACACTCCGTGGTCAAGAGTGCTGTTCACGCGTATTGGGACGTGTCCTGACCTCCGCCGTGAACACGTCCGGCGGTATTGCAGGCTTCGAGACCCCGGAGTCCCTGGGTGCATCAGCGCACCAGTATTTCGTACTTGACAGTACATAAAAGGCTCTGGCATCGTGATGTCCTGTGAGTGGAGAACCTCGTGCGACCAACCGCGCAAGCGCCAAGGACCGGCGGGCGCAGGCCGAGCAGATCGGTTGTGCCGACATAGTCGATGCGTTGGGTCGTCGCCACCGCCACGGCGCGCACATCCTGGGGCTGGAGAGCCCCACCCCCGGCAGGGTCCTCTTCGGACCAGCCGTGACGATCGCCTTCTTCCCCAGTTGCGCTGCAAGCGTCGACCCCGCAGTGCACGATTTCCGATCGCTGTTCCGTGAGGCAGTTGGGGACGACTCTGAGGGAAAAGTTCTTGTGCTCGCGACCAATGGCCATCCAGGCGTCTCGGTAGGCGGTGGAACGAAGCTGGGTCGCGTGCACCACTACGGGCTCGACGGAGTGCTGACAGATGGCCGACTCCGGGACTTCACTGAGCTCCGAACGTACGGGTTCACCTCGTACTGCGCTGGTGAGGCGGTGGAGGCTGGCGGTGCGCTGATCACTCCACACCGGGCGAATGTTCCCGTGGTGCTGCGCGGTGTCGGCGTCATGCCGGGCGACTATGTTTTCGCCGACGGGTCGGGTGCGGTCATCATCCCCGCTGCAGAGATCGACGAGATCCTGCTCGGTGCCATAGCGGTCAAGCAGGAGGACGCGCACTTCCGCGAGCAGATCGCGCAGGAACGCGCCAGTGCCGGGGAGAGCACCCGGGGAGAGCGAGAGCGATGACCAAGCCGGAGCGCGACGAGCAAACAGAGCAGTCACCAGAGTCTGGAAAGGGAAGTGGCGCCGGTTTGCACCGCGCTTCTCGACACCATTCCGAGCCCGAGATGGACGGCCACTTCAGCGACATCGTAGGCCGCGAGATGTTCGCTTGCCCGCACTGCGGGCACCAACTCAGCATGTTCAGAGAAGCGCGGTCGAGCCCTGGAGACAAGGCCGCTGCCTGGGTGGCGAGCGTCGCGGGCTCATGGCCGTTCCTGCTGATCCTGGTGGTGGCGATTCTCGCGTGGTTTGTCGTGAACACCATCTTGCCGCTCTTCTATCCCCACCCGACGGCCATGCTGGACTATCTAGGAACGGCTCTGGCGATCGTCGCTGCTCTGCAGGGACCGCTGATTCTGCTCACTCAGCGACGGGAGTCCGACCGGGACCGTGCGCGAGACATCGAGACGTTCCACATCTCTCAGAACACCGAAGCCGATCTGCACTCGATCAGTCATGCCATCAACTCGGTTCTTGAGCAGTGGGAACGCGACCGGTCGTCAGGTGCCGTTGACGCACCGGGAGGTAGCGGTGCGCCTGAGAAACCACGGACGGGAGCGACTCGATCGCAGGACTCATCGTGACCCCCGAGGCTGGCGGCTCCAGTCCAGATTGGGGGCACGGTGAGTGAGAAGAAGCCGCGACGGCTGACCGCCAAGGGCGAGGCCACCCGTCTGCGTATCGTCGCGGCAGCCGCCGATCTCATGTACACGCAGGGCGTTGAGGCCACCAGCGTTGACGATGTCATAGAGGCCAGCGGAACGGGCAAGTCTCAGGTTTACCACTACTTCTCGGACAAGACCGAGTTGGTTGAGGCAGTCGTGAGGGCCCAGATTGAACGGGTGCTTGGCGAGCAGGCACCATTCCTCGACGACCTGCGCACGATGCGCGGCTTCGAGCGTTGGCGGGATGCGATCGTGGTAGGAGTGCGTGGTTGGCGAGGTGCTCACGGCTGTCCGATGGGGTCGCTGGCGGGCGAGATCGCTGGCCGGTGTGAAACTGCGCGTGAGAATCTCCAACGAGGATTCAGCGTCTGGCAGCACTGGTTCCGTCTCGGACTGGAGCGCATGCAGGACTCAGGCGAGCTACGGCCGGACGCAGACCCTGAAGAGCTAGCCGTCGGTCTGATGGCCGCTGTCCAAGGCGGGTACCTCCTCGTCAAGACCACACGGGACGAGCGCAGCATGGCGATCGCGCTCGACATGGCTCTCGATTCCATCCGCGTCGCGCTGAGCGCCGCAGAGTGAACTGCGGGGGAGGGCACATGCCTTCTGAAGCACGAGTTCCAGAGCTCGCGCGCGATTCCACGAGCCATGCCATGGTGAGGAGTTGTGCCCCCGACTCTCACAGTTCGAGCTCTATCCACTCGATGCCTCCCGAGCATGATGGTGCGAGTCAGGCCACAGCCAGCTTGCAGGCAATGGTCGATCGGGTTCCTGAAGGCTGGACCGTCGTCGCATACGAAGGTCGCTCATACGGATTGACCCGTACCACGCGAGTGCATGGCCAGAGCATCAGCATCTCGGCCGAGGAGCTAGGAGGGGACGACCTGATCAGCGCCAACGTGTACCGCACTCGCAAAGCAGAGCACCTACGGCCCTGTGAGGTATCCGAAGCCAAGGTGCTGGCATTCCTGCGCGGATGGACGCCCGCATGAGCCCTCGCGACACTCTGTCAGCAGGATCAGGAATCCACGCCGAATCCTCTGGTGTGGCTTCATCGACTACGAGGACCACGACATGTTGGCATGGCCCCGTCTAGAGATTCCACGCTTGGATGTACACGGGCCCGCAGTCTCGGTCTATGACACTGAGAACCGATCCTTGGTGACGTTGCCGCCGAATGACGCCGCGCGGATGTACGTCTGCGGCATCACACCCTACGACTCCACTCATCTCGGCCATGCGGCAACCTACGTCGGCTTTGACCTACTCAACCGCGCCCTTCGAAACGCCGGGCACGATGTCATCTATGTTCAGAACGTCACCGACATCGATGACCCGCTGCTGGAACGCGCCCACGCGCGAGGCATTCCCTGGAGTGATCTCGCACAACGCGAGACCGAGCGATTCCGACAGGACATGACAGCCTTACGCGTCCTGCCACCCGCACACTTCGTCGGAGTCTCCGAGGCCGTCACCAAGATCATCTCTCGCATCGAGATGTTGAAGGAGCGCGGCTCTATCTACCGAGTGGGAACCGACCTCTACTTCGAGGTGTCTGCCGACCCATCCTTCGGCCGCGTATCGTCACTCGACCGCGATGTGATGTTGAAGGACTTCGCCGAGCGTGGCGGTGACCCCGATCGGAGAGGCAAGCGCGACCCGCTCGACTGCCTGGTTTGGCGCGGCGAGCGGCAAGGGGAGCCGTCCTGGCCCAGTCCGTGGGGGCCGGGACGACCCGGTTGGCACATCGGATGCACCACAATCGCCCAGGAACATCTGGGATCATCCTTCGACGTACAGGGCGGAGGACGAGACCTGGCATTCCCGCACCACGAGATGTCCGCAGGACTCGGTCATGTCATTCATCCACAGCATCGGTTCGCGCAGACCTTCGTCCATGCCGGGATGGTTGCGTACGACGGCGAGAAGATGTCGAAGTCGCGCGGAAACCTGGTCTTCGTCTCCTCTCTGCGAAAGCAAGGAGTGGACCCTGCGGCCATCCGCCTCGCCCTCATGCGGCACCACTATCGATCAAGCTGGGAGTGGACAGACGCCGAAATCTCGGCCGCACTCGACACATTGAAGCAGTGGCGTCGTGCCCTGGCTCTCGGTAGCGGGGCGCCGGCAGCACCGGTCGAGCAGGCCGTGCTCTCGGCACTAGCCGCCGACCTTGACGCTCCGGCCGCAGTCACCATTTTGCAGGAGTGGGTTGACGCCTCGCTTGGTACCGACACAGTGGCAGACAAGCGAGACAGCTCTGCCCCTATGACGGTTCGACGTCTGGCGGACGCCTCACTCGGTCTCTTGCTCTGATCGGATCACCCCGGAACGGAAGTATTCGACCATCGTGCACGAGTTGGCTACGCCTGCGTCCAGGTGGTGCCTGAGGTGTGGTCCTGGATGGCGATCCCAGCGCTAGCCAGTTCGTTCCGGATGCGGTCGGCGGTGGAGAAATCTCCTGCGTCCCGCGCATGAGAGCGATTCGCGAGTAGAACCTCGACGAGGGTAGAGATCGTGCTGCCATGAACGTCGGCTCGCGGGGCGGTCGTGAAGCCGCCGGGCTCGATCCCTAACACTTCGGTCATCGCGAGCACCGATTCGTACGTAGACATGGCGGCAGCTGGATCGCCGTTATCCAGAGCGATGTTGCCCGCGCGCACGTGGTCGTGCAGGACTGCGAGCGCCGCTGGGACATTCAGGTCGTCGTCGAGCGCGGCCGCGAAGGCAATGGGCGGCGTCGGGGCGTCGGATGCTGTGTTCGCGAGTCGTGTGCGTGCTCGGTGCTGGAACGTCGCGATTCTCGTGACTGCAGCCTCGGTGTGCGTGAGATCCTTCTCCTGATAGTCCAAGGCACTGCGGTAGTGCGCGCTGAGCAGGTAGTAACGCAGCGTCGCCGGGCCGACACGGCGGAGGAGTTCATCGGCATACAGAGAGTTGTTCAGCGACTTGGCCATCTTCTGCCCGTCGATCGTGACGAGGCCGTTGTGTATCCAGTACTTGGCGAACTCGTCGCCTGCTGCGGTGGACTGGGCAAGCTCGTTCTCATGGTGCGGGAATCGCAGGTCGAGGCCGCCTCCGTGGATGTCGAACGCACGTCCGAGGTAGTGCTGGGACATCGCTGAGCACTGTATGTGCCATCCCGGCCTGCCGGTTCCCCACGGTGAGCGCCAACGCGCGGATTCTGGGTCGCTGGGCTTGGCTCCCTTCCAAAGCGCGAAGTCGCGGGGATCGATCTTTGCCCCGCCAGGCCCTTTATCAGGGTCCGCTACGGCGCCGGGGGTCTGCCTGGTGAGCTTGCCGTATGCCCGCCAGCTGCTGACATCGAAGTAGACGTCGCCGGAGCCGTCGCTGGCGACGTAGGCGTGTCCGCGGCGAAGGAGTCGTTCGATCAGGGTCAGTGCCTGCGGGATGTGACCGGAAGTTCGGGGCTCATGGGTTGGCGGGAGAACACCCAGCGCGGCGTACGAGCGCGCGAACTCCGTCTCGACACGGTAGGCGCGTGCCCACCATGGTTCAGTCTCGGTTGCCAGGTCCAGAACCTTGTCGTCGACGTCGGTGACGTTGCGAACGAGGGTGACCGCGTAGCCGCGGTGGGTGAGCCAGCGTCGCCAGAGATCGTAGACGAGGGCGCTACGAAGGTGCCCGATGTGAGGCGCGGACTGCACGGTTGGCCCGCACACATAGATTGAGACTCGTCCTGGGTTCAGCGGGACGAAGTTGCGTAGCTTCCGGACAGCACTGTCGTAGATGCGAAGCATCAGTCCGCAGCCCCCTGCCTGGTAGAAGCCGCGATCGCGGCGAGCGGACCAGTCATAGGTGGGGCACCCTGATGTAGTCCAGGCCCGAGAGGTTCACTAGCGTCTCTCGGAAACCGCGGACGATGACGCCCAGCACCGCCTGACAATGGCCGCACCGCATGACTGCACCCATGGCTGTGATGAAGACATGCGCGCAAGCGAGGTTGAAAGAGCTGCCGCAGCTCCGGCACCTACCGACCGTCACAGTGATCTCGATACCGAGAGTAGTCGCGAAGGCACCTGCGAGGGCGTTTCCGTCGACGTGCGTCATGGACTGCCTCCGAATCGTTCCGTACGAATCTGTGCGGGGTCGTGACCGAGTTCGACAAGCCAACCCGCGACGGCCTCGACGAACGGCGTTGGTCCGCAGACGAAGATGCGTGGCGACAACGATGCGGGAAAGGTCGACGCGGCGAGCGCCTCGCGCGTCAATCGTCTAGGTGGCCGGCCCGCTCCGGGCGCTGATTCGCGCGTGTGGACAATCTCGACGATGGTTCGTGAGAGTTCTGCCAGTTCGTCAGCGAAGAACTCATCGCGCGGACTGCGGACCGAGTACAGCAGCCGAAAGTCAGCGCCTTTCGGCTCACGTTCACGTGCTGAGGCCATTGAGAACAACGGCACAACCCCCGATCCGCCTGCGATGAGCTGAACCGGTGACTGCTCGGGCTCAGCGGGGATCCAGACGAAGAAGCGTCCGAGCGGTCCTTGTACTTCGACTTCTTCACCTTCTGCGAGTTGGCGCACGAGAAAGGGCGACACCTCGCCCCCGGGCAGCTCCTGGATCACCAGTACAACCCGTGTCGACTCACCCGAGGACGCCAGCGAGTAAGACCGGGACGCCTGGTACCCGTCCGGTGCCGTGAGCCGGATGTCGAGATGAGCTCCGGCGACGTTTCCAGGCCAGGTCGGAACATCCAGCTCAAGGCGGATGGCCGCCTCGGTCTCAAACTGCCGACTGAGCACCCGCCCGAGGTGCCACCGGACTCGGCTAGGAGTCATCACCAGTAGCGTTCCTCTCGCCATGGGTCGCCACGGAGGTGGTAGCCGTTCTGTTCCCAGAACCCCGGGTCGTCCGAGGGCATCATTTCCATTCCTCGAACCCACTTCGCGCTCTTCCAGAAGTAGAGGTGGGGCACGAGGAGCCGGGCCGGACCTCCGTGCTCGGGAGTAAGGGGTTCGCCCTCCGCCTCGGTGGCTAGCCATGCCTGCCCATCGAGGAGGTCTTCGAGTGGGAGGTTGGTGGTGTATCCGCCGTAGCTACGGACCATCACGTAGTCGTAACTGGTCTCGACATCCTCGAACAGCCGGTCCATGGGCACGCCACGCCAAGCCATGTCCAGTTTCGACCAGTGGGTGACGCAGTGGATATCGGTGACGACGTCTTCGACGCCTACCTCCTGAAGCTCACCCCAGTTCCACCGGTGCGTGACCTCGTCTTCGGTCGTGATCGTGAAGCTCCATCGGCCCTCGTCGACATTGGGCGTGGGTCCCGTCGAGAGCACCGGCCAGTCGTAGACGTGGGTCTGCCCAGGAGGCAGTCGCGGGTCGCTGGAGCCATGCCGTCCTCCGAACCCGCCGTTGATCACTCCCATGACTGCCCCTCCTGCGGGAACTCGCTACTGTGGCCTGCGCGAACGGTCGGCGTCGCTGACGAGGGAGCGATGCTGGGTAGGTGTTCCGGACGAACATCGCTCTTGACATGGCGTTCGACGACTTCGCGGACTGCGACGTCGTAACTCGTGAACACGTACCGCTTGCCCGACGCCTTGGCGATCCTGTGGTCGGGGTTTTCGCCCCATTCTTCAAGGCTCTGCAGGTCGTCGAACTCGACGACCAGTGCCGACTCCCCGTCCTCAGCGGTGAACATCTTGTGCTCGATGTGGTTAGGACTCTGTTGGATGAGGATGTGCATCTGGTTGTAGAGCCGGTCGTGTTCGGCCCGCTGCTCGGGCGCGACGTAGCACCGGAAGACGGCGAGGGTCATTGTGAAACCTCCCGTTTCTTGGTGTCGATGGTCTTGAGCCACTGCCGGCAGTTCGTCGCCGGAGTGTCCTGGCAGAGAGCCGACCGAGCGGCGTGGCCACCGGCGCGTGATCCGCTGGACATAGGTGCCAGTCACCACGCCAGTGCCCTCGATACGGCGGCTGGATCGGCAGGACGCAGTCACGCTCTGACAGCCATGTACTCGTTGACGACGCCGCGGAGGTGTATCCGAGCGCGATGCAGAGCGTCGACGGCATCGACCTTGTCGAGGCGAAGCACGTAGGCCGCGTCCGCCAGTGATACGTCATCGATGTCGACGAGTTGTACCAACTGGCCGAGCGGATCGGCCAAACGTGCGACGGCGCCGTCCACCACTCGATACAGATCGGTGGTGAACACCTCGTCGTCCGGGCTCAGGGTATTGGTCTGGCCCCAGCGGTTCGGTGCGTCAATGTGGCGTCCAGCATCGGGTCCAATGTCGTAGAAGTCGGGGTAGAAGAACTCCGCAGTATCAGCGTCGGGATCCAGCTCGGCGGTCTGGTTCTCGGCTCTTGTTCGATAGTCGTCGAGGCTCCGTACCGTTGGCTCAGGCTCAGCGAATGCTCGATCGGCTAGGTCCCGGGCGAGCGCCAGAGGGTCCAACCCCCTTGGGCTTTCCTCGAATGCTGAGAGCAGAGTCTCTTGGACCAGGTCTTCCGCAACGTGTGGGGCGAGACTCCGGGCGAGTCCAAAGAGGAGGCGAGTGATCTCACTGGGATCGCTGGGCCTCTCGGTCTCGCCGTCGACGATGTCGTGAAGTAGGAGCGAGACACTGTCGGGCAGATGGGGCAGATCATGCGGTTCGGCATCAGCCACGAGATCAGTGACGGTCTCGACCTGGTGCGTGAACAGCCGGCAGTCCGGGCATGCGTAGAGATGCTGCTGGGCTACCTCGGCGTCGGCTTCATCCAGAAGACCCATTCGGAACTGGGTGAGTTCCTCGGTGTACTCGGCGCATGACAGCTCGGTCGCGTTGACTGGTGCGTGGCTCATGGCGACTCCTTTGACGCCAGGCTCGGAGTGGCACCCTGAGCCAGCTTCAGGCGGGTCCACACGTTCATGTTGATGACGACCGCGGCGATCTCTGCGACTTCGCGCTCCGTGAAGTGAAGCCGCAGTTCTTCGTGCAGGGCCGGAATCTCCTCGTGACGGAACGAGGTGAGACCTTCGCAGTAGGCGAGCGCGGCTCTCTGCCTGGGCGAGTACATGGTGCTCTCACGCCACGACGCCAGGTGTGCGGCTTGTTCGGGCCGGATCCCGATCCTGGCCGCCACCTCGGCGTGGAGAATCAGGCAGTACGAGCAGGGGTTGAGCTGTGCGACGCGCAGACGGAGGAGCTGTAGCAGGACACGGTCTCCCGACAGCTCTGCGGCGTAGCCGAACTGCGTGGCCATGTCTTTGGCGAGTTCGTGGAACGGCGTGAGGTCTGGGTCGAAGCGAGTGTTCTCGAACCGGAGACTCCCGAGTACCGGCTTCGGGTTTTCGGTGCCGGGCTCAGACATCGCCCCGACCGTCCCGTCCAACGCCCGGAATGTCCACCATGGCGGCGTACTCGGGGTTGCGCTCGATGAAGGACCGGAACACGGGACACCTCACGGTCGCGCTCTTGCCCTCCGCGCGGATGCTGTCCAGCACCCTGCGGGTGAGTTCGGTCGCCAAGCCCTGTCCTCGGTAGTCCGGCAGGATCGAGGTCGCCAGCAGCGTCACTCTGCCGTTCTTCTCCGCGAACGGGACGGCTCCGAACTCGACACCATCCTTGATTGCGACGAAGGTGCTGGCCTGAGCATCCACCGCGATCGAGAACGACGAGCCGTTCTCGAGGTTCGTCGACCTGGCACCGGGCTCGTGATGCCGTTCGCCTGCGTCCGTGAAGGCGCCACCAGCCTGATTCTGGTCCTGTGAGTCCACAGTTTCTGTCACCTGACCCAGGTCCTCGGGTTCGTTCATGTCGCTTCCTCTCCGACCTCTGTCGCCGGAACTGCATCGCCGAAGAGTCTTGTTTCAGCCCTTGATAGCCTGGTTACATCGGTCTTGTCGGTCGTCGCGAGACCAGCCGCCCCGCCTCGGGGGCGACGCATCGTCTGGCCTCGACTCTACCGCAGGACATGTGGAATAGTTGGACCGCCGGGTCCGTTACAGCATGTGATGGCGCGGCCGCGTCACCTGCTAGGAGGAGCCAAAGTGACCACCAACGACTACCGCAAGACCCCTGAGTCGCTCAGCCGCCTGAGCGACGAGCAGCATCGGGTGACGCAACAGGACGGCACAGAGCCGGCCTATCGGAACGAGTACTGGGACAACCACGAGCCTGGCATCTACGTCGACATCGTCTCGGGTCAGCCGCTGTTCTCGTCCACCGACAAGTACGACAGCGGCACGGGATGGCCGAGTTTCACGGCGCCCATCGCCGCCGACGCTGTCGCGACCAAGGCGGATCGGACGCACGGCATGATCCGCACAGAGGTGCGCTCGGCAGATCGGA
>OCVT010000896.1_pt1 | contig 12613 bp, 14 predicted proteins | sample 1539111 | NCBI WGS metagenome assembly OCVT01 (sample SAMEA3991482, study PRJEB22521) | metagenome | biome: anthropogenic terrestrial biome; feature: sewage plant; material: raw primary sludge | place: Sweden | collected 2012-09-26 | reverse complement strand
GGTGCAAATATAATCAAAGAAAAAATTTGGGAAAATAATACAGATATTAGAAGAAAAGCTTCTGAAGAATTTCCAGTTTTTACACAAGCAAAAGATTATGATGTGATTTTATTAGCTGATTATTTTGGGGATTTTGGAGAATCTATCTATTTTAACACTTGGCTTCCACGACCAATTGCAGGAACACAAGGACTAACCCCAGTTACGTGGAGTAAAGTAATAGAAGCAAATGGAGCTGCTCAAATGCAAAGCCGATTTGAAAAATTCTCTTCAAGATGGATGCAATCACGAGATTATTCAAACTGGGTAGCAATACGAACAATAATAACATCTATTGCAAACACAAAAACAGCAGATTTAAACACAAATATTGATTATATCTATTCTGATAAGTTTGATTTAGCAGCGTATATGGGAAGAAAGTTGTCTTTTAGGGATTATAACGGGCAATTAAGAATGCCTATTTCACTTGTTCAACCACGAGCTTTAATCTCTATTTCTCCTCAAGATGGATTTTTACATCCAATAACTGATTTGGATACTTTAGGAATCGCACCTTTTGAAATGAAGTGTAAAAAATGATAAAAATTCTTTTGAGTTTTTTTTTATTATTCTCTTTTTTAAAAGCCAATAATGAAACCATCGAGAATGAAAATATTTTCATAATAAAAGCACATACAAAAGATTTTCAAGAGAGTTTATTAAAACTAAAAGATGAGATAAATTTTGAGGGTTTTACAATAGTTTATGAACTAAATCTTGCAAAATCCACAAATGAAGTTGCTGAACTATTGGGTAAAAAAGGTGTTTTAAAAGAGGGAATAAATCTAGGCATTTGCAAAAGTAGTTTCACTTTGCAAATGGTAGAAGAAAATATCAATAACATAAACTATTGTCCTTTGGGAATTTCTGTTTATCAAAATAAAAATAATGAGATTTTTATTTCATATAAAAAATATAAAGCTTTTAAAAGTGGCGATAAAATCGCTGATAAGATAAATGAAGTTTTGAAAAGTTTGATTATTAAAAGTTTGGATTGATTTGGAGAAATTTGAATATTGATTTTTTTAAAAATTGTACCTAAAGAAATAGTGCTAATAAAAGGTGCCTGTCCCCTTTTTCATTTCATTCATTTCAATTCAAAATTCAAAATTTCTGATATAATTTATTTTATGATTAAAAAAACAATTAAGAGACTTTTTTTAAATTTTATATTTAATAAGTTCAATACTTATCCAAAATATCTATCTACTTTTATGCCAACTGAATTTGAAATTAAAAAAATTGATATTCCATTAATAAAAAAGTTTTTATTAAAATTTTATAAAAATGAAAGAGAAGAGTTATATAAAAATAATACTTCATTTTCATTAGTATTTAATAAAGATATTTTTATTGTAGCTTACGACAATGAAATAGTTTTTTTGGATTATAATCTTGATTTAAAATTTCTTACAAATTATCAATTAAAATATAGCATTAGTAAAATACTAAAAATAAATGATAATACAATTCTATCTTGGGGACAAAGAAATATAAAATTTAGTGATAGAAATTATTTTATTACTTTTAACTATACAACATTAATTGATATAAGTGATATTAACAATATTAAAATATTGAACGAGTTTGAAGATTCTAAAATAAATATTACTACAATAGTTAAAATTAATAGTAATTTATTTGCTGCTTCTATTAATAGGTCAGTTGTATTATTTGAAATAAATAATACAACTAATATGAATATTTTGTCTAAATATAATACAAAACATGTTCAAAAAGAATTAACAGTTATTAATAATAATGAGTTATTATGTAATGAAGATTTATTAAGACTTGATATAAGTAATCCAAAAGAAATTAAGCTTATTGAAGTTGAATATGGTATGGCATACAATGAAAATATAATGAAAATTGATGAAAAACGTATATTCTATCATGAATATTATGAACGAGGGGGGTAATTATTTTGTTATAGATGAATTACCTTCTTACAAAAATATTTCAAGATATTCAATTAATTATTCTTTTAAATCTCTTATTTTATTTGACACAAACACAATAGCATTGATAACTGAAAAGCTTATTTTATTAGATATTAGTAATGAAAAAAATATTTGTATAATCGCCGAAATTAATCTTGAAAAATATAAAACAAAAGAATATATTGATAAAGATGCTTATATTATTAAAATCAATAGTAATACCATTTATTATGTTAGTAGAACTTATATAGTTGTTTTTAAAATATTAGAAAACTATATTATTGAAGAAGTTAAAAGTTATGATTTTTTAAATCTACATCCCTGAAGTTAAATCATTTTCTTCATTCCCAAGCTCCAGCTTGGGAATTTCTAATGGGTCAAAACATAATGTATTTGATAAAACATATTGATATAAATACCACTAAGTCCTATTATTCCTATCATACCAGTTGCGTGTTCTTTTACAAATTTTATTTTATTTTTAGAAATCAATTTTTACAGATCCTACTACTGTTTGCATATCTTCCAAAGTGCTTTCATCAAATGAACCTAAAGCATATCTTAGGCTAAGTTCTGCACTTTTATTAAGTTGATAAGCTAATCCAGCATCAAACTCTTTGATTTTTAAATCTTTATTTACACTTGAAAATGTTGCATCTTTGATATTATGTAGTGCTACATTTGATTCAAGTGTTAACTCTTTTGTTAAATCATAAGCCAAATTTAAAGCAGCTATTTGAGTATCTCCATATTTTCCAACTCTATCTAAAGAATCTGTTCCTAAATCAGCATTTGTCAAATATGAAACTGGAAGATTTTCACCTGAAACATAACCATCTTTTGTAGCTAATGTTGCAAATCCAATATTTAAATCACTAATTTGTTTTGCAACTTTTAAGTAAGCTCCAAACATTTTTTCATCTACTTGTTTAGCTGGAACATCAACACTATCTCCAATTCTTTTTTCAATTTGAGCTTGTAAATCTAAATCAGCTATTTCTCCCATTGCAAAAGCATTAAACATGTGGCTTGTTGCTTCATTGTAAGTTATAGGTGTTGTTGTCTTGTCATATTCTGTATTATTTTGTAAATAAACATATCTTCCACCAACTAATAATTTATCAATTGTAATTTGTCCTCCAAAACCATAAGCATCAAAGTCACCAATTCCTGCACCATTTGAGTTTGCTCCTAAAGTACCATTTTGGTTCTTATTTTTCCCTTCAACTGCTTTATAATCAAAGGCATATAATAAAACATTTTCAACAGGTGTATAACCTAAAAGTGCTAAATCAATTTTATCCCCATTTGAACCATAAAAAGGTGTTCCATAAGTATCATTTATTCTTCCAGCTATTAATAATTTATTTGTATTGAATGGAACAGTTACATAAGCTTCTTCCCAATCAAAAGTATCATTTGAGTTATCTCCCCAAGCATCATTTTGTAATTTAATTGCAGTATGAATTTTAATATCACCAGTTGTTTTGAAATCTAAATTTACATTAACTTCTGAATCAAAAATTTGTTTGTCTTTTTTAACTGTATCAGTATCACCTTTTACAGATATTCCTTTAACTTCAGCATCTCCAGATATTTTTAAATCAGAATCCAATTGAATAGTTGCAGCCATCATAGATGAAACAGCAATACACGCAGCAAAACTTAATAATCCTAACTTTTTCATTCTTTTTCCTTAAATAATTTTTTTACCAGAATCTACTCAAAACAAATTCCGTATGTGTTATTATAACTATCTCATATAGCCTCAATATAGCCCGAAAATAGCCTATTTATAGCGTTTATATAGCCTGAATATAGCTTTACATTAAAAAATTATTATTTAGACAAAAAGGAGGTTTTTATTTATATTTTCCAAACTCTTTATATGTTTTATTTTCAAAAATCACGAATACAGTTTTTTCTTCTTTTTCATTTTCATAAGCTGGAAGTGCTAAACCAATTGCATCTTTTGGAATGTTTTTAAAAAAATCTTTAATAGCAAGGGATGGAACATTTCCCTCAAAAACATAATCATTTAAAAAAGAGGTATTACATGATTGAATCTCTTTTGGAATACCAACTTCTCTTTTTAGATTTTTCACATCAAGTAAAGAAACAATTTGAACGTTTGAAACTTCTGTTTTTACATCATCCAACCAAGATTGGGGACAGGTACTTGAAATTGGTTTAAATATTTGTATTGTTTGTTCTTGAGAGAATAAACTCAAAGAAAATATGGCACTTAAGATAATTTTTTTCATAAATTTCCTTCTAAAATATTGGGATAAAGTTCTAGTATTTCATTTTTTAATTCATCAATCTTTTTTAAATTAAACTCTTGATTATTTCTGTTTTCATATTCAAAAATGCAACTTGCAGGATTTTTACTCAAAAATAGAATTCTATTTGATAAATGTACTGCTTCACTTAAATCATGAGTTACTAAAATTACTGTTGAATTAAATTTTTTGCATAGTTTTAAGAAATCTTTTTTCAAAGAAATTGCAGTTGGATAATCTAAAGAGATAAATGGTTCATCCAAAAAAAGAACTTTAGGTTGATTTATAAAAGCTCTTACTAAAGATACTCTTCTTGCCATTCCACCTGAAAGATTTTTTGGATATTCATCTAAAATATTTGTTAATCCAACAAGAGTTAATAACTCGTTTATTTCTTCTAAATTTTTATTTTTAGAAACAATTAAAAGATTTTCTTTTATATTTAACCAAGGAATTAATCGATGGTCTTGAAACATAAAACCAATATTTGAAGAATTAATTTTACAACTCCCAGTAAAATTAGTATCCAATGAAGAAATCAGATTTAAAAGAGTAGTTTTCCCACAACCAGATGGTCCAATAATAGATAAAAATTCGCCTTCTTTTAAAGAAATATTTATGTTTTCTAATATTTTTATCTTATTAAACATTTTTTCTTTGATATAAACTTCAAGCATTTTTATCTCCATCTTGTGATTTTTTTATCCATTGGATTTAAAAATAGTTTTTCTAATAAAATAACTATAAAAATAAATGCAAATGAATAGGCAAAAATAGATGTTATATCAAAGTCTTGAAAAAATATTGCGATTTTAAAACCAATACCATCACTTCGTCCTAAAAGTTCAACAACCAAAACTATTTTCCAAATAAGTGATATTGTTAATCTTGTTGTTGCCATAATATATGGATAAATTTGAGGTATATATATTTTTGTAATTACATCTTTTTTTTCTATATTATAAATTTTTACCAAATCCATATATTTTTTATCAATAGCTTTTACACCCTCTCTGATATTTACAATAATTATTGGAACCTTATTTATAATAACAGCTAAAATAGCAGAAAAATCACTTAATCCAAACCAAATATAACAAATTATAATTGTTACAAGAGCTGGCATATTTAATCCGATTATTAGAAAAATATCTAATAATGAGTCATTTTTGGGATATAAGCCCATTAAAACTCCAAAAAATATTCCAATAATCATCGCTATTACAAAAGCTATTACAACCCTTTTTAATGTGATTAAAAGATGGAAAAACAAATCTTCATTTAAAAGATGGTCATATAAACTTTTTAAAATATCTATAACGGAAGGAAAAAGTTCCGAATTAACGATTAAAGAAAAGCCTTGCCATAAAATAATAAATAAAAATATTGATAAAGATTTTGAATTCATATTTTACCACTTGGTTTTAGAATCAAAATTCCAGAATGTTTTATCTTCTAAAGAGATACTTTTACCAACAATTTCTTCACCACCCTCTTCTAAAAGTATTTTAAATACTTTTTGTAAATCACTTATATTTTTTTCATTAAACTCTTTTATAATTCCTTCTTTATAACCATTTTTAAGAGCTTCGAAATCTTTATCATTTTCTACTTCCATAAATTTTCTAATCCTATCCCATTGTGAATCATCTTCATTTAATATTTTTTTACTTTCTAAAGTTGCCTCTAAAAAAGAGTTTATTAAATCTTTTTTATCATTTGCAAAACTCCTATTAAATGTCCAACCAACAAAAGAAATATCTTCATTCATTCCTAATTCTTTGTAAATATCTTTAATTAGTATTAATGGTTTTATATCTTTTGATTCTAATTTTGAGTTAAAATGCCAAAAATTTATTGAAGCTTCAATAGAATTATCTTCCATTTTCTTATAAATAATTGGAGCAGAGGCATACATAGGTATTACAATATCTTTTAAATCAATGTTATATCTTTTTTTACTGTAAGCTCTGAAAAGTAGCCATGTTTTATCATAAATGCCACCACCAATTCCCAAATGTTTGTCTTTTAAATCAAGTAAAGATTTAATGTTACTATTTTCATTTACCACTAATGTTCCAGTAGCTTTTGAATAGGGATAAAAAGTAAAATCTTTTCCATTTGCCCTTTGAGTATTTACCCAAATCCAATCATTTACAATAATATCTACGTCTTTTGCTTGTAAGGCTATTATTTGGGCATTTTTAGAAGCTAGTTCTACAATTTCTAGTTCAAAATCATATTTTTTATCTAAGTTATTATGCTTTAAAACATCCAATTCCCAATTAACTGTCCCATAGGATAAAACACCTACTCTTAATTTATTTTGTGCATATAAATTTATAATACTTAAGCAAATAATTAACACTATTTTTAAACTCATTTTTTTACCTTGAAAGATTTTATTTAAGAATTGTATATGAGTTTTATAGCCCAAATATAGCCTTTTTGAAATAATTTCTACCGCTATAATTAGGCTATAAAAAGAGTTTATAATTTCGAAAATAAAACAAAAAAAGGACAATTTATGAAAAAAATCAGTTTAGCACTACTTGCTACTTCAATCTTAGCTTTTGGTCACGGAAGCGTTACACCTCAAGCTGTTGATACTAAAGAGTTAAAACAATTAGGTGATAAATGGCTAGAGAAAAATCCTTATGAAGGTGATGCAAAAGCTATTGCTCTTGGAAAATATGCTTATAGTGAGAACTGTGCAAGATGCCATGGTTTAGATGGAGTTTCTGGTGGAATTGCACCTGACTTAAGAGCTTTAGAAGATGGTGTTGAGGGTGACCAATGGTTCTTAGAAAGAGCAAGAGGTGGAGCTGTTAGAAATGGAAATGTTTATATGCCTCCATTTGAGGGTGTGTTAAATCAAGAAGCAATGTGGGCTATTAGAGCTTATTTAATTACTTTAGCGAAATAACATGAGTTTACTTAAATCATCAATTTTCATCTTTTTATTATCAACTTTTGCATTTGCAAGAAGTGTAGATCATATTAAAAATAGTGGTGAAATATTTATCGCTGTATATGAAGATTTTCCTCCTTACTCTTATGTTGAAAATGGAGTAGCAAAGGGGATTGATATAGAACTTGGAACAATGGTCGCAAAATCTTTAAATGTAAAACCAGTTTGGAATTTTACAGGGTTCGATGAAACTTTATCAGGTGATTTAAGAAACAATATTTGGAGAGGAAATATCGTTCATAAAAACAAAGCTGACATTATGTTTAGAATTCCTTATGATTATGATTATTTACGAATTACAAATAAATCAACAGGAGAACTTGAAACGGAAAGAGTTTCAATAAAAGCTCCATATCAAAGTGAAAAATGGATAATTGTTACAAAAAAAGAGATTATTCCTCAAGTAAACACTTTGGGAGTTTTTGCATATCACTCAATTGGTGTTGAGATTGATACTCTTCCTGATTTACATTTAACTGGTTTTGCAAGGGGATTAATCTCTAAAAATGTAAAACACTATACAAAAATGAGCGAAATTATTGCTGATTTTAAAAGTGGAAAACTTGATGCTATTGCTGGTTTAAAATCACAAATTGAATTTTTATTGGATTATAAAAATAATAAAGATAAATACCATTTAACTTCTGATATTCCTCAAATGAAATCACAATGGGATTTAGCAACAGCCACTGATAGTAAGTATAAAGATTTAAGTTACCATTTAGATAATGTTGTAGATGAAGCTTATAAAAATGGTGAAATCAAAAAAATCTTTGAAAATTATGGAGTTGAATATATCCCTCCAATAGCAAAAAACCAATAGGAGAAAAAATGAAGTTTATATATCTTTTAATATTCTCATTTATATTTTTACAAAATCTAAATGCAAAAAATCCAATTCCATCTCCAACTTTTGATGATATTTTAAAAGATATTATTAAAAATGAAAAATATATTTTTGATGATGAAAATATAGAGATAAAAGTCCCTTCATTTGCTGATAATCCAATACAAGTTCCAATTTTTGTAAATGCAAAAAAAATCAAAGATGCAAAAAGAATGATTTTATTTGCCGATTTAAATCCTATTCCTAAAATTATAGATATGGATTTAAAAACAATTTATCCATTAGTATCTTTAAACATAAAAGTTGCCCAAGAGACACCAATTCGAGCTTTGATTTTAGATGATAAAAATGTTTGGCATATAGCAAGTAACAATATAAAAAGTTTTGGTGGTGGATGTTCTGTTTCAAGTGTAAATTCATCAAATACAGATTTCGAAAAGTTATTAGGAAAAATAAAAAGTGAAGTTTTTGAAGTAGAAAAAGATACTTATAGAATAAAAAGCTCAATTTTTCACCCTATGGAAACGGGACTTATTTTTGGAAATCCTGAATTTTATATTAATAAAATAGTTTTAAAAGACAATACCAATATTTTATCTTCAATGAATCTTTTTTCAGCTATTAGTGAAAATCCAAGATTTATTTTTGAAACAAAAGTTAAATCACAAAACTATACTATTGAATTTTTTGATGTGGATGGAAATGTTTTTACAAGTGAAATAAAATGAAATATTTAATTCTTATTTTTTTAGTTTTTTCTTCTTTAAAGGCTTTTGATTATAAATTAAAACCTATAAAACTAAATGAAAATAGTTACTATTTTTATGGAAAAGAAGAGTATTTCTCACCTTCAAATGGAGCAGATATAGCAAATGTATCTTTTATAATTACGCAAAATAGTGTAATTTTAATAGACACTGGAAGCTCTTTTGAATATGGTTTACAAGTAAAAAAAGCAATAGAAAAAATCACAGCAAAACCAATTAAATATATAATCAATACACACCATCATCCTGACCATTTTTTAGGAAATTCAGCCTTTGAAAGTGATATTTTTGCGACATCTTATACAAAAAACGAAATCACTCAAAATGGAGATTTATATATTGTAAATCTTGTAAATATAGTTCAAAGTGCAATGAAAGATACAAAACTAAAAGCTCCAAACAAAGATTTAAACTCTAAAATATTGGATTTAGATGGTTATAAACTAGAAGTTTTATATTTAGATGGTCATACAAAAAGTGATGTTGCTATTTTTGATTCTCAAACAAAAATATTATATTCAGCAGATTTAGTTTTTCATAAACGAACTCCTGCAACTGCCCACGCAGATATAAAAAAATGGATAAAATCCCTAGAAGAGCTACAAAAAATTGATTATAAATTTCTAGTTTCTGGACATGGAATCGAAACAACTTCAAAAGAGCCAATAAAAGAGAATATTTCATATCTAAGATTTTTAGATGAAACTTTAAAACAAAGTGCAAAAGATGGACTTGATATTTTTGAGATTTTAGAAAAACCTATTCCAAAAGAATTTGAAAGTTTTACTATGTTCAAAGAAGAGTTTGAAAGAAGTGTTATAAATCTTTATCCCTCTTATGAGAAAGATTTGAAATAACTATTTTTTCAAATCTTCCATAAATTTAAGAAGTAATCTAATAGCAACTCCCGTTGCACCATAAGAGTAATATCCCCAAGTTTCTTGTCTATACGATGGACCTGCAATATCAAAATGAAGCCATTTTTTCTTGTTTTTTTCTTCTATAAATTTACTTAAAAATAAAGATGCTGTTATTGCTGCTCCGTTTTTATTTGAATTAGAGTTTTTAAAATCAGCGATTTGGCTATCTAAGAGCTTTTCTAAATAATCATTAAAAGGTAAAAATCCTACTAACTCACCTGATTTTTTTGAAGCCTTTGATATTTTCTTTTTTAATTTTTCACTATATCCCATTACAGCAGTTGTATATCCACCAAATGCCCCAATACTAGCTCCCGTCAAAGTTGCTAAATCAAAAATATAATCAATGTTTTCTATATTTTTTTGAGCATAAGTTAAACAATCAGCCAAAACCAAACGACCTTCTGCATCTGTATTTGTAACTTCTATGGTTTTTCCATTCATAGCTTTTAAAACATCATCAGGTTTATAGGCATTTCCACCTATCATATTTTCAACTGCTCCAACAACTCCATGAACTTCAAAAGGTAAATCTAAAACACCTAAAGCATGAATAAGACCCAAAACACTAGCTGCCCCTGCTTTATCACACTTCATGGAAACCATTCCATCATTTCTTTTTAGACTCATTCCACCTGTGTCATAGGTTACACCTTTTCCAACAAGAACTATCTTAGCTATGGCATTTTTAGGTTTGTATGTAAGATGAATTAATTTGCTTTCATGAATTGATGCCTTTCCAACACAAAACATTGCATTCATTCCATTTTGTTTTAAATAATCTTCACCAAAAACTTTACACTCTATATTTTGATTTTGAGAAATTTCAAAAGCATCATTTGCCATAATTTGCGGATAATAATCCTCAGGAGTAGTATTTACAATATCCCTTGTGAAATTTATACTTTTACAAATATTTATAGTTTTTAATAACTGCTCTTCAAAATAGCTTTTCTCTTTTTTTGATTTTTCTATTGAAATAAAAATATCAAAATTCTTTTTTTTTGAATTTTCTGATTTATATTTATTAAACTCATACTCTCCAAAATATAAACCCTCAATAATATTTGAAATATCCAACTCTTTATTATTTTGAACAATATCAATTTTTAAAGAGTTGATTTTAGTCTTTTTTACAAACTCCATAACTTTAAAAAATGCTGTTTTAATATTTTCACTTTTTAGTTTTAAACAAGATACATATAATCTATTATTCAAACTATTAAAATAAACATTAAAAGATTTTTTGGTAAGAAAAATACTATCTAAAATCTCTTTTTCACTTTTTTCTAAATCTTCTGTCGTTTTTAAAATAACAATTTCAACCAAGCTATTTATTTGTTTTATTTTTTTATTTGATAGATATATATTCATTGTTTTAAAACCTAATTTTTCTTTGATTTTAGCATACCAAAGCTTACAATATTCATCTGAAAAATCTTCTATAAACCGCTATATCTGGGCTATATACCTTAAGTATAATTAGAAACTTTTAATGCCAATGGAGAAAAATACTTTATGAAAAAAGTAGTAATTATAGGTGGTGGATATGCAGGTATTTATGCCCTTAGAGAATTAACAAAAAATAAAAATATCAAGATAACTTTGATTGACAAACAAACCTTTCATAATCTTCAACCAGAAGTTTATGATTTAATTGCAAACAAATCTAATATTGCAGATGTAACTATTGATTTAACGACTTTATGTTTAGGATTTGATCATAACTATTTAGAATTTAAAAATCTAAAAGTTACAAATATAGATAAAATCAATCAAAAAATTTATTCTGAAGAGTTAGAAACTGTTGAATATGATTATTTAATAATAGCAGCAGGAACTAGAACTTTTTTCCCTACCTCTATAGAAGGACTTAATATTGCTCACGATTTAAAAAAACTTCAATGGGCAATGTATTTTAAACAATGTTTTGAAAATCAACTTTTTAGAAAAGTTCAAGATGAAGCAAAAAAATGTGATGGAACACATATAGTTGTAGTTGGAGCTGGATTATCAGGAGTGGAAGTAGCAGCTGAAATGGCATATAACTCAAAAAAAATCTTCCAAAGGGGAAACTTCTCTTGTGATAATCTTAAAATTTCTATCATTAGTAGTTCAGTTACTATTTTGCCAGGATTAAGCCCAAAATTAATTAGTATGTCACACGCCAGATTAAAATCATTGGGAATAAATGTAATCACAAATACAAAACTTACAAAATGTGAAAATGATTTTGCATATTTATCAAATGGAACAAAAATCAACTACTCTTTTCTGATTTTTACAGGGGGAATTGAAGCTTCTAAAATTGAGGAAGAATCAAATATAGAGATAAATAGTAGAGGTCAATATATCGTTAATGAATATTTACAAACCAAGGAATATGAAAATATTTTTGCTGTGGGAGATATTGCGCAAATTAAAAATGACAAAGATGAAATCATGCCTCCAAATGTAACAATTGCCCGAATCACTGGAACTATTGCTGGTAAAAATATTTTAAATAAAATCAATAATAAAGAATTAATAAAATGTAATCCTAAACTCGAGGGTATTTTAATTGCTTTAGGCGGTAAATATGCAGTTGGAGATTTATATGGAATTGTTCAAATAAAAGGGATATTAGCATATCTGATAAAAAAGTATGTATTTTCTTCGTATAGAGAACCCCTATTAAAACTGATTAAAATAGGTTATAGTAGATTAAAAAAACAATAAAAAGACCAAATGGTCTTTTTATTTAAAATTAGTTTTTGTTTATTGCACAAAGGTCAGAAAATGCAACCTCAAGTCTAGCAATCATAGTTTCTTGCCCTGCTCTAATCCATTTTCTTGGGTCAT
>OCVT010000890.1_pt1 | contig 12657 bp, 9 predicted proteins | sample 1539111 | NCBI WGS metagenome assembly OCVT01 (sample SAMEA3991482, study PRJEB22521) | metagenome | biome: anthropogenic terrestrial biome; feature: sewage plant; material: raw primary sludge | place: Sweden | collected 2012-09-26 | reverse complement strand
TGACGGAAAGCTATGCCATGTACCCTGCCTCTAGCGTGAGTGGGTTTTATTATAGCCACCCAGAGAGTGATTATTTTAATGTCGGTAAAATCAGCCAAGACCAGCTGGAAGATTATGCTAGACGTAAGGGTTGGGATAAAGCTACAGCAGAAAAGTGGCTAAATCCGAATTTGTAATTAAAATTTAGTAAATTGAAACTTTTGTCAGTATGCCGTAGTTTTTCTACGGCATACTTGTTATTATACAAATTATATTTCGCAAAAATGCAAAGTAAGATAAAAACAAAGGCAATATTATGCTTAAAAAGTTCTCTGTGACAAATTATCGTCAGTTTAATGAAACTTTAGAGTTTGATTTGACTGCTAGTAATTATTCATTTAACCAAGAGTGTGTGAAAAACAATTTAGTCAAATTAGCATTAATTTATGGAAAAAATGGAACAGGCAAGTCAAATCTAGGAAGAGCTATTTTTGATTTGGTATCTCATTTAACTGATAATAGAGTCGAAAAATCCAGTAGTTTTTATTTAAATATTGAATCCAAAAAACAATTTGCAAGCTTTATATATGAATTTGATTTTATCGAAAACGATAAGTTATTTAAGGTAATTTATAGTTTTGAAAAAGATAATAAGCAGATACTAACTTCTGAAAAACTGTTAATTAATAATGAAGTAGTAATAAGCTATGAGTTGGGAAAGCCATTTACAACATCTTTAAATGGCACTAAAAATCTTCATAAAACATTAAATCCTAATCAAAATTTATCTGTTTTAAGATATATTTTTAACAACACAAACCTTCATAAAAAGAGCCATAGAAATAAAATTTTTATCACTTTCATGAAATATGTTAATAACATATTATTATTCCGAAATGTTATTGATGACCTATCTTATACTGGTTATAGGATTGGAAATGTGAATTTGAGAGAAGATATATTTACAAATGGTACCCTTAAAGATTTTGAGAAATTTCTAAATGAAATGGGATTGTTTTTTAAGTTAGTACCTATTAAAACATTAGATGGATCATCAGACATCGGAATAAAATTCTCTGACCAAACTAAACCTGTGCCATTTTTTGAAATAGTATCAACTGGTACAAAAAGCTTAACTATATTCTATTTTTGGTGGAAAGAAATTGAAAGACAAGTAATAGATGAGAAAATTCCTTTACTGTTTATTGATGAATTTGATTGTTCGTATCACTTTGCATTATCAGAAAAAATCGTTGAAACTCTTAAAAATCTTCCTAATACACAAGTTATTTTAACCACTCATAATACTAACCTGCTTAGTAATGAGATAATTCGTCCTGATTGTGGATATGTAGTTGATGGTAAGGCTATAAAATCTTTAAATAAATTAACCAATAAAGAATTAAGGGAAGTTCATAACTTAGAAAGATTATATCAATCTGGAGAATTTAGTAATGGATAAAAAATATTTTTTATTCATTACTGAAGGACAAGTTACTGAAGTAAAAATAATTAGGGCTTTGAATGAAATATTTATTCAGAGCGATATAGAATTTCTCCGAATTTGCACGAATATTTATCATTTATATCACGCCTATTTAAAAGAAAAAGAAGATGTAGAAGATGAAATTGACATGTTTATTTTTTTAAAACAGTATGATAAAAAGGATATTCTAAAGACTATCAAGAAAAATGATATTCGTTCGATTTATTTATTCATGGATTTAGATGCTCATGAGCCTTTAGCTGAGAGATATCCTGAATGCCTACCTGAAATGTTTGAATTATTCAATAATGAAACAGAAAATGGCAAGTTATACGTGAGTTATCCTATGGTTGAGGCATTTCAACATCCCTTAAAGCCTTCTAGGGAGGTTTACTCTATTTTACCACAGCCACCAGACCTTGATTACAAGTCATTCATCAACATTAACAAGAGTACAGATTTAAGTGGCATAAAATTTATAACGAAAGAAAATTGGATTAATAGTTTTATAAAACATCTCAAAACAGCTAATTTTTTGATAAATGAAAATTTACTTAGTATCCCAAACTATGATTCAAATTTTCTAGAAAATCTGAATCAAAAGGAAATTTATAAACATCAATTACTAAAATTTATAGAACCGAATAACCACGTTTTAGTATTAAGCCCATTTGCATTATTTTTAATTGAATACCTAGGTGAGCCTTTATTCAAAGAGTGGAAAGCTATTTGTGAGAATGAAAGTTAAATTTCAGAAACCTAACTTTCTTTTTTACCTACTGCTCAATCGCATAATCAATAGTGACAACGAGCCGCACCAATTTATCCACGCCATCTTTATCATACGTCCCGCCATAATCTGAGTCATCGCTGTCAGGGTTGTGCGCATCCAAAATATTAAACGACCCTTGTGATGCTGAGCGCATCACCCCTACTTTGGCATGACCGGTTTTGGCAAACTCTTCGGCGCGTTTGTTGGCATCATCGGTGGCTTTGGCAATCAAATCATGCTTGATTTTTTCAAGGTCATTGAGCAGATATTGCGGTTTTTCAAACGTCACGGATTCATGGCTGATACGATAATTTTGCACTTGAGCGAGCATATTGGTGATTTTATTGAGTTCTTGACTGCTAATTGACAGCGTTTGGGTGGCTTTATAGCCATTTTGGCGGGTGCGGGTTTGTCCCTGCTCATCCACATAGTCCTCATTATACGGCTCAACGCTTATGGGCGTGACATTTTGACTAGATATGCTAAAGCCTTTGCTTGCCACAAACTGCTGCAGCGCTTTAAAGTCATTTTTACCATTTGCGAGTGCACCTGCATAGTCTTGTCCCCAAGCGCTAACACCCATTTGGATTTGGGCAAGATTGGCTTTGTAAGGGGCTTCCGCCAAGCCTTTGACGGTAATCGTGCCGGACTGTTTTAGATTCTTAAACTGCGTGCCAAGTACAAATGCCGCGGCGATGAGACCGAGTGCCAAGATAATGCCAAAGATAATCAGCGGTAATGAGTTTTTATTATCGGTTTGTAGCGGTGGCGTAGGTAAATTATTCATATATCGTAGACCCTATATTTATTTACTATATTTATTCTATAGAGTATAACAAACAAATATTGAATATTAATGGGATTTTTTTAGCGCGATGGTTTTCGCCAAATTGTCTAATTGCCGTATGGGTTGTTTGTTATCCGTGGGCTGCTGATAGCGGATTTGTCGATATAGCGCGGCAAGTGCTTGAATGGCTGCCTTATCGGTGACTTTTGGTTCAAGTCGAGTAAGCCAAGCCAGCACCCCTTCACTATCCTGCCTTGCGAGCGTTTGGTCTTTTTTTGCCAAGCGATTGGATAACTGTACCATAATCCAATCATGCCTATCCCACACCCGGCGGCGACGCCACCACAGCCACAATCCCAATAGCGCAAGGACGCTCACAAGGGTGACAAACATCACCATCACTTGCTGATAGACAGATTGGATATTGAGCCATTTGAACAGCGATGACCGCTGGCGGTCTTGGTCATAGCCGACCACATCGCGTTGCCAATAGTAGCTAGCTTGGTCAAACAAGCGGCGCGCTTGCTGCAGCATTTGAAACTGCTGATAGCTAATTTGCCCTGCCACGCCCTCACCAAACATTTTTGCGCCAGCGTCTTGGGTGACAGTGTCCATACCCTGCTCGACCCGATTGGGTGCGACAAAGCCCGTAGGATCTACACGCACCCAGCCTCGCCCTTGCACCCAAATCTCGCTCCATGCATGGGCATCCATTTGGCGCACTTCCCAACTTTTGCCATCACGCCCTAACTGCCCACCTTGATACCCGGCTACCACACGAGCAGGCACACCTGCCGCTCGCATAAGGTAAGTAAAACTTGACGCATAATGCTCACAAAACCCTGCACGGGTAGCAAATAAAAAATCATCGATGCGATTACTACCCAAGGTAGGGGGTGATAAAGTGTAGCGAAACTGCTGGCTACGCATCCACTGGGCGATGGCGTTGGTATAGGCAATTGGGTCATCGCCTGCTTGGTGGTAGAGTCGCTGGGCAAATTGGCGACTTTGCGGATTACCGCCTGCTGGCAATGCTAAATTGACCTGACGCTGCTGGGTAGATAAGGCTAAATTGATAGGTGCATCATCTAACCAATGCACTTGATAAGTGAAACGCTGATTGACAGTATCCCAATACCGCAGGGTAAAATCCGACGTCAGCCCAATGCCTTTTTGGTTGGTTATCGGATAATCAAGCCCAAACAACCAATTTTGTCCCGTCTGCTCCAAAATCACCCGATAGTCAGGGATAACGGCTAAAGTAAAGCGTTTACTCAGCTTCGACGTCGGTAACAACCAATCCGCAATCGGCTGATCGGGCGTCCAAAGCGAGATGCGAGGATTGGCGCGCCAGGTGGTGCCATCAAAATCAGAAAATACCAAACCGCGCCAATATAAATTTTGTTGACTTGGCTGCTGATTGCCAAATTCCACCCGAAACGCCAATTCAGTCGATTGACTGAGGTTGGCAAAATCGCCCGGTGACATACTATCTGACATGCCGGTCTTTGCTTGCGCGCCGCTCAAATGCACCGACCATAGCGGCGGCAATCGGGGAAAAAATAAAAACAGAATAATGGTCAGAGGAATCGCTTGACCGACCAATAAGCCGAGTGTGCGGTAGCGTCCTGTACCATCATCATTTTGCGCAATCATGGCAAACAGCACGACCATCGTGCCAATCGCCACTTGTAGCGTTGTCATCAAATCTTGGTTGATTAACAACAGCCCTGCCAATACAAACAGTGATAAACTCAGCACCACATAGCCATCACGCCTGGTATGCAATTCCAGTAGCTTACTGACGGCACACAATAGCAAAAACGCGATACCGACATCCAATCCAAAGGCAGTACGATAGGTCAAATACAGCCCCACCAAACTTGCAATGAATCCTGTGTACTGTATCAACTGTAATGAGCGCGGGCGATACAAAGCGTTGGGCAACCAACGTCGCAGCGGTTGCAATTGAAAGATGATAATAAAAAAGGCATACACCGATAGCCAAATGGGTAGATTTTTGACGTGAAAAGCCACGATCAGCAGTTGAGACAGCAATATCCACTGATACGCCGAGATTTGGTTTAGGCGCGCAGATAAGGTTAAGCTAGGGCGATTTGGGTTAGGGCGACTCATGGCGTTTTTGCCAATCTTAGCAAACATTGCTGACGAAATGCTTGTCCTTCACCAATTGCGCCTTCACCATCAGGCAGTCGCAATTGAAAAGCGATTTGGCTTTGGCTCAAACTATCCACCCCGTAGCGCAGCTGGCTGAGTTTTTCCTCATGCGTCACCGCAGGCATCTGATAGTAATCCAGCAATTGCTGCTGCCCCACACTCTCCACAAAACGTTTTGACATGAGTCCTTGCCCGCGCGCGACATGCGCCCACGAAATACGCGCCAATGATTCCCCTGGGACATAATTATCCAGCTGGTCAAAATCTTCCTGCCCTGCTTGGGTGTGTAAGGCAGCGGTTTGTTCATCATCAGATGGCACAAACTGACTGGCTTTCATCTCATAGCGCAGTGGCGCAGGATACACCCACGCGTGTCCTTCAAAAAACACATACGACCAAGCTTGCAAAATCCCTAAGGGATATACAGTACTCACCGTGAGCCTGGGTAACACAAATTTGCCGCGTTTGTCGGCTGTTAACCATAAGCTCACCTGTTGCGGCGCTTGTATTTGACTGACCAATAGCCAATCATTTGGTGCGGACAGTGCATTGGGTTTGCGGTGTATCGGCTGTTTAAAATCAAAGGCGTTGTTGGCAAAACTTAACCGAACTTGCCGATGCGGCTGGCTTGACTCACTACTAATTTGCAGTCGCACTTGCACTTTGTCACCCACTTGCGTGTCGCTGATATCCACCAGTTTGATTTGCAACCCTGCCAAGTGCGCAAAGGTATAATGGATGGTCACCACGAGTAGACTACCTAACAAAAAGCACAAACCCAACACCAAATTATTGGCATAATTAATCCCTGCGACAAAGGTAATGATGAGTAAAAAAGCGTACAGCATCCCTTCTTTACTCAAAAAAATATATACGTTGCGCAGGTTGAGGGTGATGTCGCGGCTGACCGGTGCCCGACGCTTAAACCATGGTTGCAAGTAGTTTTCAAGTCGCTGGCGAATGGCAAACATGATAGGCGCGGGCTCTTAATTGGATAATTTAATCAGATAATAAAAATACAGCAATGAGAAAGTTTTTAACGCTAAAACACGTTTACATCATGGTTTACACCATTACTGGCACTTGGCGTAACAACTGGGTCGCAATCGATTGGGGCTGCTCACCGCCCAAATGATTAAATGGGATAAAAGCTTGCCCCAAGCGATGATCGACAACGGCAGCAAATACCGCTTGGATGTCTTCTGGCGTCACCTCATTGTAGCCACCCAAATATGCAAAGGCTTGTGCCGCTTGCTTTAGTGCCAACACACCACGGGTAGATAGACCATGATAGTCTCGGCTTTCACGCGTTTTTGCTACCAATCGCTGTAAGTAGTCAATCACAACATCTGCGATATACACCTCTTTGGCTTGCGCTTGTGCCTGCTGCAATGACTGGGTATCTAACATCGGGGTAATTTGACTCAGCATTTGACGTCTATCTTTACCCAGTAGCAACTCTCGTTCGGCATTAACTGAGGGATAACCCAGCGATAAACACATCAAAAACCGATCCAGCTGTGACTCAGGTAAAATAAACACACCCGATTGCTGCGTTGGGTTTTGGGTAGCAATCACAAAAAAAGGTTCAGGGAGTTTTCGTGTTACCCCATCTTGCGACACTTGCCGCTCTTCCATCGCCTCTAACAGGGCAGATTGGGTTTTTGGGCTTGAGCGATTAATTTCATCAGCAAGTAACAACTGACAAAATATCGGACCTGGCTTAAATTCAAATGTGCCAGTATCGGTTTTATACAGCGAAATCCCTAAAATATCGGCAGGTAGCATATCGCTGGTAAACTGCACCCGATTAAACGATAACCCCAAATGGTTGGCAATCGCGTGCGCCAGCGTGGTTTTACCCATTCCTGGTAAATCTTGAAGCAGTAAATGACCATTGGCTAACAAACAAGCAACCGCCAACTTCACTACCTCAGGTTTATCCAAGACGATCTCATTAATACTCACCAACATGGCTTGCAATCGTTGTTGTAACGGCTGATTGTCTAAGTTACCCATCACAGTGTGGTCTATCCTTTAAAAGTTTAAATTTTGTTTATCAATCATGTTAACTCAAAATATCGCTTAAAGGCATAGCCACAAAGCAATCTAACGAAGCGTCGAAATATAAGCAATAATATCTTGGCGGACTTTGGCATCAGCAATCGGGTCAGAACGCATACGCGTTCCTGGGATAGTTTGTTTTGGATGGGCGATATATTTATCCAAATTTTCCGCTGTCCACGTCATATTGCTGTTTTTTAGTGCGTCTGTATATTGATAATCGGTTAATAAGGCGGATTTTGCCCCATAAATACGCAGTAATTGTGGGCCTTTCTCGTTATTTCCTGGCTGCAGCTTGTGGCATTTGAGGCAGGCTTCTTCGTATTGCTTTTTACCGTTATCGGCATCCCCTTGGCTATAAACGGGCAAGGTAACTGCTGGGCGCTGAGCGGGTGGCTGATGTTGACAACCTGTCGCAATGACGATACAAAGACCCAATCCTAGCATAGGCAATCGGTTTGATTTATGAATGATTGTTTGGTGCATGTTGGCTAACTCGTTTTTATCTTATAAATTCAGCGCTTAGATTTAGCTTGGTTCAGTCTCGATGTGCATGGTGTCACTGGCTTTTTGCAAATAGGCCCCTTGCAAATAACGCGCACCGACTGTCCACGCCGCTGACATGGCGGCAGGGTCTTCAATAAAAGGCATCAAACAACTGGAGCCGCGCTCAGTGATTTCGCGCACCACCGTTGCCACGGTATTGACATTTTCATTGCTGCTCAAATCTTTGATATAGCTGCGATCGAGTCGTACCAGCTGTGGTTTGACAAACTCCAATACTTCCATCGCATTGACCGCCGAGCCAAAATTATAGATACCTAGGTGACAACCTATTTGGTTAAGCTCATTACTTTGTTTGGCTGCCACCGCTAGATGATCCATTACCATGGTTTCATTAAACTGTACCGTCAATACCCCGGGCTCGCTGGTACCTAATGCTTGCATCAATCGACTCATAAAGCTTGGCAAAGTGGCATCTGCTAGTGATATCTGGCTTAAATGCACTAATAATCGGGCACTGGCATCGACCTCATGACGGTAACGTTTTAAATCTTTACAGGCTTGAATTAACACCCAACGGTCGATTTTATCCATTAACTGATGTCTGGTCGCCACTTCTAAGAATTTATCAGGTGCCATTAAACTGCCATCTGCTAACGGCAGGCGTAAAAACACCTCAAACATGTTACTGACATCGTTTTCAACGTCATAAATCGGCTGATATAATAATTTAAATTTGCTGTGTTCTAGCGCATCACGTAGCGATTCGTACAGCGCACCGTCATCACTGCTGGCAAAACTACTTGGGTCATATAGATAGAATAAATCTTTATCGTCGTTGCTGTCTTTATTAACTTTGGCTGCCATGCCGACGGCTTGGATGACACGGTTAATAAGACTATTGGTATCAGGTGCACTGGCGTTGACTAAGGTTGCACCAATGGTTACTGTAGTCTTAACCGTACGATGACCAATTTCAATAATGGTGCTATTAATATCGGCAACCAATTTTTGTCCTAACGCTGTCAAATCTTGTTGTCGCATATTAGGGATAATTATCATAAACATGCTATCATTAAAACGGCTCAAATAACCATTTTTCACCCGCTCTACCCCAATAATCTCAGTGAGATGTTGCTCAAGAATATTGGCAACGGCAACCACCACCCCATCAACCCCTTCAATCCCCACACTGGCATGGATTTTACCAATATTATCGATTCGTAACGCCATCAAACCCACAGATAGGTTTTTTTCAACAATCACGTCACGCAGTCGGTTAAACAGTCTTTCAAAACCATGACGATTAAATAGCCCTGTGATTGAGTCAATGCGTTCCATTGCCTCAAGTTTTTTGGCAAGCTCAGCGCTATTGGCTTGTTCGTTGGGCTGGATAATGACTTGTAGACACGGCTGACCATCATAGGTAGCAGCCGCTAACTGCAGCTTAGCCGCGAAGGTGGTATTATCTTTTCTAATACTTTCAAATTTAAATTCGACGTTTTTACGGTTGCCTTTTTCAAAGTCTTTTAAAAACGTTTTAAAATCTTGGATATTGTTGCGCGCAATCAAGTCAACAACGGGTATCCCCATTAATTCATCGAGCGTTTTAAACCCAAACATTTCAAGATAGGGCTCATTGGCATAAATATGTAAACCATCTTCAATATAAGCCACTGCACTCTTGGAGTTTTTGATAAGAATATTGGCACGCTGTTCGGCATCGCTCAATACCATTTTTAGGCGCTCAAGCTCGCGCCCTAGTTTATGATGCTCGTGTTCACGGCAGATACGAATGGCCATGCGCAGTAACTTATTTTTGCGCAAAGCATCCGCTGCACCCCAATAGGTATATAAAGGTAATAACTTATGGGTTTTATCAGGGTCGCTAACAAGCTGGGTCTGGGCTTGCTCATTGGCAGTTAATGCCTCTGGGTAATCAGTCGCATCATCAGGCAACAGAGCGATGACGGGGATGTGAGCATCGTGGGCTTTTAAAATCTCTTTGACGTCTTTAAACGATAAATCATACGCATTCCCCATCAAAATAATGTCCCAAGACTGGCGCAATAACTTTATTAGCTCGTCTTTGGCATCCAAAAATCCTAAATTAACCTGTCTATAATAATGTTTTTCTAATAACCCAACCAAATGTTCGGCATACAGCTGGTTATCATCAATGATTAACAGGTTGAGTTGTTTTTGTTTTTGCATCGATTAACTATCCCATTAAACGCTTGGTTTATAGAGCACTAAGCGACCTATTATAAGCGAATTTTTTGATAAATTATTTATAATATTAGATTCAATTTCTTATTATATGATTAATCAATCAAAACGGCTATAAAGCGATGAAAATCTTTTATTTTTAATGGGTTAGATTTATTTTGGCAACTTTTGTTGCCATTTTTTAGTGATTAAAACTGAATTCTCACAAAAGCGTATTCCTCGATATCATCAGTCATATTAAGTAGCTCAGTTAAACGCACGTTAATTTCTTTGTTATCAATACGTATCACCAGCTTGTCTGCCACTTGGTAGCCAAAGCGCGCCATCAGTAAACGGGGCTGGCTAGCAGCGTTGTTTGGGGCGGTCGGAATAATAAATGCCGCAACAAAATGTGGCTGACGGCTACCGGCATTTTGAAAGCGCACGCCACAGGGAATCGCATTTTGACAATGCACTTGCACTTGTGCCTCAATTTCCAAGTAGGTCTTGTTGGTTGGTTGCCCAGCGGGCGTATCGATAAAACCCTGACGGTTGTCTTTAATATAGCCGAGCTGCCAAGTTTTTGAACCATTAACCTTTCGCATCGCAATTAAGGAATTGACTTGCAATTGACTCAGCGGGTGATAGCTATCGCCACGGCTAATACTCGGATATTGGTCAACGAGCTGATTGTGGTAGCTAAACACATGCGACAGACACATAGATTGAGGATTTTCTTTGTTCAGCGCGACAACGGTATATTTTTTAAGATACTCAGTATTTTGAGTTTTGGGTTTTAACCGCTCAGGCAACTCATTGGCCTGAATGAGATTACCCAAACTAGTTTTATTGGCAAGCATGTAGTGGATATTATTAAAGCCGAGCACGACTTCACATTTTGCATGGCTATGATAATACTCTGCCGCTGGTTTTAACCCATCTTGAAGATTATTCAATATCAATTTGGCCTGACGCGCGCTATTTTTTATCTCAGCATCGGTGCTGATTTGACCTTGGGTAATGGTTTGATGCAAGCGTTTAAATAACCGACTAAACATCATAAACAGGCAGTTGCTAGTTGCTGCAAAGGGATTGAATGTATCATCGATTTCTAGCAGTTTGGGCGGCTGTTTACCTTCTAAATCAATATATAGGTAAGGTTTTTCAACCAAATCTTTACTGATAATGAGCTCTTGCATCAACTGGGTACTTACTTTTTGAATGGCTAAAATATCGGCACGCCGACAAGCATACGGATTGGTGACCGCCACCATCAAGCAGTGAAAATAAATATCCTCAATCGATAGCGGTGCGCCCTGTTTGCTATATTCATTGGCAGAATGCAGTTTGACTGGCAGGGTGATAGATTGCCAATCATTAGTAACTGCAAATCGATAGCAGGCATTCAGGTATTGCCAAATTACCTGTGTATCTTTACGATAGCCGATATATTTTTCAAACAGCGATTGGCGCAGTAATACCATGATACTATATAGGCAGCGCTGAATGACTTGGGTAGGGGTAAGGGATTGAGGTTTACGGCGAAATAAGCCAGTGATGCCTTTTTTATCAGCCACTTCAGGGCGAGCCGCTGCACGCTGCCAGATGACATGGTAAAACATGATGCTTAGATAATGCACCGATAATACGGTATCTAAGCCTTGCTGTTTTTCTTCATCCAAAATCCCTGGCTGGGTTTGGTAATTCACCCGTAATTTGCCGAGTAATACGCTGACGGCTTTATTAACCTCCTCAAACAAGGCAAAGCGTTTGACATCGTCAATATCGGCAAACATCAACTGGTTTATCACGAATTTATATTCGTCATACATCTCACACGCCGACATACGATTAAAGTGCATCTGCCAATCGGTTGTATCCTGCAATGAACTCTGCGTCACTTTAAGTTCAATAGGACTAGTGGGTGTATCGTTTATGCGCTGTAAGAAATCGTCTAGTGTGAGATCCGTAACCATTTTTTTGCACCCAAATGCACAACATTTTTCGACTTATTTAGCAATAAATAACACAAAAGCCATATTTTATCTAGCTATTTTAGGATAATTGCACTATTTAACAGACAAACCGTTATTTAGTTGTTGTTTTTCAACAAATTTTAGTAGCTATACAAATCAATGGGGGTTTTAAATGGCTTATTAGGTAATTCTCGTACTAACTTTGGCACCAAGTAGCCAGCACATTTAGCGAGTAATTCCCAGTACAGCGCGACTGCTTGCTCATCTGAAATATAAAAGTGGCTCGCTCCGGCAACTTTATCAAGCACATGCAAATAATAGGGTAAGACGCCCGCTTGCCATAATTTTTCGTTTAAGCTTGCCAGCGTATTTGCATCGTCATTAATCGACTTGAGTAGCACGGTTTGGTTAAGTAAAGTAACACCCGCTTTTTTTGCCTTAGCCAAAAATATTTGTGTTTCTTGGTCGATTTCATTGGGGTGATTGGCATGAATCACCATGACGATGTGACAGCGGCTGTTGGCAAATCGCGCAAGTAGCGGCTCATCTAAGCGCTCAGGAATCATCACAGGTACACGGGTGTGGATACGGATGGTCTGTACTTGGGGTAGTGCTTCAAGGGTGGTGAAAATCTCTAATAAACGACGATTGCTCAATGATAATGGGTCGCCGCCGCTTAAAATCACTTCATTAACCGCGGGGT
>OCVT010000887.1_pt1 | contig 12681 bp, 10 predicted proteins | sample 1539111 | NCBI WGS metagenome assembly OCVT01 (sample SAMEA3991482, study PRJEB22521) | metagenome | biome: anthropogenic terrestrial biome; feature: sewage plant; material: raw primary sludge | place: Sweden | collected 2012-09-26 | reverse complement strand
CGACGCTCTTCCGATCTGTTCAATATAATATCACTTTTGACGATTAGGTGTTTTATTTACATTTCTTTTTTTTTTTCCTCGAAAAAGATCTTCAAGGATAATACAGGAATAGAACAGGAGTCTCAAAACATTCTTGAAGCCAGATTTGCTCCAGTTTGATAGTTCCAAGAAGCGCTAAAAGTGGCAGTTCACACTTTGTTTTGATTACTAGGAATCTACTCTTTCGCTTTTTACTTCCTTCTCAGAGAATCAGCAACTGTGACATATTATAGGTAATGCGTTTACAAAGAAATTCCATCATATGTGCTTTGGTGTTTTTAGTCTCATTTGTGCTGGGAGATGTGAATATTGTTTCCCCCAGCTCCAAGGCAACATTCAGTCCAAGTGGCGGTACTGTCTCTGTTCCCGTTGAATGGATGGATAATGGGGCATATCCCTCGTTAAGCAAGATTTCAACTTTCACGTTCAGTCTTTGTACTGGTCCTAATAACAACATTGACTGTGTGGCCGTACTTGCCAGTAAAATTACTCCAAGTGAGCTAACACAAGATGATAAAGTTTACTCTTACACAGCTGAGTTTGCTTCGACCTTAACTGGGAACGGTCAATATTACATTCAAGTTTTTGCCCAGGTGGACGGTCAAGGTTACACTATCCATTATACACCAAGATTCCAGTTGACTTCCATGGGCGGTGTTACGGCTTATACATATAGTGCCACAACTGAACCTACTCCCCAGACTTCTATCCAAACAACCACTACAAACAACGCCCAAGCCACTACTATTGACAGTCGTTCATTTACTGTTCCGTACACCAAGCAGACTGGTACGTCGCGTTTCGCTCCAATGCAAATGCAGCCAAATACTAAAGTGACCGCTACCACATGGACAAGGAAATTTGCCACTAGTGCTGTGACATATTACTCTACCTTTGGGTCATTGCCAGAGCAAGCAACTACGATAACTCCTGGCTGGTCTTATACGATATCATCGGGGGTAAACTACGCTACTCCTGCATCTATGCCTTCAGATAATGGTGGTTGGTACAAACCATCCAAGAGATTGTCTTTGTCTGCAAGGAAAATCAACATGAGAAAAGTATGAAAAATAGACGGCTTCTACTATCATCATTACAGTAAGGGTTGAAGTCAGGAAAGGTTAAAAATAAAATAAATATCAAAAAGTTTTTAGCGGAAGGCGTTAAGGCAGCAAGTACACATTCATTTATCTATCTATACATCTATAAACACAACTACAATTTTTTTAGAAATGGAATTTATTATATGAAGGGAAGACATATAGAGGCAACAGTACATAAAGGTAAGAATAAAAGCGATTTTAGCTAGTATATTTCTGGGTATTTCTTACATAGTCTTTGTAAAGCAACCACACCGTTTAAGCTTAAATCTTCGTTCTCCTTGAATTTGCATGGTACAGCGTCTAGAATCAAAAATCCTAGCTCGCCGTCATCATTGTTCCTGCAAACAAACTCATACCACGAGTCGGTCTCAAATGTTTTATTCATAGATACACGAATATTGTTCAAAGTAATCATTTCAATCTCGCTGCCGTTTTTCGATGATATGGTTGGCGATTGTAAAATCAATTGAGATTCAGTGGGTTGTGATTTGATTTGCGCTATTATTCTAAACACAGGAGCATTGACGTTGGAGATTTCTGTGGGGTCAACTCTTGGTGTTTCGCTGGCCATTTTTACTTGTGTTACTGGTAGACGATGTTCTACAAGAATGGTGAAGGGTGTGTTATATTGCTCTTTATTTAAACACGAACGAAAAAAATATCGCGTATTGCCACATTTGGCGCGTCAATATTAAAGAACGAAGGCATTATATAGGGCGACTTGTCATGATTCCAACCATGGCATGGGCGGTGGATGCTTCTTAGTAGTGGCCCATTACGTTAGTCAACGACTGTTGGCTGTCATCTGTCCTTGTTGGGTGCTTGCAGCTGCATCGACAAACATGGATGGATGCCTCTACATATATATATATATATTTATGTAATGGACCTCTGAATATTTTACTATGTAACTGACTATAGGAGATACCACTGTTGCTGTAGTACGATTTAGCACTTGCAAGCGTTGACACAGTTGTTGCGAAGGCCTCTTTCTTGTAGCACTTAATTGGAGTATGACTGCCATCATGTAGGGAAATTATGAAAGCATAGGATCAATCTTGACGTTGCAAAGAAGAAGAAACTTGCTGTTCCCTATTGATCACTTACCGTTATTGGAGTTCATATGGTACTTTTTTCATAATTTTACGAGTAATCCCTAGTGGTAGTTAATATTCAGCAAATAAAATACCAGTTTGAGACCAAAGGTAAGATAAGAGTTTACTGATAAAGACAAAGAATTGGGATGACCTAGTCTAAGGGATTATAGTACCTTCGTGAGTATTGCATATAAGCTTTTAGCGATACACAAACAAAGCGACACCGGGATTTGCATATCGCTTGTTCCTACGACGTTGTCAGTTCCATAACTTCTGATTTCCCATACGGATTTTGAAAATCAGCTACGAATAGATGGTCTTTTTCTATTTTCAGTAAATGTGTCATTGAAAAAAGTTTCTTTAGAACGACGCTTTTTGCAGGCTACTAGAAACACCCACTCCTAGTAGCTTTACGTGACGAATTAAACCGCGTGATCTTGTGCACTGTTATCCTAAATGCTCAATGCTCAGAACATCTTCTTGTTATCTCAGCCTCGCCACCCTTATCTTATCATAGCGGCCTTTTATTTTCCCCTTTGGGCAAAATACGATACAGCCTTCCAAGGTCGGGCAAGAAAGTTTATGACATATAAAAGAAACGGGTACCCCAAATACGTCTCTTCCCATTGTAAAACTAATCCTGCATCATCACATTAAGGAATCATTCATCTAACAATTACATTATGATCGCCTTACCAGTAGAGAAGGCCCCTAGAAAGTCCCTATGGCAAAGGCACAGAGCCTTTATTAGTGGAATAGTTGCCCTTATTATCATCGGCACCTTCTTCCTCACTTCGGGTCTCCACCCAGCACCACCTCATGAGGCAAAGCGTCCACACCATGGAAAAGGTCCCATGCACTCACCCAAATGTGAGAAGATTGAACCATTAAGTCCATCATTCAAACATTCCGTCGACACAATTCTTCATGACCCTGCCTTTAGAAACAGCTCCATTGAGAAACTGTCCAATGCTGTTAGAATCCCCACTGTAGTCCAAGACAAAAACCCCAACCCCGCAGATGATCCGGATTTCTATAAGCATTTTTATGAATTACACGACTATTTTGAGAAGACTTTCCCTAATATTCACAAGCATTTGAAATTGGAGAAAGTCAATGAGCTGGGTCTTCTATACACATGGGAAGGTTCTGATCCTGATCTAAAACCATTATTGTTAATGGCCCATCAAGATGTTGTACCTGTAAACAACGAAACTTTATCATCCTGGAAGTTCCCTCCATTTTCTGGTCACTATGATCCAGAAACAGATTTTGTTTGGGGGCGTGGTTCTAACGATTGTAAGAACTTGTTAATTGCCGAGTTTGAAGCTATCGAACAACTGTTGATAGATGGATTCAAGCCCAACAGAACTATTGTTATGTCGCTTGGTTTTGATGAAGAAGCAAGCGGCACCCTCGGTGCTGCCAGCTTAGCCTCATTTCTTCACGAAAGATATGGTGATGATGGTATTTACAGTATCATTGACGAGGGTGAAGGTATCATGGAAGTCGACAAGGATGTCTTTGTTGCCACTCCAATCAACGCTGAAAAAGGCTATGTCGACTTCGAAGTCAGCATTCTAGGCCATGGTGGTCATTCCTCTGTCCCACCTGATCATACCACGATCGGTATCGCTTCAGAACTGATTACTGAATTTGAAGCCAACCCATTTGACTACGAATTTGAGTTTGACAATCCAATCTATGGATTGTTGACATGTGCTGCTGAACATTCTAAATCTTTAAGTAAGGATGTGAAGAAGACAATTTTGGGCGCACCATTCTGTCCTAGAAGGAAGGACAAGCTTGTTGAGTACATTTCCAACCAATCACATTTGCGCAGCTTAATAAGAACAACACAAGCTGTTGATATCATTAATGGTGGTGTTAAAGCTAATGCTCTGCCCGAAACTACCAGATTCTTGATCAATCACAGAATTAATTTACATTCTTCTGTGGCTGAAGTCTTTGAAAGAAACATAGAATATGCGAAAAAGATTGCTGAGAAGTATGGCTATGGTTTATCTAAGAACGGTGACGATTACATTATCCCTGAAACCGACTTAGGTCACATTGACATTACTCTCTTGAGAGAATTGGAACCAGCACCACTTTCGCCAAGTTCAGGCCCTGTTTGGGACATTTTGGCAGGTACTATTCAAGATGTTTTTGAAAACGGTGTTCTACAAAACAACGAAGAGTTCTATGTGACTACTGGTTTATTCTCTGGTAACACCGATACTAAATACTACTGGAATTTGTCCAAGAACATTTATAGGTTTGTTGGCTCTATCATTGATATTGATTTACTGAAGACATTGCATTCGGTTAATGAACACGTGGATGTCCCAGGTCATTTATCTGCCATTGCCTTTGTTTACGAGTATATCGTTAATGTTAACGAATACGCTTAAGCGCAATGATTGAATAGTCAAAGATTTTTTTTTTTTAATTTTTTTTTTTTTCATAGAACTTTTTATTTAAATAAATCACGTCTATATATGTATCAGTATAACGTAAAAAAAAAAACACCGTCAGTTAAACAAAACATAAATAAAAAAAAAAAGAAGTGTCAAATCAAGTGTCAAATCAAAATTTAAATGATGATGATAATATGACCATACAATGACTTAAATCAAATCAAAACCACTTGCGTGAAGGCAGTGAATATGGCCAAAATATAATACCATACACCGTTTTGCATCTTCGTTAAAGCAACACCATTCGACTTCGAGGTGGTCGAAGGCGCAGTAGCAGAAATGCTCATCAATTGAGAAGAATAGGTTTCGTTTTCTGGAATTGCAGCCAATAAATCGTTAACAGTATCAGCAGAAACTGTTCCATTGAATGGAGTGGCATCGGATATGAAAGAGACGACATTTCCACTAGAATCAAAAACAACACCACCTTTCATCGTTCCAGTAGTATTTCTTGTTATGTATCCGTAAGATTGGATACCAGTACCCAAATCCTCGATACCTTGGAAAGTGTGGAAAGTAGAATAGAGATGGTTTTTCTCCGTACCATTCATAGCTTCAAAAATATCGTATTCCCCACATCCACTAGCCCAACATGAACAGTTGGCATTGGTTGGATATTGAGAAGTCCTTGCAATGTGATCGTTTAGCAACCAAATAGCAGGCAAGTCATAGTACCCAATAGAGCTGCTATTTTTCTCAGTTTCAGTAGGCATTTCGAATTCAAACAAAAACATCTTTGTTGTACCTCCGTACCCATAGTAAGCTGGAATGCCACTACGGTAAACCCCACAACCCTTATCATAACCTGATTTTGGACATGAGACATTCGAATAGATTATGTATTCTTGATCTGAAGAAATCAAAGTGCCATCTGCCAAAACGGTAGCTTCACTGGCGCTTCCAGTACCGTTAGAACTAGCGTAGGACAAAGCATTTCCTAAACAAGGGGAAGCTTCACCTCCATGATTTAGAAAGGTAACGTTATCAGCGGTTTTGGAACTGGACTCATAGTAGGCAAGACGGTTCCAATCAGAAGAACTTCTGCTGTTGTTGACGGTAAATCCAGGGGATGTGTAAAAAGCAAATTGTTTCAACTTCAATGGTCCACGGAAATGAACGGATAAATAGTCTGCTAGTGGAGCGTTCTTACCACTAAACCATACTCTGTCACCCACTTCGCAAGTACACGATTCATTGTTGGTGATATCTTTAAACTTATTCACATCTACGTAGGAGCCTGTAAAACCAACATTAGTGAAATCCAACTTTTGGTACGACTGAGGTCCACTGGCAGCGACTGTGTGCAACATAAACATGCACACGGAAAGGACTATACTCTGTAACATTTGTCTTATTTAAGCTTGTAATGTTTGCACTTGAGTATGTTCTATTATGGCTGCTTCCTTCGATAAGGATTGTTTCTCGAGGATTTTCAGGTTTATAAATAACCTAAGCTCGGCAAAATAGACAAAAGAAAAGGGCGGAGCCAAGACTTTGAAAAAAAAAAAATGGAAAAAGGAACCCTTGCAGATACGGCAAAAATGGGAAATGGAGGCTGTGGAAAAGAAAGAGGCCGATATCATTTTCTGTCTTTAGATCTACCTAACGGCTTTTCTTACATAGGAGAACTACGAATATTATGAGTATAGAATCAATGAGGAGGCCAAGCAAAGACCGTAAATTCCAGTTGCGGAAGGTCTTACGTAATAAATCGTGCGACTCCAGCACATCGTGGGCTACCTTCTTCAAAAACGCGTAACGATATTTTTTCAAGGTGTCATTCTCGTCCTCGACTTGTTCCGTGTTCACGTTTAGGAAAGACGACGGCATACCGTCTTTGCTCTCGTAATATTCTTCGCTGTTGCTATCACTGAAATTCTGCATGACGCGAATCTCTTGGAGGACTTCTTCCTTTAGGGGTATCACCGTTCTTTTAGTTATGGCTTCATATTCATAAAATCCTGGGTATTCGTCTTCTTGCAAGTCGTGGAATTCCAATTCATGTGGTTGCCAATACTGTAAGAACCACCAGGCTAAAAGATTCACCAACCAGAAAACGGGGCACAAGATTCCAAAAACAAAAAACCTTGGCAGCCAAGGTTGGACAGGCACACTCATTTTACATGATTTGCATTGGCAACAGTATTTTTTCATCCAAGGGTTCTCATCGTTCTCGAAGGGCGCGGCTAGATGTTTTGTTTTATGCTCAATACTTGATGCTAAAGTAGTCATGTTTCTTGTCGTAATTCTTTGAATTTTTGTAGTCCTATGTACAAGCACAATATAAATGACAGACTAGTCAACGACGCTGACCCTTTATATGTTCCCCGTATATTCCTTGTTTTCATTGCAGTTAACATGTAAATTTCCCGATGCGGTAATTACGTTTCAAAGTCATTTCAACACTTCTATTGACAGCAAAAAAATAAAGACACTTGAAACGCACGATTTTTTCAAGAATAATATCTGTCGAGAAGATGTGTCACATTACCTATCATTACAGTGCTACTGATAGCCCACTAATGCGGATATTTAAATATATGCACCAAAAATGTATAAAGAAATAAACGGTAAAGACAAAAAAAATTACTTATTACAAATCGCAATTACAATTAAAGTACAAGACTTCCTTTGGGACAGAAAACGTGAAACAAGCCCCAAATATGCATGCCTGGTTAATTATGATGATGTTGAAGGTGGAGGAGAAGACATCCTTGTTGATGCTGATGATAATGCCAACGCCTTTTTTTGCTTCTTCTTGAGGATAATCTTATCCATGTATGAATTTATGAATTCTTTAACTTTATGCCTTTTTTCTTTGGTTAAGTCATCAGGCGGCGCTCTTGAAGAATCTTTTTTGAGTTCCTTTGTAGTTAGGATTTTCACGATGTCTTTAGCACATTGTTTAATGTTTTCATGATCAAATTGTTTACTTTGTGGGGTTTTTTTTATTAAGTTGGGTACAAAAGATGCAAAGAATTTATTCCAGTTGTGCTCTAGTCTTTGGGACTGGGAGACCGTTTTTCTTTTCAACCGCTTAGCCTCTTTTGCTTCCACTAGTTTTTTGGCCTCTTCCTTTTGTAACTCCTTCTGTTTGTTGGCCTCCGCTATAATGTCCTCCAAAACGCTTTTTCTTTCATTCTCAAGCTTTAGCTTTTGCTTCAGGCTTTCCAATTCTTCTTGTTTGGCTCTTTCTAGCGCAATTCTTTCGTATTCCAGTCTTTTTTGTTTCTTCCTCTCATATTCTTCGTCACTCAGCTTATGTTTCTTAGAGTCTAAAGCGCCAGGCGTTTTTGGTATTCCACTGCTACTCGGAGAATTTACTTGTGTATTTGACCTTGAACTAAAGACCTTAGATGATCCCGAAGGTGGATAGTGTAGTTTCGTTTTCTGTTCTGCATTATAATACAATGGGCGACCGTTTTCGTGAATGATCTCCCAGCCTGGAGGTAATCTCACCCTTCTCAAATCTATCATTTTGCTGGCTGCGACGTTTATGTCTTTCTTCGTTATCCTTTTATATGTTTCAAATTTCGACCATTTCTCCAATAACTCATCGCAGTTTGGCTTTAAAAATGGAAACTTTGCAGGGAGAGTTTTTACTACATTATCAATTTGTGACGACTCAATACCGTTTCGAGTTGTCTTTGGTAATTCCAACAAAAAATCTAAAATTCCCTTTATAAACTTTATATCATCTTCTTCAGTCTCGTTTCCTTTTCCATCTACCTGAGGTTGTTCCGTGATAAACAATTTAAGCATTTTGCTAAAACAGGTGTAACCGTGTAGTTTGATAGCCTGATGGCGAAGAGAGTCATCATCGATAGTAAAAAGTCTCTTCAAGAGTTTGGATGCAATTATCTTATTATCTTGCTGTAGTAATACACTCATGATCTTCGTCACATCCACTGGGCTGTCGATAGGTTGGACCTCCAATGATTGAAGAAATTCAATATTTATGTTCTCGTTTTCATTCTTTATTATTGGCTCACCGCTTAATTTCTTTAACTTTAGCCATTTTTTCTCCATGGAAACAGTCACTCCCAAGGCATCGGCGATGTTCTGGGGCAATAAAGATGCCGCATCTGTTTGAGTCTTACCACCGAGAAACCCAATACAATTTGGCTCCTCACAGTAGCATTTCTGAGCTTGAGCACCATAACGATCCACATTATAATCAAAAGTGATTTCCTCACCTTTTAAAAGTTTTCTTTGAGCAAATATTCCCATGCGTAGCTTATCCTTAACAACCCATTTATTAACATATGCATTGGGGCTGCAAGAGTGATTGCAAAATCTGGCCAACGAACCCTTTATTGTGGCGTCAATGAATTCTCCGTTCTGTAACATCATAAAATAAAAATGCTTGAAATGACGTTGGTCATAGTCTATTAACCTATCTCTAAATTCCATCTCCTCGATCACCTCACCTTTGTACTCGTAAATGAACTGGTTGGCTTCTATGTCCTGTTCGGCTCTTACGCCATAACCTTTATGCTTTGTTTTAAATATGGCTATCGGAGCGTACTGCTTCTTTTGAAATCTCTGATTTTGACAATCATTACCACAAGATGAACACAAATCGTTGACACATTCTATCAACGTAAGTCTATTGATACAGTCAGAATCCTCGTCACAGGCATGGTTGACGCCATCTGAGAATTCTTCATAACAGTCACATTCCATGAAATCATTATTCTTAAATGTTCCGATCCTCTTGTTCGCATATATACAGTCATCCAAGTTTTCAAATTTGGTCAATGCTTCCTCTGTGAGATCAGGCTCTTGATCAAAAAGCCTTTGAGGTTTATGGCCCTCAGCGTTGTTATTCAGTATTTCTTTTTCATCTTCCGACGCACTCACACTTTGGTTCTTCGACATGATCACGTAAAACAACAACCAGGAAAGGAGAAAGGTTTGACAGCACGACTATGCAGTTTTCTATCACACGTTCGAAAGCCCCTTTGAAAAGCTGCCAACGTGACCTTACGTTCTGATAAATAATCACCAAATTATCAATAATTCTAATAGTTTCTTGGAATTTTTCACATGTTTGCAGTGAATAAAAAAAAAAACGTTAAAGGTGATATTGATCACGTGACAAATCTGTAAAAGTACGGATACTGTCCTTATTACTGCGATATACAGTGTGAGGTATTCTAAGCGGTATATTCACCGTCCTCTACACATATTTTAAATACTGATGAAGTGACAAGCAATATCATTGAGCATTCTTTTTTTAATAGTCGAAGTCAGCTTCTTCTCGTCGGTTCTAAACGAAACGCCTTGTTGAAAAAGACCGATAAATAGAGGAAGCAACGGCAGGAAATATATATAAACGCATGTCGAAACTAATACTTTATGATAGATTGTTCTTCTATCAGTTTTCATTTTAACTTTAAAAACTCAACCAACAGGTATTGGACTGACATAGGCACAATAAACTCAAAAATATTACGTAGAAATGGCTTCAGAAAAAGAAATTAGGAGAGAGAGATTCTTGAACGTTTTCCCTAAATTAGTAGAGGAATTGAACGCATCGCTTTTGGCTTACGGTATGCCTAAGGAAGCATGTGACTGGTATGCCCACTCATTGAACTACAACACTCCAGGCGGTAAGTTAAATAGAGGTTTGTCCGTTGTGGACACGTATGCTATTCTCTCCAACAAGACCGTTGAACAATTGGGGCAAGAAGAATACGAAAAGGTTGCTATTCTAGGTTGGTGCATTGAGTTGTTGCAGGCTTACTTCTTGGTCGCCGATGATATGATGGACAAGTCCATTACCAGAAGAGGCCAACCATGTTGGTACAAGGTTCCTGAAGTTGGGGAAATTGCCATCAATGACGCATTCATGTTAGAGGCTGCTATCTACAAGCTTTTGAAATCTCACTTCAGAAACGAAAAATACTACATAGATATCACCGAATTGTTCCATGAAGTCACCTTCCAAACCGAATTGGGCCAATTGATGGACTTAATCACTGCACCTGAAGACAAAGTCGACTTGAGTAAGTTCTCCCTAAAGAAGCACTCCTTCATAGTTACTTTCAAGACTGCTTACTATTCTTTCTACTTGCCTGTCGCATTGGCTATGTACGTTGCCGGTATCACAGATGAAAAGGATTTGAAACAAGCCAGAGATGTCTTGATTCCATTGGGTGAATATTTCCAAATTCAAGATGACTACTTAGACTGCTTCGGTACCCCAGAACAGATCGGTAAGATCGGTACAGATATCCAAGATAACAAATGTTCTTGGGTAATCAACAAGGCATTAGAACTTGCTTCCGCAGAACAAAGAAAGACTTTAGACGAAAATTACGGTAAGAAGGACTCAGTCGCAGAAGCCAAATGCAAAAAGATTTTCAATGACTTGAAAATTGAACAGCTATACCACGAATATGAAGAGTCTATTGCCAAGGATTTGAAGGCCAAAATTTCTCAGGTCGATGAGTCTCGTGGCTTCAAAGCTGATGTCTTAACTGCGTTCTTGAACAAAGTTTACAAGAGAAGCAAATAGAACTAACGCTAATCGATAAAACATTAGATTTCAAATTAGATAAGGACCATGTATAAGAACTATATACTTCCAATATAATATAGTATAAGCTTTAAGATAATATCTCTCGATCTACCGTTCCACGTGACTAGTCCAAGGATTTTTTTAAGCCAATGAAAATGAAGAAATGCGTGATCGGAAATTACGGGTAGTACGAGAAGGAAACTTGAGCCACCCCCCAAATTTTATTCATATAATAATAGGAAAAGCAACAACCTCATCTCTCGAACATTGTTTACTTGAGCAAGTCCGATTAAGAGTAAGTTGTCGTACGTTAAATACAAATAATCAACAAAACACTACACAAAAACTTCTACGATAATGGGTCCTCCAAGCGGTAAAACTTACATGGGATGGTGGGGTCACATGGGTGGTCCAAAGCAAAAAGGTATAACCTCATATGCTGTGTCTCCATATGCTCAAAAGCCATTACAAGGTATTTTCCATAACGCTGTATTCAATAGTTTTAGAAGATTTAAGTCTCAATTTCTATATGTATTAATACCTGCGGGAATTTATTGGTACTGGTGGAAGAACGGTAACGAGTATAATGAATTTCTGTACAGCAAAGCTGGTAGAGAAGAGCTGGAAAGAGTTAATGTTTAATATTGTTTCCATGCCTCTACATTACATCGATCTTTTGATCTTCTAAAAACTTACATATATATTCTGTTTATAAAACAAGAGCAAATAACCCCCATATATTTATTCAGTCAGTCTATTTATTTACTTACAGTATCAGTAATAATAAATACTTAAGCATTTTTTGTTTTGTATATCCTTATTTACTAACCTTGGTATGTAAGGGTCTATAAACTACACAGCATTTTGTTTTCCTCATCCAGGAGCTTTGTAGTAATTGTTCAATGGTGATTCTCTTCGTGGGGTCGACCTGGAACGTTCTATATAGTGCAATTTTCCTCAACCTATTCAGTTCGCTACTAACATGTCTTAATTCCTCAAATAGATAAAACTGTCCGTCATCTTTAATTTCACTGAGAAATGATTTAAAAAGAGAATCCTTTTCAGGAATGGCGATTTTCCAAAGATACTGTCCCATGACCATTGTACAGTAAACAATACCACAACTCCAACAATCTACCAGACGCGGATCGTATTCTGCATCTCTTATAAATTCTTCAGGCGCCACATATGGCTCTGAACCCATGGCTCCACTCTGGAAGTGGACGTGTTTCTCCCAGGCAGTCTGGAAAACTGAACTAGTACCAAAATCACAAATTTTTAACAACCCATTAGGTTGGAAAAGGATATTTTCGGGTTTCAGATCACAGTGTGCTATACCATGATCATGCATGTATTGAACACCATTCAAAAGCTGTTTCATAAAACAGTCTGCCTCTAATGGGTGCAGTGGGCTCCCAAAACCTTCTTTAACAGTT
>OCVT010000876.1_pt1 | contig 12711 bp, 10 predicted proteins | sample 1539111 | NCBI WGS metagenome assembly OCVT01 (sample SAMEA3991482, study PRJEB22521) | metagenome | biome: anthropogenic terrestrial biome; feature: sewage plant; material: raw primary sludge | place: Sweden | collected 2012-09-26 | reverse complement strand
TTAGCGAAGAAAGGAACCGAAAGACGCCAGCGCTGAGCTTCGAAAGCTAAAAATGTCGCTTGCTTCGCTAAAGCCTTTTAATGCTCCGAGCCTTGACGGTGTTTTTGTCGTTTTTTTCGGCTCTCCGCTAAAAGGCTTTTTTACGCTGCGCAAGTGCCATTTTCTTAACGCTTTCGGAGCTAATGCGCGATGAAGTTACAACTAACGCATATTCGGGTAGAGGCGATTCGGGGTAGAGATGAATTGTGGGGAGGTGATTGGGGACGGAGGCGATTTGGGGGCAGAGAAATTCATGGGAAGGAGGGACATTGGGTTAGAGACACATAGGGTGCATTCCTCTTCCCTTTGTCAGGCACGTCTCGGCATTTTCTGAGTGAGACGGAGACCACTGATGGAGGCACCGAGAATGGCGACAAGACCCGCCAAGACCAATGCCGACTGCGTGCCATGTACAGGTGATAAGAAAAAGAGCAAGGCTACCAGAGAGGCTCCGACGGTCTGCCCTGTGAGACGTGCAGTGGCCAACATGCCACTGGCACTGCCGCTGCGCTGCTGAGGCGCGGAACCTATCATGGTGCTGTTGTTGGGCGACTGGAAAATACCAAAACCTAAACCACACAATACCATACGCAAACAAATACCAGACATGCTGACCCCTGACGGCAAGAAAGCCAACAGAAAAAGCCCACACGACATGACGCACAAACCCACCGCACCCATCACCCCTGCATGGATGCGCTCGACCAGATAACCAGCCACGGGCGCCACCACCATGATGACCGCCGGCCACGAAGTCATGACCAGTCCCACCCGCACCTCGGTATAGCCAAGTGTCCGCTGCAAATAGAAGGGCAAGGCAATCATAGCCAACATCTGCGCCACAAACGAACAAATGCTGGTGAGCACCGACAGACTGAAAATGGGGATGCGCAAAAGGTCGAAGGGAAGTATAGGGAAGGGCTTGTGCCACTGGCTGCGAACAAACAGAAAGGCGGCAAAAATAAACAGAAAGGCCAGCACTGAAGTGGGAAGGCACCCCCAGCCATGCGAAAGGCTCTCGACAGTGACCATCATCAACCCGAAGGTAAATACACTGAGCACGCTGCCGACAAAATCGAAATGGTGATTGTGCACTTTGACGGGATTGCCTGGGAGATAACGGCGGCTGAGAAAGAAACCCAGCACACCGATGGGCACATTGACAGCAAACAGCCAGGGCCACTGCGCCACTGCCAAGATGCTGCCAGCGATGGACGGACCGGCCACCGAGGCCACTGCCACCACCGCGGCATTGACACCCAGCCCGCGCCCCAAAAAACGCTTGGGATAAATAAGCCGCACCAGCGTGGTATTGACACTCATCATCAGCGCGGCACCTACCCCCTGCACCACCCTCGACAACACCAGCATGGTGAGCGAGACTGACAACGCACAGCTGAGCGATGACAGGGTGAACAGGACAATGCCGATGAGATAGAGCCGCCTATAGCTGATAATCTCACCCAAAGTGGCAAACGGCAATAGGAACATGATGGTGGAAATCTGGTAGGCATTGACCACCCAGATGGAATCGGAGGCACTCACCCCCAGCTCACGCGCCATGGTGGGCAACGACACATTGGCAATGGAACTGTCGAGCACCGACAGACTCAATCCCGTGACGATGGCCAGCACGGCATACACGCGCTGCGGCATGGGCAGCCCGTCCCAGGCAGTGTTACCCATCACTTGCGGAGTCTGAACCCCGTATGTATCAATTTTTTCCGACATATTGCCACAGATATTGCCCCCGTGAAGGAAGCAAAGAGTTTGCGGAGTCTTATTTCTCTATTGTCACTTTCTCATTGCCGGCATCATCCACACCATCCAGCTCGCCATCCTCCTTCAGGTTGTAGCCATGCAGGTGGTCCCATTTGAGATAGATGCCCGCCAGAATGGTGCCCGAAATGGAATGCCAGACGCACGAAATGGCACAAGGCAACACCGCCAAAGGCTGCGCGGCAAAAAAGTTGGTGGCAAGATTGGTGGCAAGACCCGCATTCTGCATACCCACCTCGATGCTGATAGTACGTTTCTTGGGCACGTTGAAGTGGGCCATCATGCCAGCCACCCAACCCAGCAGATAGCCGAGCGAGTTGTGACAGAACACCACGCCGAAAGTCTCGAAGAAGAGAATGGCACCCCGCGCCACCAGACTGTCGTGAACGGTGCTGATGACACCACCCACAATCAGTGCCAGACAGAACACACTCACACCCGGCATCAACGACTTGATGACAGGGAAATAGGATTTGCGGCTGTAAAGATAATTGAGCAAACAACCAAAGGCTACAGGTATGATGGTAACAATAAGTATTCCCTTGAACATACCCACCGCATCAATCTGGATAATCTCGCCAGCAGTGAGCTGCATGAGCAACGGAGTCATGACCGGCGCCACAATGGTGGAAGCACACGTCATACCTACCGAGAAGGCCACATCGCCATGGCAGAGATAAGACATGATGTTGCTCGAAACACCACCCGGACAACAGCCCACCAGCAATATGCCGATGGCAAGGGCGGGGTCGAGATGAAAGACATGGACCAACAGATAGGCTACCCCCGGCATGATGATGAACTGGGCAAGAGCTCCGATAAAAATATCGAGCGGCCGATGCGCCAGAATCTTGAAATCGTCGGTACTGAGGGTGAGACCCATAGTGAGCATAATCAAGCCCAAAATCACCGTCTGACGGGTACCCGATACCCATTTGAAAGTTTCGGGGACAAAAAAGGTGAAGATAGCGATGGCTATGATAAAAAAGGAGGTGTAGTTGGCCAAAAAGTGGCTGACGCGCTGTAAAAGTCGTAACATATTGCCAATAAATTTGTTTCAGACCACAAAATTACAACATATTCGGCTTCGTTATCACCCCGACGGCCGTTCTTTTAGTGACAAGTGTCCAATCAGACGGCCATTCATGAAGAGCGCAAAGCAGCAAATCAGGTCACTGCCTCAGCAACCGCAAGCAGTAAACATTGTCGCCCATCCTCACCCGCAACAGATAGACACCAGCGGGCACCGAACCCAACGGCAGCAGGACACGATTGACACCAGACACCAAGTCCGCACGCTGGCAACGGACCACCTGACCAGAAGCATTCAGCAGCCAAAGGCGAGCCTCATCGGCGGCAGCAACATTGAGCAGCAGCGTGGCATGGTCGCCACAGGCAGGGACGGGATAGAGCGAGACGGGGACATCGGCCCCGACAGAACAGACCGCAGTGGGATCGACGGGCCGCAAGGTATCAGTATCAGCAGGAGCCGAGCGCAACACCGTGATGGAGCCAGACTTGACACATACACTATCCTCGATGCTGACCGTGGCAACCGTATAGGAGAACACACCCGCCTCGGCAGGCGTTCCGCTGATGTAGACACTGTGCTCCGCCGTATCAATCAACACCTCCACCCCCTCAGGCTGAACAGGATTCCAATCAACTTTCACCGAGTCGGCATACTTCCATGAGTAGCCATAAGCCGTGAGAGCAGAGTCGGCATCAATCGTCTGATGACTGCTACCCGCCCCTTGTTTCACCAACTCCGGATAAGGATGACTGACAAAAAGCGTATCGGGTCCGGTGATGCAGTCGGGATAATTGGCGGACACGTAAGAGCCGTTAGGCAGTTCAGCACCATCGGCAAAGGCATAGGTAACATGCAGATTGGCATCGAGACGCAGATTGGAGCCCTGGCGCATCTCCACCCTCCGCAGAGCGGATTCCGCCCTCACGTTGAGCACCGCACCCGGATTAACATCCACCTCATTGGAACCCAGCGCACCCGAGGTGCTGGCTCGGAGCATACCTGCCTCAACCGTCCAGACACCGTTATAGGCGGCACTGTTGCCCCAGAGGTCGAGCACTCCTGCCCGCGTCTTGGTGATGTTGCCACTGCCAGAGAGCGGAGCCACCAGCGTGAAAAGCGTGGTGTCGGACGTTCCGCTCATGATGCTGGCAGCCGAATCCACCTTGATGGACTTGGCCGTCAACGTGAACTGCGGATGACTGGTATAGACTTTCAGACCGCCCCCCTGCAAGGTGAGATTGCCCACGCTGCACGAGGAAGAGGTGACACGGAATGTGGCCCCCTTATCCACAAAGACAGGAGCAGTCTGCACCAGATTGGGTGTCTTGACCTCACCCGAATGTATGATGGCGGTATCGGTGGCAAAAGGCACTGCCGCAGGCGTCCAGTTGTCGGGGTTGCTCCAATTGGCATCGGCCTCTTTGGCCAGATAATTGTAAATGAACTTTTTAGGACGGAGCGAATAAGTGAGAGTGACAATGGAGTTGGCAGGCATCTCGACAGAGCTGCCCAGCACCCCATCATCGTGGCTCCAAAGGCCCTGCGCCGGCACTGTGCGAATGACGCGGGTTACAAAATTGCGGCTGTCAGCCAGTTTGGGAGTGACCGTAATGGTGGAGGTGCCCTTGTTGATGACAATCACCGAATAGGAATTGCCATCGGCACTCTTGAAGGCACAAGTAACGAGGTCGCTGTTGGACGGGGAAGAGGCGATGCACTTCCAGCCCGGCTTGACGAACTTGGAGAAGTGACGCAGGCCATGATACTCCGTCTGTACCGAATAACCCGAAGCGGTAGTCTGGGTGGCATCCCATTTATCAAGACTGATGCAGCCATTGCCGGAAGTCCAGGCCAGATTCCAGAACACATAATAAGATACACGGTTGACATTGAAGGCATTGGCCAGAAACCACGCGGTATAGATGGCATCATTGGTCTGGCGGTTGCGCAACGAGGAGTTCTCGGTCATGAACATCTGTTTGTCGCTGAGGTCAGTGGCCAGCCCCTTCATGGCATCAAGAAAATCATCGGGATAGTTGTAACGCGAGTCGCCATCGTGGTCGTTGATTCCGCTATGGTAATAATGGAAGGCATAGCCCGCCAGCAGATTTTTGTTGAGCGCATTGATATAGTTCTGCGTCTGATTCCAGCCGATACCCAGATTGTCCGCCCCCAGAAATTTAGGGACCTTGCCGAGCGTCTTCACCTGATTGTAAACGGCAGTAAGGGCATCGCCATAGGCCGCCACATCTGAAGTGGCAGAAGGGGCAAGCAGCATTGAGGCATAATCGCTGGCATCCTCGTCGGGTTCATTCTGTATGCTGATGTAGTCGGGGTAAAGCCCAGCCTGCTGATAGCGCGCCAAAGACTTCTTCCACCAGGCGGCATAGCCGGCATAATCGAATTTGCCGTTGATTTTTCTGAGCGAGCCTTTGCCAGTGGAATTGGAGCCATTAAGACTATTGCAAGCCTTGAGATAGGCAGGCGGGGTCCACGCCGCCATCAGCACCGTAAGATTGCTGCCAAGGCGTTTTTTAGCCTCGTTATATATTTCCACATCGTTGCTGATATTGCTGGTGTCGTCGATGGCCCAGTTGCCAAGCCGCAGACAGCTAAGACCCAATCCATTGAACAAAGTATCATAGATAGCGGTCTTGTTGCGGTGATTGGTAATCCAATCCTGGAAAAACACAATACCTCCCCCTATGCCGCCCACCGTCTGGTAAGTGGTAGCTGGAGTAACAGTCACTGTGGCTGTGGTAGCCGCGCCCGCCGGCAAAACGATTGTCAGCAGCAACGCTACCACGCATTTGCGAATAATGTGTGTGCGTTTCATGATGGGGACTTTTAAATATTATAACTCAATGGCAATCACCCAATTATTCAAACTCATTTGCCATAATGCCCCAAATATACAAAATTAAAATGATAAACTATACAATAATTTCAATGTTAAAAAAAGGGCTGACAACCAACGCCCTAAAACAGCCGTTGAACGTAAAAAATCAACCGTGCCGATAGTAACCCCTCTTTGACGACGGACATTTTTCCAAATCTTCACAATCCTCAAGCAGGAGCCTGCAATGGGCAATGAAAGTGGCAAGCTGGGCGGCCCGTTTGCGTTTCTGCTCATCGTCATCCTCATCGTAGAGGCTGATTATCTTCTCCAGTGTTTCAATATCACGTTGACGGCCGATGGCCCTCACCCAATGGAGAGTGGATTTGTGTATGCCACCCCGTTCAATAAAATTCACAAAATCCAGTTGTCCTGTCTTTACGTCCATTTGTTTTGGTAAGAAATGCGAAAAAATCGCAGATTAAATATAATAGGGAAAATCACTTGGTGCCATTGTCAGCCAGAAAAGCGTGAATGGTCTTGGCTGCTTCGTAGCCCTCGGCATAGAGCTGTCGGAGGCGGTCGGTGTTGCGCTCGACGGTGGAGACCATCATGGGCGCCTTGGGCCTGAATACGAGTACCTCTCCTTTCCGTTCCATCTCCTCAATCATGCGCAGCTGTTCGTTGTAACGCTTGCCACGGTCAATCATCTTTGCCCTGATTTTGGGATATTTGTGAAAGAGGAAACTGGGCAAGGGCAGATTGGTGAGCTTGCTCACATGGCCATAGGGACGGGTGAGCACCACCACATTGCGTTTGCAGCCCTTGCTGATGGCGCGCTGCAAAGGCACGGGGTCGCTGATGCCGCCATCGAGCATGGGATAGCCATCGACCACCCTCATGGGCATGATGACGGGCAAACTGCACGAGGCCTTGCAAATCTGGTTGAGCCGGTCGGGCGATTCGTGCTCGCTATAATAGTTGGCCTCGCCGGTGACACAGTTGCTGGTCACAATCTCGCACTCGGTCTCCTTGTTGTTGAAGAAGGTATCAAAATCGAAGGGAAGAATATTCTTGCTGAACTCGTCGAACACGAGGTCAAAATCGAACAGACTATGCTTGACAATCAGATTTTTGAGACTGATGTAGTGGTATTTTTCGTAGAGGTCGATAAGACACTGTTTCTCACGCCTAGGCTGATGGGCCAGATAGCAGAGCGCATTGCCGGCACCCGCCGACACTCCTGCCACATAGGGGAAAACAATGTTGTGGTCCATAAAGTAATCGACAACACCAGCTGTGAACACACAGCGCATGCCTCCGCCCTCGAGCACCAAGCCTATCTTATCCATTTGTATTGCTTAAATATATTTAAAAACAACTGGCTGCAAAAATAATAAAAAGCAACTCACAGACACGCATACAAAACGGGGTTTATATGTTAAAAATGTCCATGAGAACAAATTATTTAGAAAATTCGACTTAAGGACCAGCCTTGAATATTGGATAATGATTTAATGTGTCTTTTATATGATTTACATTCTTGACATTCTATCCTTCAATATATCAGTCAGATTATTTTTCGCCCATTCTATTAGTTGGTCAATATATGGCAATAATGTATGAGATCTCTCCGTCAGCGAATATTCCACCCTTGGTGGCACTTCAGCATACAACTTTCTTGAGATAAGTCCATCTTCTTCCAACATCTTGAGTGTAGAAGCCAACATCTTTTGAGAAATATCTGGAATTTCTTTTTGAATATCCCTAAACCTCATGATTGGAGTCTGATTCAAAGTATACAGCACCAATAATGACCATTTTCCACCAATACGTGATAATACATTTCGTATAGGGCAGTCAGGGTATAATTCACTCTTATAGCTAATATTAGTCATAAATATTTGTTTATTAAAAAACTACACAAAAGTAATCAATTATATTTAATATATCAATAATATAAATGATACTTTGTTAATTATAGTTAAGTAAAAATTTGTAATATCCTCATTATCCGCAATTGTTACTTTTTAGTAACTAATTGATATTCAAGTGCCTTATTGCGGGACACAAAAAAAGATTCTATATTTGCTATCGAAAATAAACAAGGTATATAAAATATACCATATATAAACATTCTAAAACATATTAAAATGAAAAAGGTCACATTAATCGGAGCAAGCGGCTTTGTAGGAACTGCACTCTTAAACGAATTGTTAAGCAGAGGTCACATGGTACAAGCCATCGTTAGAAACCCCAAGAAAATTCAAGTTACCAATGATAAGCTGACCGTAAAGGCTGCTGATGTTTCAGACAAAAGCACATTAGTTGAATTGTGTAAAGGGTCTGATGTTGTCATCAGTGCATATAATCCAGGATGGAATAATCCGTCAATCTACAACGAGACATTAAAGAACTACCCCATCATTTTAAACTCAGTAAAAGAAGCTAAGGTTGAACGTTTGCTGATTGTCGGCGGAGCTGGCACTTTATTCTGCGCTCCAGGACTTCGTGTTGTTGATTCTGGCACTATTCCTGATGCAATAATGGGAGGAGTAAAATCATTGGGTGAATTTTATTTAAACACCCTGATGAAAGAAGATCAGCTTGATTGGGTATTCTTTTCTCCTGCTGGCTTACTGGAAGATGGCAAAAGGACTGGTACATTTCGACTAGGAAAGGACGATTTAATTGTAGATAAAGAAGGCCAAAGCCATATCTCTGTACAGGACTACGCTATGGCAATGGTTGACGAGATGGAGAAAGAGGTGCACCATAAAGAACGTTTTACAATAGGTTATTAATAATAGGTTCAAAAAAAGGAACCGAGAAGATTTTAATAACAATCGTACTGTTTGACTGCACATTATAAAAACAAAACAGATAAATGATGGGACCACACCTAAGGAGTGGCCCCATCACTTATCTTATGCAAATACCAGCACACCAAATGAAATGCCAACCGCAATCTTCTATTGACTGACTTCAGTCATAAAGGAAATAGGCGGCCGACTTTTTGCGGAAAGCGGCGGCATCCTTGCGCCAAAACTGCTGGACATCGGAGAACTGATAACGCTTGGAGAAGAGAGAACGGACCTTGGCTGAGCCACACACATTGTCGAACATGGCAAAACTCTTTACATTGCCAAGAGTGAACACATCTTTGGAGGGATAGAGATGGTGCAACACCTGAATGGCATAAAACTGCACCTCGGTGAGACTCGCCACCTCATAGTCGGTGATGTAGACCTGCACCCCCTGCAACGTGGAGCCACTGGCACTGCCGAAGAATGGCTGAAAAACGATAGGACGGAAAGCCAGTCCCGGCAGGTTGAGATTGTTCATGGCATTGGCAAAATCGATGGCATCAATCCACTTGGCGGCAAAGAGATGGAACGGGAGGGTGTAACCCACCCCTATGTTGAGTGCCCCCAATTCACCACAGATGCCGGTCATGGGATAGAAACAAGCCGTCTCTGAAGTAGGAATCTGCGGAGAAGTGGGCACCCATGGCAACCCCGTCTGCGCAAAAGTCATGTTGCGGTGCCAGCCCTGCATCTTCACCACCGACAGACGGCAGCGCTTGCCGGCAGGCCGCTCGGCATTGATGAGGGTGGCCAGCTCGCCACAAGTGAGGCCATAAATGTAAGGAATGGCAAACTGGCTGACAAACGAGAAGTAACCCTGCTCCACCAGCGGGCCCTCCACCTTGTTGCCCCCCAACGGGTTGGGGCGGTCGAGCACCACCACCTCCTTGTCGTTCTCGGCAGCAGCCTCCATCAGCAGCCCCAGCGAACTGATGAAAGTGTAAGAACGGCAACCCACGTCCTGAATATCGTAAACAATCACGTCCACATTGCGCAACATATCGGGCGTGGGCTTGCGCACCTTGCCATGGAGCGAATAGACGGGCAGCCCGGTGAGGTCGTCCTTGTCGTTGCTGACAGAAGTGCCAGCATACTGGTTGCCACGCACCCCATGCTCGGGGGCGAAGAGCGTGGTGAGATTCACATCGGGCGACTCATAAAAGATGTCGATGGTCGATTTCAGATGGGCATCCACCCCTGTGGGATTGGTGAGCAGCCCCACCCGCTTGCCGGCAAACATGCCCAGCCCATCTTCCTCCTCCAGCACGTCAATGCCAGTACGGACCTGAGCAAAAGCCACAACGGGAAGAAGAGAAAACAGCAACAAGAGTCTTTTGACAGTAATCATATATCAGAGTTTTTTCAGTCGTTCAATGGTCTGCTCGGGATTGGCACTGACCTCCGCCACAAAACCGATCGCACGGGCAGCCTCCACATTCACCGCATTATCGTCGAGGTAGAGGCTCTCGGCAGGATTCACCTCAGAGTCGGCCAGCACTGCGCGATAGATGGCAGGGTCGGGCTTGGCCAGATGAAGCAGATTGCTGAGGTAACACTTGTCGAAACACTCATCCACCGAGTGTCCCCCCGGAGTGCCCATGCAGTGCTGTGCCCAGTAGTCAAAATGAATCTGGTTGGTATTGCTGAGCACGAAGGTACGATAACGGCCATGCAGGGCAAACACCAGCTGCTGCAATTCCACAGGGGTATCAAGAATAAAGGCATTCCAGGCCTCATCAATCTGCACATCGGTAAGCGGCAGATGATAAAGGTTGCGCACCGAATCATGGAATTCAGCCACCGACATCCGCCCCACCTCAATATCGGCAAACATGCCAAACTGGCGGCAGTTGCTAATCTGCTGCGCCACATCGGGAATACCGATGCGCGTAAAGGCATCGATGCACCGCTGTTGGCAGAGCCTGACGGTGACCATGCCCAAATCGAGAAATATATTTTTTATCATGCTGTTGCATTTCGTTTATCAACGGGAAAAAAGGACAAGCTCTACCCCACCAGCTTGCGCAACCGGGTGCCCAGCTCAAAAGCCACCTGCCAGAGCACGATGTAAGCCGACATATAGCAGAGGGCGAGGCGGAGGGAGGAACGTGAGTAGCCGATAGAGAGCAAATAGTCGCGTCCCTGGCGATAAGTTTCCTTATTTTGCCAGAAACTGCGGGTAAGCTGTTCCAGATGCCTGCGCTCACTGATGGGAACCTTATGCTCACGAAAGAAGCGGGCCGAGGTACCGAACACCTTGATGGTGCTGAGTTTGAAAAGTTCCGTCTTGCAACGGCTGATAGAGGCACTTCGCACCGTAACGCAGTAAATGGCGTGGGGGTCGGTGGCAATGGTGCGGGCATAATAACCCGCCAGATAGGAAAAATGGGTATCGTTGCGGGCAGGCAGTTCGTCGAAACAGATGTTGTGGCTGCGCACCAGTTCCGCCTTGACCATCTTGCACCAAGGTTCGCCAAAATTGCAGCGCAGCATCAGTTCCGCCCGCGCAGGGTCACGGTCCATCAGGGCAATCCAGCGGTTGAGCACCTTGTTGGGGCGGTGGCCACATTCGTAGGTATCGGAGTCGACGCAGTTGCCACGGAAGTAGATGATGTCAGCGGCAGCCTCCTGATAACGGGTGAGAGCCTCATCGAAACAGTAGTTAAAGAAGTCGTCAGCATCGGCAAAGAGGAGCCAACGGCCATGGGCATGACTGATGCCCACATTGCGCGCGTGGCCGGCACCAAGGCCCGTCTTGTCGAGAATGACCTGCACACCCTCCTCCCCCACAAAAGGGAAATGGGAGAAGTCCACCTTGTCGGGCGAGCTGTTGTCGTCCACAATCACTATCTCCACATCGGGCCGGCGGGGAATGGAGCGCACACAGCGCACCAGCAGGTCGGGTATGTTTTTGTGGGGAATGATGATGCTGTAACTGATGTCCATAATAACTGATTATTTGGCTTATGGATGCAAAGATACGAAAATGTGGGGCATCCCCCTATTTTTTCTCCACCTCCTGAATTTTGTCCGCCACTTTCGGCGGAAGCGGGTGACGGGCAGAAGCCGCCGCAAGACGAATGCCACCTGAAAAAGAGAATTGTTGCAAAAAAGACCTACTTTTGTGGAAAGATTTGGAAGAGAAGACTGACCTGATATAATAAAAAAGACGAGCATGGAACTGAGCGAGGAGCAGAAAACACGCTACGGCCGGCATCTGGTGCTGGAGGGCGTAGGCGAGGAAGGACAAAAAAAACTGCTGGAAGGCCGTGTGCTGATAGTGGGTGCGGGCGGACTGGGCTCACCTGTGGCCATGTATCTGGCGGCGGCAGGTGTGGGCACCATCGGCATTGTGGATGGTGACATGGTGGACCTGAGCAACCTGCAACGGCAGGTAATACACCGTACTGCCGACATAGGACGCCCCAAGGTGGAAAGCGCCAAGGAACGGATGCTAGCCATCAATCCCGGGGTGACGGTGGATGCCTACAGACAGCTGCTCACCTCCGACAATGCGGAACAGCTCATCGGACCCTACGACATGGTGGTGGATGCCACCGACAATTTTGACGTGAAATACCTCATCAGCGACACTTGCGTGAGGATGGACAAACCTTTCTCTCACGGGGCCATACTGCACTACTATGGACAGACGTTCACCCATGTGCCTGGCAGTGCGTGCTATCGTTGTCTGTTTGGCGAACAGCCGGCGGCGGGCAGTGTGCCGACGGGTGCACAAGCGGGTCTACTGGGTGCCGTGGCGGGAATGCTGGGCACCATTCAGGCGGCCGAGGTGCTGAAATATCTGACGGGGGCGGGCGAGCTGCTCACCAACCGCCTCCTCACTTTCGATGCCCTCAACATGAACTGCCGTACCTTGCGGATGCCTCGCGACCCACATTGCCCCGCTTGCGGAAACGGGGGAAAGTAAAGGGACAATAGAAAAAAACAACCTCAACACTGATGGAACAAGTGGAAGATTATATAGTCAATAAATAAATGACCAACTCAAAAAAACATAAGAATAAAATCCCTATCCCTAAGGAATCGACATGGAGCCATGTAAAGTCATGGATGAATACTTTGCTGGCTTACTATGGTCTTACGCTGGCGATCTCAGCACTTATTTCTATGGGGCTCCGATCTTACTTGTTGGA
>OCVT010000871.1_pt1 | contig 12729 bp, 7 predicted proteins | sample 1539111 | NCBI WGS metagenome assembly OCVT01 (sample SAMEA3991482, study PRJEB22521) | metagenome | biome: anthropogenic terrestrial biome; feature: sewage plant; material: raw primary sludge | place: Sweden | collected 2012-09-26 | reverse complement strand
GCTCACCGCCTCTACCTCGCCGACGGACAATCGGCCGGCTTCAGCGGCCATTTCGTCGTACAGGTGAAAAATAAAATCGTCAAATATGGCGTCTACGAAGGAGAAAACACCTCGGACGGTGTCTCTTCCGTCAACAATAAGAAAAGCGCAGGAGGCTACGTTTCCTTCCCTGTGAAGGCCGGTGAGGAAGTTATAGTGAAAGTGGGTACCTCGTTCGTAGACGTCGACGGGGCCCGTAACAACCTGCAGCAGGAAAATCCCGGCTGGAACTTCGACCAGACTCGCCGTGCTCTCACCCGCACCTGGGAGACGTATCTGTCTACCGTCACCGTGCAGGGCGGTACCACCGAGGAACTCACCAAATTCTACACCTCGCTCTACCGCACCGCCTTCTGTCCGCATGCCTTCAACGATGCCGACGGCCGTTACCCGTCGTTCGCAGGCGGAAAAACCATCGAGCACACCAAGGGTACCTACTATGAGGACTACAGTCTGTGGGATACCTTCCGCGCCCTGCATCCGCTCATCACCCTACTCCATCCCCAACAGGCCGGCGACATGCTGCAATCGTTTGTGGATAAATACCATCAGAGCGGCTGGCTACCCATCTTCTCGGCCTGGAACAGCTTCACCCAGGAGATGATCGGCGACCACAGTGCCTCGCTCTTCGCCGATGCGTACCTGAAAGGCGTACGCAACTTCGATGTGCAAGGTGCCTACGACGCGACGACAAAGATGGCCTTTGAAACGCCTACGGATGAGAATGAATATAAGGATGGCAAAGGGCGGCGCGCCCTTCAGTCGTATATCAAATATGGATACGTCCCGCTAGAGGATCCGGTGAAATACGCTTATCACGGCAAGGAGCAGACCTCGCGCACGCTGGAATATGCTTACGACGACTGGTGCGTGGCCCGACTGGCTAAGGCACTGGGACATCAGGATGTGGCCGACCAGCTCTATCGCCGTTCGATGAACTACAAGAACGTCTTCGATCCGCGCACCGGCTACGTAAACGGACGCCACGCTGACGGACGCTTCGAGGACGGCAAGCGGCCCGACCGCGACCAGTCGTTCATCTCAGAAGGTACACCCTGCCAGTACAGCTGGTACGTTCCCCACGACGTCTACGGACTGATGCAGAGCATGGGCGGTCGACAGGAGTACTCGCTGAAGCTCGATTCGATGTTCTCACAGAAGCGCATGTGGCACGGCAACGAGCCCGGCCATCAGATCAGTTTCATGTTCAACTACGTGGGACAACCATGGAAGACGCAGCGTGAAGTACGCAACATCATGAATACAGAGTATCATCTGGGGGCCAACGGCCTGTCCGGAAACGACGATTCTGGACAGATGTCGGCATGGTACATCTTTGCCGCACTGGGCTTCTACCCCGTCTGTCCGGGCAGCGATTACTACGTGCTGGCCAGTCCGGCATTCGCCAAGGCTGTTCTCAACATGTCCACGGGCCATCGCTTCACCATTATCGCCAAGAACGCGTCAGCGGAAAACATCTATGTGCAAAGCGCCACGCTCAACGGAAAGCCTTATGACCGCAACTATCTGCTGCACGCAGACATCGCCAAAGGCGGCAGAATGGTATTCGTGATGGGGCCCCGGCCCAACAAGGCATGGGGCTCAAGCGACAAGAGCTGTCCTCCAAGCGGTACCTTATAATAATATAAGGTATCGCACGCAAAGGGCTCATTGATCACTTACAAGGCCTTGCGACACAGCAGGACAGCATACGCAAACCAGCCACAGAAAGCCGTACGCAACAGTAGCGGACCAGCGGCCGGGAACACGGCCATGACAAACGCCACCTGCGCCTGCAAGAGCAGAAGAGTCTGGTGCATGCTGATTTCCCGCTCCAGCACAGCGGAATAATATTTACGAAGCCACTCCAGCGGCATCTTCAGCTTGCCGCTGACAGTCTGTAACAAATGTCTCAGGCGCTCTTCTGGGAGCTGCTCAGATACTAAAAGCATATTCTTTTCCATATTTTCAGGTGTTATAGTTCAACTTTCATGCTGCAAACTTACGCCAATAGATGGAACGAATACTGCCAATAATAAATAAAATAGTTAACAATCGTTAGTCATTAACGTTCCTTTATAATTGAATAGAGTACATCAAATCCTGAAAAGCCATTACTACGAAGATAAGGTAGAGGCAGGCTGTGACGAGGCTGGACGAGGCTGTCTGGCTGGGAGCGTCTATGCTGCAGCCGTCATCCTGCCCGCTCTCTACGATAATCCGACACTGAACGACTCCAAGCAGCTCAGCGCCAAACAGCGTTACGCCCTACGTGAGCAGATAGAACACGACGCCATAGCGTGGGCCGTGGGCATCGTCACGCCAGCAGAGATTGACAAAATCAACATTCTCAATGCCAGCATTCTGGCCATGCACCGCGCGCTGGACCAGCTACAGGTGAGCCCCGAAGCCATCATCGTCGACGGCAACCGCTTCAAGCCCTATCGGGACGTTCCCTTCACGACCATCATCAAAGGCGACGGGAAATATCAGGCCATAGCCGCCGCCAGCATCCTGGCCAAGACTTATCGTGACGACTACATGGACCAGCTGGCCCAAGAGTACCCCATGTACGACTGGCAGAGCAACAAGGGCTACCCCACCCGCAAGCACCGCGAGGGCATCCGACGCTTCGGCGTGAGCCCTTATCACCGCATGAGCTACCGATTGCTGGGCGACGGCGAGCTGAGCCTCGACTTCCACGACTGACCACCTTTCTTTCACATCCTCATTCACCTACGACACTATGCGCATGGACAAATACGGGCGGGAACTGGACCTCATCCTCCTGCTCACCGAAAACAAAAGTTACACGGCTCAGGAGATTGCCGACCGGCTCGACATCACCCGCCGCAACCTCTACTACTACTTCGACTATCTGCGCGACTGCGGCTTCGAGCTCATCAAGAGCGGCTACCGCTATAGGCTGAGCCGCAACGCCCACTTCTTTCGTAAGCTGCACGAGAACATCTCGCTCAACGACAACGAGGCAGCCATGCTCTACCGCCTGCTCGACAGTGCCGACAAGAACGACTACATGGCCCAGACCGTGAAGGTGAAGCTGGGACGCATGTTCAACCTGGGAGAGCTCACCGACCCCGCCCTCGTCCACCAGACCACCGTCAACGCGAGGAAGCTGCGCGAGGCCATCGACCTGCAGAAGATGGTCACACTGAAAGACTATTCGTCGCCCCACAGCAAGACCGTCAGCGACCGCATCGTAGAGCCTTTCCTGCTGATGAACAACTCACGCGACATACGCTGCTACGAGTTGCGCGCTCACGCGAACAAGACGTTCAAACTGTCGCGCATGGGCAGCGTGGAAATCATGGACGTACCCTGGATTCACGAGCAGGAACACAAAGAGGTGTACACCGACATCTTCATGTTCAGCGGCGAGGAACGGCACCACATCATCCTGCGGCTGGGACAGCTCTCCCATAACCTTCTACTGGAGGAATACCCCCATTCGGAATCCATGGTCAGCAACGACGGCGAAGGCTTCTGGCGCTTCGAGACCGACGTGGTGAGCTTCCTGGGCATCGGCCGCTTCGTGCTGGGCCTCTACACCGACATCCAAGTACTGGGCAGCGACGAGTTCCGTCACTACCTGCAGGAGCAGATAGCCCAGTATAGCCAGCCCCGCTGACGCGTGTAGAGACGCGGCACGCCACGTCTCTACAATGATACTCCTGCACGATCCACCCACCAGATTACAGCCTTCTCTACCCCTTTACAACATTACACGGTACTTGTAACGCGATTACACGGTACCTGTAACGACATTACACGGTACTTGTAACGTGATTACAAGGCACCGGTAATTTCGCCGTATCGAAGACATTCTCAAATTTGCGAATTTCAATAACTATTTGTATATTTGCACCAGAAACAACAAACAATGATAGAGTTCACCATTGACGAGAATTTAGACACCCCCGTTCTTACAGTATGCAACATAACGGATTTGTCGAACCATTATAAATAGTCGAAGATATGATTACATTGAAGGGCGTAGACCCAAACATGATAGCAAACAATCTGGAGTCTTCCAATCTGATTCATCCAGGCGAAATGATAAAGGATGAGATAGAGAGTCGTGGAATGACCCAGAAGGAACTCGCCGCAATGACGGGCATCACTCGTTCCGTGTTAAGCGAGGTACTTAACGGCAAGCGTTCCGTGACCATCGAGTATGCCTTACTCTTTGAAGCCGCTCTCGGCATCGACGCTGATATTTGGATTGGCCTGCAGGCCGACTACGACAAACAGAAAGTGAGTCACGATCAGTCATTCCTGAAACGACTAGAGAATGTGAGGAAATATGCTGCGCTGTTGTAAGGCAAAACGAATGAAAACGAAGCAGAGCAAGGTGTAAGAAAGAGGTGGAAATGCAGCAAAAGTGAGCCAAACAAGTGCTAGGGTGACAGTAAATGCCACTACTTACACCCTTTCTGCCACCCACTCAGCCCTTTGCAGCAAAGGGGAGTGTAAGAAGTGACATTGGTGACAGTAAGAAAAAACTTTTCTGTTGCGATTTTTTCCTAAGCCGTTCCCTGCGTTTTCTGCCTCTCCATGATATGCACGACACGGAAACGGATGAGGAGCAACCAAAAAGAAGTTGCCAGGAGGATGGCTTCCCATCGACTCCTGGCAACTTCTTAAGTTATGGATGAAGTGATCTTACTTCAATATCTTCTTGCCATTCTGAATGTAAATGCCATGACCTTGCGAGTCTAAGCTACGGCCGACATTACGACCGTCGATGGTATATACGTTCGGATTGACAACCTTATCGGTTGCTGCAGCTGACACGGAAACCTGCTTGATGCCCGTATAGATAGGTGTGTTGCTAATCGTCACCTTACCATTGGCGTCCACATCTATATCATAATAGATAGGGCCACCGGCTGTGCGAACAAGCTGCCAGTCAGACTCACGGGTATCCTTGGTTACGACGGCAATGCGATAATGATGTCCAGCCTTGAACTCATTCGTGGGGAAGCCGAACGACTGTGCCTTAAAACCAGTCAACGCATCTATCGTATCTTTTTCTTCCAGCAAGTCATCGTAATCGGTCGTGCCTGCCGTCGTGTCTTCATAACGGAAACAGAACCGTCCGGAGAAATTGTTCGGAGTATAGTTGTAGATGGCACTTGTGAACGTAATCGACAATGAATCCTTGGCATTATCATAAGCAAACGAGTAAGGAGTGGCCGTCCCGAAGATAGACTGAATATGGTCGGTAGCCAGCGCCGTGGGGTGGAAGCCCATGAGGATATTCTGCGATTCGGAGAACTGGAATGACTCTGTCGTTGTTCCATAAGTAATGGACGGATTCATCAAGTCCATATTGTAATAGCCATCGCATTCTCCGTCCCATCCCCAGTTGATGTAGAGCAGGCCATCTTCATTGATGCCATTGGCTACAAAAGCATGACCGCCATTCTTGGTATCGGCACCGCAATAGATAATAGGATAGCCGCGCTGAAGCTCATTATAGATCATGGTGTCCCATTCGCTATCATTATAGAATTCGCGTTCAAAGAACTTGATAGCTGTGTTCGGATAGGTAAAGTCGTTAATCAGACCCGTAGCAGCCACCTCAGCGTAAGCGCCGCTACCGCCGGAGGTATATTCCATCTCGGCAGCTACACCGCATGCCTGGACAAAAGTAGCCACCATGTTGCCAGCCCGCAATCCCGTAGAAGAGCTGTAGACATTATCGAAAGGATAAGTAAATGAGTTGTCGAAGGAGACGGACGTAGAACCGGTTCCGCCTTGTACCGTATAAGTGCCACTGAATTTCACTGAAGCCGGATACTGCTCGTAGTTCACGCATTGTGCCATGGCGATAGCCATACATCCTGCAGGAGCAGCATCATTGCCGATTTTAGGCGCTTTGCGGTTAAATGGGTCGCCCTGTCCCCACTTCGTTGTGACGAACGGAGCCACTACGGTATACTGTTTCGCTTTTGCAGCCTGCCGTTTGACTATCGCCGCAGCATCTGTTTCAATACTTGTCTTTACGTTGCTCAGATACCATGCCAGTCCGCTCGGCACATTCTCGGCATCATAATGATTGGTCAGAGAGTAGCCGATGACGGGGTCAATACGGTCGTCCTTGCTGACAATGACGAAGCCGGCACCATCCTGAGCATTATATACATTATAACAGGGATTCTCCAATACGCATTTCACAGTCTGCAAATGATATTGGTTTCCGAATCCTTTAGCTTCTGCTGTCGCTGCTGACAGTTTCTGCTGCGCAATTGCTGCCATCTGGGAAGCGGTTCGGTCGGAAGCCGAAGCCATCAGCGTGCATATCAGCAAGAGCAGGAAAGTAAGGTTTAATTTCTTCATGTTAGGTCTTTTTTTAATTGAGTTTTTAAAACAAGAAAGTAAGTTGTGCCCTCTAGGAGGCACAACTTACTTTGCGATTTTTATAGTTCTATAAACGTTGTACCCTTACAGTAGAGGGGTATCATATCCAAAGAACTTCATAAAAGGATTCAATGTCGACTTGATTTCCACGCGATGAGGTATCAGACGAGAACTTCTCTTCAAGCTTCTATTCAAGCGCAGTTTGGAGGTGTTCACACTGACATTCTTAGTTGCGCGAACCATGCCCTTAGCTCCGGTAGCATCCCAAGTCACCTGGAAGGTCTCATCAGCATGACCAAATGTACCTCCACTGACATAATAAACCAGATAGAAATGGAAAGTCTTGGTAGCGGGATCATAATAACAAGGATAATCAGTGTAAGACAAAGTAGACTTGTAATTAGGAAGATCGGCAACAAAGACCTGACCATAAGTTGAACTCGTATATCCTGAATACTGTGATGCCACAGTACAATTGTTCGTAGTCTTATCCCATGTGAAGATGAAATCAACGCCATAGAACCAGTCACTGATCTTATAGACATTATCCTTATCATCACGCTTACTTAAGGTATAACCCTTATCAGTTTCCTGAACCATAGCAGCATACGTATAGTCACCCGTGCCCACCTTTGTATAGGTGATGTTGGCTATAATCTCTTTCGTAGTGCCATAGACCACTGTACCGTCCTCGTTTTGGAAGGTGATGTTCAGCGTAATCTCCTTATCGGTATAAGTAGAAGCGGCTGCATTGATCTTAGCATAGACCTTTGCGCCTACAGCCGTCATACCGGTTTCCTGTAGTTCGTAGTCTTCCGGAACCATAATGGTGCCATCCGACTTCACTGTGAAGAGCAGATCGTAACCATCAGCATAAGGAGCCACAATCTTATAGAGTGTGCCATACTTTGCCTTAAATACCGAATCACAACCATCCTTGGTCGTCGTTATCTCACCCTTCTGAAGCTTGGCCGTTGTAACTTTACTCAACTGGTTAGAAGTGAACTGACCGGTATAGACATCTTTGAATTTAAAGTCGTCTGGAACCTTAGCCTCATACAAATCCTGAGACGGGTCGATGACCAGTTTGAAGGCACCGCTTGCATTACCCTGATATAACGCACCGTTCTTATAACCAGCCAGAGAAGCCAGCAAAGCATCCTTCGGGAAGGTAATCTTACCATTGGCGTAAGTGCCATAGTAGTCGGCAGCCTTGTCAGCATTGTCCTTAGCCAGATAATAACCCGCTAAGCTATAAACGGAGAACATGCCGTCACCCCACTTTAAGCCTGTTTCACAAGCCTTCGGAATGAATACTTTCTTAGGATTCGTGGCATCGATGAAGATGTAGTATTCCTTAGAAGCATCCCAGTCACCGGATTCATTATACGGATAGTTGGCACCATACGTGTTGATCAAGCGGTAGTAGCCTGGTTTGTCGGCACGTTCCTGCAACTTGGTCAGGAAGGTTTTATTCGCCACGCTATAGAAGGTTGTCATCAGGTCGTCAGTATAGTAGGCATAGCCTGTTACCTGATTGCCCTTGTCATCGATATAGTAGCCGGCATCATTCCACTTCACACGTGTCACTGACAACGTGTAAACGGTATTGCTGGAATAGTAAGATGCCACAGTAGGATCACTGATCTGCAACTTCATGGTGTAAGGCTTTCCAACTTCTGCACTTGGAAAGTTAGCATAAATAGTAGTGAGCGAATCACCATCAGCGAAAGTAGCTTGGGTAATAGAGAACACATTGCCATCATTCTCTTCAATGGTAATAGGCACGGTCACACTGCCCTTCGTGTTTCTTCTCTCCAACTGGATAGGTACGGTTGTTGCATCCGTAGGATCCAATTCTATTGACTTTGTGGTCTCCACAAATGCGACATTGGCATAATCAGAGGTGGCATTCCAGTCTCCCGACGTATAGTCCTCATCACTTGAGCAAGCGGAGAAGACAAGCGCCATCATGCCAACGAGTCCGAGACATAATTTATTGATCTTCATAATTGTTTCTCTTTAAATATTTTATCATTAATATTTACCTGCGGCATAGGTGCCAATAGGAGTAGGACCAGTAACCGTCTGCGTAGGATCAGGATTGTTGTTTCCATCGAGTGCAGAGTTAGCCTGAACTTCCGAGATAGGAATGACAAGGTTCCAGTTCGGTTTGATGCCTTCGCAGTTAATCTGGAACAGTTTATCAGGAGCATTGGTGCCTTCATAGTTCTGGATGACACCCGGCTTCAGCATCTTAGCCACGGGAAAGGCATTGCCCTCGCCCCAGAACTCGATGCGCATCTGGTTGAGTACTTCCAGTTCGAAAGCACGCAGGTCGCTGCCCGAATAGTTATACTGAGGATCACGATAGGTCTTCATGAAAGTGTTCAGAAGTTTCACACCAGAGGCTACGCCAGAAGAAGCACCTGTAGCCAAAGCTTCGATGAAGTACATTTCCTCCACACGCATAACAGGCACATCAGTAGCACCACCGATAGAATAAGTCTTATAGTCACCACCCTTGCAGCGGAACTTCAAAGCCAGGTAAGCAGGTGCATCATCAATGAACTTCTGGTCGCGGCAAGTCTTATAGCTATAATAGCCAGACTTCTTCGGATCGAGGAACACATGCTTACGGAAGTCAGAAGAATTAATTTTATCGTACAGAGACTTGTCGATAGACGGGAGCGTAAGAGAAGAATAGCCCCAGTCAGCCTCGCCGGACATCCATCCCACGAAGTTACACAGGTTACCCATGCTCTCTGCAGAATAGTGGATGTACCACATCCAAGAAGAAGTAGCTGTGGTGAAACCGGTTGTAGGATTGGTCCACTCGTCTTCGGTCATTGGTTTTGCACCGGAAGCAGTGATTGCTTTGCGAGCATACTCGGCAGCCTTGTCGAACTTCTGATCCCACAGATAGACCTTAGCCTTCAGACCATAGACGGTAGCCAGCGTAGGAAGCATCTTATTAGTACTGGTATAGTCGGTCAGACACTTCTCGGCAATATCCAAGTCGGAGAGGATGAACGTCACCATGTCATCATGCGAAGCACGTGGATTGTTCTTAGCTATATCATTCGTGGTAGTAGGCAGAACGAACGGAACCGTCTTGCCCAGCACTTTCGAGCAGTCGGTGTACTTGTTAGCTACCGGTTCGAAGAGCACCATCAGCATATAGTAATCGAAGGCGCGTGAGGCATAAGCCATGCCGGCATATCCTTTCTTCTCAGCGCTCACATTGGCGTCGTTGACGTCGACCGTAGAGATGACGTCGTTAGCGGTCTTCACGAACTTATAGAGTGTGAACCAAGGCAGATAAGCGAAGTAGCTCTTCTCACCGAAGTCACGGTTGAAGGTGTTGTAGTTACGATACCAGTCGTAACCGGAGTTTGTACCCTCTGGATAGATGTCACCCAGCATTTCGGTCTGAGCAATCATCAACTGCGGGTAACCCATATCGGTCTCGTCAACCTGTTCACCATAGACCAGGTATCCCTGACTCATCTGTGAAGGAATACCATTCACCATTCCTTGCAGGGCAGCTGGTGACTCGCCGACCTGTTCTGTCGTCGCATAGCTGGTTTCCGGATAAGTTTCGTCAATACAACTAGTCAAACCCATCGTACCGGCGAGTGCCAACAGTGCAAATATTATATTCTTATTTTTCATATTAATATCCTTTCCTTAATTAGAATGTAACTGTCATACCGAGAGAAACAGTTCTCATAGGTGAGTAATTGGTTGCATTGGTTGTACCATCGTAGGTCTGGCGTGGGTCGAAGCCCTTACGCTCTGAGATGTAAGCCACATTCTCTGCTGCCAGATAGATGCGCAGTGCCTCGATAGAGATATTGCGGGTGATTGAAGCTGGCAATGTATATCCGAAGTTGATGTTCTCAATATTCAGATAATTAGACCTGGTCAGGAAGCGAGTAGAGAATGATCCCGAATAAAGGTCGTTCCACTGCAAGCGAGGAATCGTTGTGCTCGGGTTGGTAGCGGTCCATGACTTCAACAGATCCTTATGGAAGTTATAACCGGCATTGCTGCTGGTCGGTGAAGACATGAACTGAGCATAAGTGCCATCATACTGATAACCGCCAAGAGAGAATGAGCAGTTGATGGAGAGGTCGAAACCATAAGCGCTCACGCTGGTACCGATACCACCGTAGAAGGTAGGCAAGGTGCTTTTGTTCGTGATGTAGTAATCAGCATCTGCATAGGTAGTAGTGGTCTCACGGCCCGTTACCTTCTTATGCTTGAGACCACTGTAAGTGGACTCTACTGCATTTCCGCTTTCGTCATAGTAGATGTCATTCTTATTGGCATCCTGCTCATACGTATTCTTATACCACATAGACTGACCAGTCGTTGCGTCAACGCCGGCATATTCCTTCATGTACCAAGAGTACATGCTCTTGCCTTCTGTGATATAGTAGCTGCCGCTGGTGTAGCCATAGTAAGGTTTGCCATTGGCATCATAAACTGTTGACGTTTTCTTGTCAGGATGCAACATGGTGATGCGGTTACGCAATGAGGCGATATTGAAAGATACATTCCAGTCGAAGTTCTTGACATGGATAGGATTGTAATTCAATGTCAACTCGAAACCGGTGTTGTAGAGGTCACCGACATTGTCATAATAGTTGGCGTAACCCAGAGAAGGAGCCACAGAGAACGAGAACAGCATGTTGGTGGTCTTACGATAGTAATATTCCAAGCTACCGCTCAACTTCTTGAAGAGTGCGAACTCGGCACCTACATTGAAGTTGGTGTTGGTCTCCCATGTAATATCAGGTGTACCCTTAGAACGGAAGGAGATACCGATGGCACCAGCTGAGTTAGAGATGTCGAACAGGTCAGTGTAGCGATAAGAACCGATATTATCATTACCCTGAGAACCGATAGAAGCCTTCAGCTTCAACTGGTCAACCCAAGGTGCATTGAACCAAGCTTCCTTGTTGATAAGCCAAGCACCGCCGATAGACCAGAAGGTACCCCAGCGATGGTCTTTAGCGAAGCGTGAAGAAGCATCACGGCGCAGAGAAGCAGAAGCGAAGTAGCGGCTGTCATAATCGTACTCTACACGTCCGAAGTAACCTTCGTTGTTGTAACGCGTATTGTAAGAGTAAGCGGCCTGTCCGTCAACCACGGCACCATAGAGCTCCTTGTTCTTCTGAGAGAACATCTGCGACTTGCTGGCACTCAGCTCATAATAGAGAGAGTTGTAATACTCATGACCGAGCAGGGCAGTCAAGTTGTTGTGCTGAGCAATGGTCGTGGTGTAGTTCAGCAACTGCTGGAGGTTGTAATTGTAAGAACGTCCGTGAACCTTCTGAACCGTACCGCCCGTAGAGTCGAACTGTCCGTAGTAGGGGTTGTAAACGTAAGTCGTGCGAGTCTCGTCGAGATTATAAGTTCCGTTCAAAGTCAGTTTCAGTCCCGGCATGAACTCGATGTCCATGAAACCGTTGGCTGTAGCCTGGTTACCGTTGTAACCATTGGTATTCAGTTTCACGTCCTGGATTGGGTTGGCGTTATAGATAAACGGACGAGCCTGTCCGGCATTGTTGCCATCGCCATAGTCCATTACCTGAATGCCGTTGCCGTCTACCATGATGCTACCATCAGCATTGCGGATGTAAGCCGGATAGATAGGAGCCATCTGAGAAGTAAATGCCCAGATGTTACCGGTAGAAGTGCTGCTACCGTTGTTGCTCAGAGAGTTGGCCTTATAGTGAGCAAACGAAAGGTTTGCACCCACCTTCAACCACTTCTTAGCCTGGTAGTCGGCACGCAGACGACCAGTCATACGTTCCAAATCAGAACGGTAAGTGATACCTTCATTATTCAAATAACCCAGAGAAGCGTAGAAAGTAGAACGGTCAGTACCGGCGTTCACAGAGAGGTTGTACTCCTGGCGTCCGCCTGTGCGTGTACCTACATCTTCCCAGTCATCAGGTGTTACCAGATAGTCGGTACCCTTATAACTGGCAATGCGGCCGATAGTTGCATTCGGGTTCATCTTACCGTTGCTACCAATCAGAAGTTGTCCATCAGGAACAGTCCAGATGTTATAACCCAGACCTCCGTTGGCCGTCTTGCCACAGAGATTGGCATTGGCATCCTGCCAAGCAGCAGTTTCGCTTTCGCCCTGGCTTACATAATAGTTTTTCAGAGCTGCATACTGCATCTCATAATACTGAGCGGGGTTCTTGATGACGTCATAGTGCTGCAGAGCCATTGTGTTCCAGCCGTACTTGGCATCAAACGTAATCTTGGCATCGCCATTGCGCTTAG
>OCVT010000870.1_pt1 | contig 12731 bp, 11 predicted proteins | sample 1539111 | NCBI WGS metagenome assembly OCVT01 (sample SAMEA3991482, study PRJEB22521) | metagenome | biome: anthropogenic terrestrial biome; feature: sewage plant; material: raw primary sludge | place: Sweden | collected 2012-09-26 | reverse complement strand
ATATTACAACAGACCACTTATCTCCATCAAATGCAATTTTACCAAGCTCTGCTTCTGGTGAATATTGTTTAAAAATGGGATTACCTGTTGAAGATTTAAACTCTTATGCAACGCATAGAGGGGATCACCATACAGCATCAAGAGCTACATTAGCAAATCCAAAATTATTTAACGAAATGGTTAAAAAAGAAGATGGAAGTGTTAAACAAGGTTCTTTAACTATGATTATGCCAGAGGGTGTTGAATCAAGAATGTGGGAAGCTATTGAAACTTACACAACTAGAAAACAACCTTTAATTATCATTGCTGGAACAAACTATGGTCAAGGGTCTTCAAGAGACTGGGCAGCAAAAGGTGTAAGACTTGCAGGTGTTGAAGTTTTAATTGCTGAATCAATCGAAAGAATTCACAGAACTAACTTAGTTGGAATGGGTGTATTACCATTACAATTCAAAGATGGTGAAACAAGACATACTTACTCTATTGATGGTTCAGAAGTATTTGACATCGAAGGTGAAATCACTCCAAGATGTGACTTAACTGTTGTTATGACTAGAGCAAATGATGAAGTTGTTAAATTTGACGTTTTATGTAGATTAGATACTTCAGCTGAAGTTGATGTTTACAAAAATGGTGGAATCTTACAAAAATTCGCTAAAGATGTTATTGCTTTAGGTAAGTAATACATCACTAATTTTAGGGCTTTGCCCTAAAATTATCTGTAAAGATATTATGAATATTTTTACAGGTAATTTTATATCAAAACAGGAGAAAACATGAGTTATCAACCACAATTTAAAGTAAAAGCTACATATATGAGAGGTGGTACTTCTAAAGGTACTTTCTTTAACATCGCTGATTTACCAAAAGAAGCACAAGAAGACACAAAAAAAAGAGATAAATTACTTCAAAGAATCGTAGGAAGTCCTGATGTTTATAAACAACAAATGGATGGTATGGGAGGAGCAACTTCAAGTACATCTAAAGCTATTTTAGTTGGTAAATCAGATGTTCCCGGTCATGATGTTGATTACTATTTCTGTCAAGTTGCAATTGATAAAGATTTTGTTGATATGAGTGGAAACTGTGGAAACCTATCAAGTGCGGTTGGTCCTTTTGCAATTAAAGAAGGATTAGTTGATAACGTTCCTGAAAACGGTGTTTGTTGTGTAAGAATTTGGCAAGCAAATATCAAAAAAACTATTCTATGTTATGTAACTATGGAAAATGGAATGGTTAAAGAAATGGGTGACTACTATATCGATGGTGTTGCTTTCCCTGCTGAAGAAATTGTATTAGAATTTGCTGAACCAGTTGATCCAAGTGAAGAGTTATTCCCAACAGGAAACTTAGTAGATGATTTAGAAGTTCCAGGAATTGGTACATTTAAAGCAACTATGATAACAGCTGGAATTCCAACTTGTTTTGTTAATGCTGCAGATATTGGTTACACAGGAACTGAACTTCAAGGAGATATTAACTCTGATGTTGAAGCACTTGCAAGATTTGAAACAATTAGATCTTATGCTGCACTTAAAATGGGATTAATTTCTGATTTAAAAGAAGCAGAAACAAGACAACACACTCCAAAAATTGCTTTTGTTGCACCTGCATCAGATTTTACTACTTCAAGTGGTAAAGAAGTTAAAGCAAATGAGATTGATTTACATGTACGTGCTTTATCTATGCAAAAATTACACCATGCGATGATGGGAACAGCATCTGTTGCTATTGGTGTTGCTGCTTGTATTGAAGGAACTTTAGTAAATATCGCCGCTGGTGGTGGAAGTAAAACTGCTGTTGAATTTGGACATCCATCAGGAACTTTAAAAGTTGGTGCAGTAATTCAAGAAGAAAATGGAAAATTTATTGTTGATAAAGCAACAATGAGTAGAAGTGCAAGAATAATAATGGAAGGATATGTTCATGTTCCAGAAGGAACAATGAATTAATAATTAATTTTTATTATTAAATGAGAGAAAAAGAGTCTGAAATAAAAATTCAGACTTTTTTTATGCTTTAATTATTAATATTATGTTACTATCCCCCCTAATAAAATTTAGGAGAAAAGTAATAGTGGATACTTCATTTAAATTCAATCCGTATGAAGCCCTAAAATCAATACTTAAAATAACTTCTTATCACACTGGTGATGAATTTATAGAACGTACTGCAATTGAAATTAAGAAATTATTTCAAGCAGATTTAGTGTATATCACTAAAGCTATAGATTTTAATCCTACTACAAAAGTAAAAATTTTATATTCTACAAATAATAAAATTCCAAATATCCTAGATTTAAATGGTGTTCCGGGGAAATTTGTTTTTGATAATAAAATCATAAAAATAAAAGAACATGTAAAATATAATTTTTTAGATTTACTTGATGAAAAATTCGAAAGTTTTTATGGAATTCCAATAACTGATGGAACTGATAATTGTGTTGGGCATATTGCAATATATTCAACAAATATAAGAGAATTACCAGAAGAAATAAATGATATTGCTTTAATTTACTCAAGAAAAATTGAAAGAGAAATGAGAAGAATAGAGTTAGAAAAAGAGAATCAACTAATTAGAAATCAACTTCAAGAATTAACCATTACTGATACTTTAACTTCTTTGTATAATAGAAGATATTTTGGAAAAGTTTGTTCTGATGTTTTTGCACAAGTTAATAGAGACTCTACAAAAGCTACTTTGGCATATATTGATATAGATAATTTTAAAAGTATAAATGATAGATTTGGACATGAAGGCGGAGATTTTGTTCTTAAATATTTTGCAGAAATATTATTAGAGCATTCAAGAAAAGGTTTAGATTATGTATTTAGACTCGGTGGTGAGGAATTTTGTGTAATAAGTATTGATAACACAATAGAATATGCAAATGAACACATGAATAGAATTATGAACATCACTTCAGAAAAATTTTTATCTACAAGATTTGGAGAGATTACGCTTAGTATTGGAATTGTGGAATTTGATAAAAATTTTGCTTCTTATGATGAAATTCTAAGTTTGGCTGATAAAAAAATGTATATGGCTAAAAAAAGTGGTAAAAATACAATAGTAAAATAAGAAAAAATTCTTATTTTACTAAAGATGAAATCTCTTTAAAAACTGGATTTTTTGCAGTTAAAGTTAACTCAAAAAGTAAAGATTCATAAGTAGTTGGAATTACTCCTGCTTGAACAAGTCTAGTAATTGCCATATCAGTATCTTTTTGTTTTCTTGAAGTACAACAATCAGTTACAAGTACAACCTCATATCCACCTTCTAATAAATCTAAACAAGTTTGTAATACACAAACATGAGTTTCAATTCCAGCAACTATCATAACTTTTTTATCTGTTGCATTTATTGCATCAATTGTCTCTTCATTTTTATAACAAGAGAAAGTTACTTTTTCAAAATGAGGATACTCTTCAACTAACTCTTTTAAAGATGGAATTGTTTCACCTATTCCTTTTTTATATTGTTCATTTACAATAAAAGGAACATCTAAAACTTTTAAACCTTTTACCAATGTAACTAAATTCTTTTCAATCTCATCTTTGTTTGTAACATGTGGATATAATTTATCTTGAACATCTACTAAACAAAAAAGTGCATCTTCTACATTTATTCTCATTTTATCTCTCCTTAAAATTTATTTAAAAGCTAATTTTTCTGCTCTATCTAAAAGTTCTCTTGCACCTTGATCAATAAAATTTTGAGCTAATTTCTGACCAACTTTTTCGTAATCTTTTATATTTGCAGTTATATCTTCACTAATATATTCCGTTCCATCAGGAAGTCCAACGATTGCTTGAACTCTAATTGAATTTTCATCTATAATAGTAGCTTTAACACCTATTGGAACTTGACATCCACCTTGAAGAGTATCTACAAAACTTCTTTCAATTGTTGATTCTATATGTGCATCATTATCATTTAAAACTTTTACTATTTCTAATACTTTTGGGTCATTTGTAGTTTCAATTCCTAAAGTTGCTTGTCCCATAGATGGAATCATAACATCTGTTGAAATTGGACTAAAATATTTAACTTCATTTTCAATTTGAAGTTTTTGAATTCCCGTAGCTGCAAGAATAATTGCATCATATTCACCTGCGTTTAATTTAGCAATTCTTGTATTGATATTCCCTCTTAAATCTTTTAAAACAATATCAGGTCTTAGCATTTTAATAGCCATTCTTCGTCTTAAACTAGTAGTTCCAACAACAGCACCTTGTGGTAAATCTTCTATTGACGTATATTTATTACTAAGTATCGCATCTCTTGGATCAAATCTTTTTGTAACAGCAGCAAGTTGTAGTCCCTCTTCAAATTGAGTTGGAACATCTTTTAAAGAGTGAACTGCTAAATGTGCAGTTCCTTCAAGCATTGCAACTTCAAGTTCTTTTGTAAAAAGTCCTTTTCCTCCAATTTTAGCCAAGGGAACATCCAAAATTTTATCACCTTTTGTTATAAACTCTTGAAGCTCAATTTGCATATTTGGATAATGCTCTAAAAGTTTTGCTTTTACATATTCACTCTGCCAAAGAGCTAATTGACTTCTTCTTGTTGCTATTACTAATTTTTCCATATTACCTTCTTAATAAATTTATTTTTTACCTAATGTTTCGTATTTAAGTTTTGTAGAATCTTTAACTTTATTTACAAATATTGTTGGAGTTCCTGCAACCATAACTTCTTCACCCATTGTAATATCTTTTTCAATAAGGGCTTTTATTTCATTTGTTGAAATCTCTTCTACTTTTATATTTATTTTAAATTCTTTATTAAACGCTTCTAAGATTTTCTTTTCATCTGTTGTTTTAACATCAAAATATGGTTCCCAATCTATTTCATAAGCTCTTAACTCAACATCTTTTACACCTTTATGTTTTGCAACTTCAATAAGTTTTGACAAAGGTGTTGCCGCTGGATGAATTGAAAGGGGAAAATTATAATAATATAAAGCAATAGAATCTTTATTTTTATTTACATATTTTATAACATCTGGCACATAATCTTTACAAAATGGACATAATGGATCAGAGAAAATCACTATTTTATCTTTTGCATTATGATTACCTGCTATTAATTTTGATTTATCATGGAAATTGTCAGTTAAATTTGGAGTTACTAAATCTTTTAAAGATTTTCCCGTTTCAGAATCAATCAACTCTAAAGAGATATATTTCCCATCAGAAAAAAGTATGTCTTTAGCATTTATACTTTTACCTTGAACATTTGCTTCAACATCCAAAATATAACCATACCAGCCATTTAATGGTAACTCTTTTTTTGTATTAATTTTTATACTTTTTACTTCTACATTTGGGTTTTGAGAAATTCTTTTTTTCTCAAAATCAACAATACTCTCATCGTTAGATGCATATAATGAACTAGCTATTAAAATACTTATCGATAATATTTTTGAAAATTTATTCATATAATTTTTTCCTTATTTAAAACTAATTTGAAGTTTATCTATTTTATATTAACTAAAAGTTAATCTTTTAACTTCTTGTTTTTACCGTAATTTTTTTTATATCAAAAAGCTCTTTTGCTTTATCAAGCATTTTTGAATTTAAAATATCATTTAACTCTAATTCTTTTTGTGAGGGTTGTATTACCTCACTATTATTCATATCAGATACACAACCTGAACCCATTTCAATCTCTTCAATCATAGAACCAGTGTCATTTGAAACTTCTTCTTGAAAAGAATTTTCTTCTTGTTTTTGAGCTTCTAATTTTTTATTTTCTAGTACGGAGGGTTCTTCCTTTTTGAAATCTAACTCAACATCATTTCCAAAAATGTCTTGAGCAAAAGTTTTTATTATTCCAAAATGCTTGTATAAAAACTTTCTTTCTTCATCCTGAGCGTAAGAAGTTATGAATAATTTATTATTTTCAAAACCATTAAATATAAAATTCTTTTCAAAGCATTCTCCTAAATCAGGGTCTCTATCATAAACCTTTGCAGTCAATTGTTCATATAATTCATTTTGAACATCAACTTTTTCTTCAAAAGCATCTTCAATAGGAACAACTTCTATTTCTTCAAAAATATTAGCTTGAACTTGATGTTCAATAACTGGCTCAATTGCTATCTCTTTTGGTTTTTCAATCTCAATTTCTTTTATAATAGGAGTTGTAGGAACTGTTGGTAAATCATCAAAAGGAGTTGAATAATCAACAACTTCAATAGCATCAACCATTCCTAAATCCATAATATTATTACTTTGAATTAATACCTCATCAAAAGGAGTAAGTTCTTCTATTCTTGTTTCAGGCTCTTCAAAAACTGATTTTTGCTCAACCATTTTTTCTTCAATTTTTTCAATAGGAGTTTCTACTGTTTTTTCTTCATAAGATATTTTCTCAATAATAACTTCTTCTACTTTTGGTTCAATCTTTTCTATTATTCTTTCTACAATTTTTTCCACTGGCTTAAGAATTGGAGCTTCTTTTCTAACTTCAATTTTTTCCACTTGATTTATAATATCATCAATAGTTCTTAAATTTGTAGCTTCAATCAATTTCATAAAAGTCAAAATCAAAACAAATCCACCATCACTATTTATTGCAAGTAAATGTTTTGCATCACTTAAAATTCTAAAAAATCTATCAAATAAAAGTAAATCAAATTTTGTGTCTTTACTTAACATTTTATCTTTTAAATAAATTGTCATTTCATCACAAATTTGAGAAACTTCATAACTTTCTAAATCTTTGATTATTTGATTTATATCACCTTTATTCAAAATAATAGAGAAAATATTATCCATAAGTTTTGGGTCAATTAATCCCAACATATCAACAACACTTGTTGTATTTATTCTTCCTTTAGAAAAAATAATAGCTTGGTCAAGTAAAGTTAGAGTATCCCTTAAACTACCTTGTCCAGTTCGAGCAAGTATCTCTAAAGCATCTTTTTCATAATTTATATTTTCTTCGTTTAATATATGAGCTAAATGATGAATTACATCGGCAGTTGCAATTTTATTAAATCTAAAATGTTGAGTTCTACTCAAAATCGTTGCTGGTAATTTTAGTGGGTCTGTGGTAGCCAATATAAACTTTACAAAACCAGGTGGTTCTTCTAAAGTTTTTAATAAAGCATTAAATGCTTGAGTTGTAAGCATGTGAACTTCATCGATTATAAATACTTTAAATCGTGCGCTACTTGGTTTATATTTTGTATGTTCAATCAAATCTTTAATATCATCAATTCCACGATTACTTGCAGCATCCATTTCAATAATATCAAGATGTCTATTTGAGTTTGCACTTAAGCAATTTGGACAAACTTCACAAGGTTTTGAAGTGGGTCCATTTGAACATAAAAGTGCCTTTGCCATAATCCTAGCTGTCGAAGTTTTTCCACTTCCTCTAAGCCCTGAAAATAAATAAGCATGAGACAATCTATCAGAATCCAAAGCCAATGAAAGAGTTTGAGAAACTGTACTTTGCCCAACTAAATCTTCAAATCTATGGGGTCTATATTTTAATGCTAAAACCCTTTTCTCTAAAACTTCTTGACTCATATTGTACACTTCCTAACTTCTATATTTTTATTTTCTAAAATTTTTTCTATCATTTGCTTATTTATTTCACCAGTGTGATAAACACAAATTTCAAGTTTACCTTGATTTAAATGTCCCTTTTCTTCACTTAAAAGTTTTAATCTATTTGCTATTGCATTCCCAGTTTCTATCAAAGTAATATCATTTCCCATAATTCTTTTTATTATATCATCAACTAAAGGATAATGTGTACAACCTAAAACTATAGTATCTACATTATCTTTTTTCATTGGAATCAACCAATTTTCTAACATATCAAAAGTTTCTTTGGTATTAATTTCACCTTTTTCGATCTGCTCAACTAATCCAACACAAGCTTGTTCATGAAGTTTTACTTTTTTAATAGTAGATAATTCATTTACTAAAAGTTGATATTTATCTCCATTTAATGTTCTAGGAGTTGCTAAAACACCTATATTTGATGTTTTTGTATTTATAATTGCAGGTTTAATTCCAGGTTCTGTTCCAATTACTATTAAAAAAGGAAATTTTTCTCTTAAGTGTTTGATAGCAGCACTAGTGGCAGTGTTACAAGCAACAATTAAAGCTTCAATTCCATGTTTTTCTAGTAGATATGTAGTTATATTATCACATCTATCTAATATTTGTTCGGGAGTTTTTTCACCATAAGGTGCATAAGCAGTATCTGCAATATAAAAAAGTTCTGCACCTTTAAATATCTTCTGAATAGAATTAAGAACTGTTAATCCTCCAAGTCCTGAGTCAAACACACCTACTTTCAATTTGCACCTTTTATTGTAATAAGGAATTATTTTAACATAAGTTTATATATATATTTATTAGTGGGATATAAGAAGAAATACAATACTCTAAAATTAGAGTATTGTATAAAAGAATTAAACTAAACCTTGCTCAATCATAGCATCAGCTACTTTTCTAAATCCAGCAATATTAGCTCCTAAAACTAAGTTTGTAGGTTGTCCAAATTCAGCTGCTGTTGAGCTAGCTGATTGAAAAATATTTTTCATTATTTGCTCAAGTTTTGCATCAACTTCTTCAAAAGTCCAAGATAACATAGAAGCATTTTGTGCCATTTCTAATTGACTTGTAGCAACTCCACCAGCATTTGCAGCTTTTCCTGGTCCATAAGCAATTTTTGTTTCAACAAATAAATCTACAGCTTTAGCAGTTGAAGGCATATTTGCTCCTTCACTTACACATTTACAACCATTTGCTAATAAAGCTTTTGCATCTTCTAAGTTTAACTCATTTTGAGTAGCACTTGGGAAAGCAGCATAACAAGGAACAGACCATACTGCATTTCTACCTTCTGGATACTTTTCAATTGGAGTATATTGAGCTTTTGGTCTATATTTAATATATTCAGATAATCTAGCTCTTTGGTTCTCTTTTAAATCTTTTAATAAAAGTAAATCTATTCCTTCTTCATCTAAAATCATACCTTTTGAATCACTACATGTAATTGGTAACGCACCCATATGATATAATTTTTCAATTGTATAAATAGCAACATTTCCAGAACCAGATACAACACATCTTTTTCCTTCTAATGTTTCACCACGTGCAGCTAGCATATTTTTTGCAAAATAAACGCATCCATAACCTGTTGCTTCAGTTCTAACTAATGAACCACCCCATTTAAGAGATTTTCCAGTTAATACACCCTCATATTTATTTGCAAGTTTTTTATACATACCAAACATATAACCAATTTCTCTAGCACCAACTCCAATATCACCAGCAGGAACATCTGTATTTGCACCAATATGTCTGAATAACTCACTCATAAAAGCTTGACAAAATCTCATTATCTCATTATCAGATTTTCCTTTTGGATCAAAGTCACTTCCACCTTTACCTCCACCAATTTGAAGACCTGTTAATGCATTTTTAAATATTTGTTCAAATCCTAGAAATTTGATAACTCCTGCATTTACACTTGGATGAAATCTTAATCCACCTTTATATGGTCCAAGAGCTGAATTAAACTCTATTCTGAAACCTTTGTTTACTTGAATTTCACCATTATCATCAAGCCAATTTACTCTAAACATAATTTGTCTTTCTGGCTCAACAATTCTTTCAATAATTTTGTGTTTTCTATATTTTGGGTATTTATCTAATAAAGGTTGTAGAGAATACAAAACTTCTTCAGCTGCTTGATAAAATTCTGTTTGTGCGGGACTTGTTCTGTTAAGATAGTTAAAAACTTCTTCTAAATATGGCATGTATATTCCTTTTTTCAAAATTGAAATATATTCTACCAAAAAAAGTCTATTTTCTATATAGTATGTAGATAAAATATACAGTATATATAAAAAATAGACTGTTTTAAATCAATCTAATCGAAATTAAATGAAAAGAAAATTTAAATACTAGATTAAGCTTATCATTTATATAAAAACAATAAGCTTATTTTTCAAACTTAAAAGGCTTCTACAATAGAACCTTGATATTTTTCTTTAATAAAAGTTTTAATTTCAGCAGAATTAATCACTTCATTTAAAGCTTTAATAGAATCTTTATTCTCATTTCCTTTTTTCACTACTATAATATTTGCATAAGGAGAATCTTTTGATTCAATAATAATTGCATCTTTTAATGGATTTAAATTTGCAGAAAGTGCATAATTTGTATTAATAATAGCAGCATCAACTTCATCTAAAACTCTTGGCAATTGTGGTGCATCTAACTCTTTAATTTTAAGATTTTTTGGATTTTCCACAATATCAATTACTGTTTTAAAATCTACATCTTTAAATTTTAATAAACCTTGTTTTACTAAAATATCTAAAGCTCTACTCTCATTTGTTGGGTCATTTGGAACAGCAATTGTTGCACCATCTGCTAATTCACTTAATGATTTGATCTTATTTGAATATAATCCCATTGGCTCTAAGTGAACATTTGCTGTTTTTACTAAATCTGTATTTTTATTTTTATTAAACTCTTTTAAATATGGTAAATGTTGGAAAAAGTTTGCATCTAATTCACCCTCATTTACTGCAATATTTGGAGTTACATAATCAGTAAACTCAACAATTTTTAAATCATATCCTTTTGCTTTTAGTAAAGGTTTTACTGCTTCTAGGATTTCAACATGAGGAACTGGTGTTGCTCCAATTTTGATAACTGTATTTTTTACTTCAACTTTTGTTTCTTTATTCTCTTTTGAATCATTACAAGCACTTAAACCAAGTGCTAAAACACCCGCAACTGTAAATTTTAAAATATTTTTTAACATAAATTTTTTCCTTTATTTTTTTGTAATTTTATATAAATAATCACCCAAACTTTGAACAATCTGTACTAATGCAATTAAAATTAATACAGTATAAATCATAGTTTCAGTCTGGAATCTATAATAACCATATTTAATAGCTACATCTCCTAAACCTCCACCACCAACGGCTCCTGCCATTGCTGAAAAACCAATTACAGTGATTAATGTTAATGTAATAGCTGAAATTATAGAAGGAAGTGCTTCAACAAGCATAACTTTAAAAATAATCTGAAAATCACTTGCACCAAATGATTTTGCTGCTTCAACAACTCCCTTTTCTACTTCTTTTAACGCACTTTCAATTAATCTTGCAACAAAAGGTGCAGCACCCAGTGTAAGTGGAATAATTGCAGCTGTCGTACCTATACTTTTACCAATTAAAAACTTTGTTAAAGGGAAAAGTACAATCATCAAAATAATAAATGGAAATGACCTTAATGTATTAATCACTACATCAAGAATTGAATATATTTTTAGATTTTCTCTTAATCCACCTTTTGAAGTAAGTGTCAAAATAATTGCTAAAAAAAATCCGATTAACACTGCAAAAAAAGTAGCTACAAAAGACATATAAATAGTTTCACCAAGTGCAGGAAATAAAATATCAAACATTATAATACCTCCCAAACAATATCATGCTCTTTTATATAATTAGTCACAATTTCTTTATCTTTTTCTTCAATATTAATAACCATATTTCCTACTATATGACCATTTATCTCTTCAAGTTTTCCCCATACAATATTAAAATCCATATCAAGTTCTCTTGCCATTTTTGTGATAAATGATTGAAAAGCATTATCTTTTGGAAAATATATTTTTATATTTACACCATTAGTAGGGACTATTTCTATTTCACCTAAAAACTCTTTCATTTTTGTATCAGGTTTTAAAAATAACTCTTCTGTATCATCAAAACCTATAATATTTCCATGTTCTAATAACAATGCCTTTTGAGCTATTTGTTTTACAACTTCCATTTCATGTGTAACAAGTATAATTGTTATATTTAGTTTTTCATTTATCTCTTTTAATAGTTTTAAAATAGATGTTGTAGTGTTTGGATCAAGTGCAGATGTAGCTTCATCTGAAAGTAAAACTTCAGGATTTAAAGTCAAAGCACGAGCAATTGCAACACGCTGTTTTTGCCCACCACTTAATTGACTAGGATATGAATCTATTTTTTCATCTAAACCAACCAAAGATAATAATTCTTTAACTTTTTTTGAAATTTCGTCTTTACTATATCCCCAAAGCTCCATTGGTAATGCAACATTTTCATATACGGTTTTTCTTTGAATTAATGAAAAATGTTGGAATATCATTCCTATATTTTTTCTAAATTCTCTTAATTCATCTTTTTTTAGATTTTTTATCTCTTTGTTATTAACTTTTAATGAACCATCAGTATAATCTTCAAGCCCATTAATACATCTCATTAAAGTTGATTTTCCAGCCCCACTATGTCCAACTATTGCAAAAATTTCACCTTTTTTTATATCAATAGAAATATTATTTAAAACTTTTATATCGCCATAATGTTTATTTAAATTTTTAATATTTATCAAATTTTGTCCTTATTTGGATGCAATAGTATATAAAAACGAATAAAAGATGTGTTAAATAAGTAATTTAAGTATAATTATTTGAAATAAATTGTGACTTTATGTAAGTAAGATTTGGCAAGATTATCATAGTATTAAAAAGAGAAGCTAAAACTTCTCTTTTTAACTTCTATTCATTCATTGAGTTAAAAAAATCTTCGTTGTTTTTAGTTTTTTGCATTTTTGAATATAAGAATTTAAGAGCTTCAACTTCATCCATTTGAGAAATTGCATTTCTTAAAATCCAAGTTTTTTGTAGAACATCAGGAGTAAGAAGTA
>OCVT010000865.1_pt1 | contig 12772 bp, 5 predicted proteins | sample 1539111 | NCBI WGS metagenome assembly OCVT01 (sample SAMEA3991482, study PRJEB22521) | metagenome | biome: anthropogenic terrestrial biome; feature: sewage plant; material: raw primary sludge | place: Sweden | collected 2012-09-26 | reverse complement strand
AACTACCGTGTGATTCTACCCGAGGCTGCCGGCAGAGAACCGAAGCTTGATGAGTATTTCGCGCCAGTAAGCAAACAGGTGGCAACTCCCGATAACGACGGTTTTATCCGCAGATGGCTCTTGCTGGAACCTATCAATAAACCAAACAGGGGCAACACGGTATTTACAGACACCTATCTGCGTGATGCCTTCGGTAAGGAGTACTTTAAGAATCAGATGACCATGCTGCCTAAAGACGGCAGTTCGGTGAAGGTGGACAATCAGAAACTGACTTGGCATGCCCTCGACAGCAAACTCTTCCATGTGAAACTGTTCCGTTTTGCTTCCGGGTTCAACAAGCAGGTTTATGGTGTGCTGTTCTGGACGGTGACGATCATCGACTGTGCCGAAGACATCCCGAACGTGAGATTGGCTGCAGGGTCTAATTCGGCTTCAATGTGGTGGGTTAACGGCAAAGAAGCTCTGTTGCTGTCAGGTGACCGTAGAATGGTGAAAGACGACGGCATGTCGCCACGCATCACGCTGCACAAGGGCCGCAATATCGTGCGTGGTGCCGTTATCAACGGCCCGGGTATGAGCGACTTCTGTGTCCGTTTTATCGATGAGCAGGGTGTACCTGTGAAGAATTTCACCATTAACTGCAAATAATCTTAACATGAAAACAATGGCGAATTATCGCAATATATTGATCGCAATTTCAGCGATGCTGATGTTGTCTCTGTCGGCAAAGGCTCAGGTAGGTCAACCTTACATCCACGACCCCTCCACCATTATGGAGTGTGATGGGAAATATTATACATTCGGAACCGGTGGCGGCGGCTTGATTTCTGAGGACGGATGGACTTGGAAAAGTGGTGCTGTGCGTCCCGGTGGCGGTGCTGCCCCCGATGCTATAAAAATAGGCGACCGGTATCTGGTGGCATACGGAAACTCCGGCGGCGGACTTGGCGGCGGACACAACGCACACATCTTTACGATGTGGAGTAAATCTCTCGACCCACAATCAGCTGACTTTAAATTTTCAGAACCCACAGAGGTAGCTTCCTCAGACGGATATGAGGACAATGACGCCATCGATCCGGGACTCCTGCTTGACCCAACAACAGGTCGTTTATGGTTGTCGTATGGTACATATTTCGGCAACATTCGTCTGGTGGAACTTGATCCGAAGACAGGACAGCGTGTGGAGGGAAACAAGCCTGTGAATATCGCTATTGACTGTGAAGCCACAGACTTGATGTATCGTGACGGTTGGTATTACCTGCTCGGAACTCACGGCACCTGTTGTGACGGTGTGAACTCTACCTATAATATTGTGGTGGGAAGGTCACGTACTGTTACCGGGCCGTATATGGATAATGTAGGCCGCACGATGTTTGAAGGCGGTGGCAGAATGGTGATCAATGCGGGCGACAGTGCAGTAGGACCCGGCCATTTTGGCCGCAGGATAATCGACGAAGGTGTGGAAGTGATGTCATGTCACTATGAGGCTGACTTCAACCGGAGCGGCCGCAGCGTGTTGGCCATCCGTCCATTACTCTGGAAAAAAGGATGGCCTATGGCGGGTGAACGTTTCAAGGAAGGAACTTACGCCATAGAGTCTGAACGCCGTGGTTATGCACTTGAGCTCTCAGTTGATTTTGTACGTATGATGACGAAGCAGCAGCCTTTCTTCAGAATAGATCCTAAAGAACCCGTTGTTTCATTGCCCGAGCAGCAGTTGTCTGATGTCATCGGCACATGGCCGAAGGGAGATATCCGTGTCAGAATCGGTGATTATATGTTCCGTCCTCATCAGTTGTGGACGATCACTGCCGTGCCTGATGCCGGAGGTTATCTGGGTGGACCTTATTACAAGATCACGATCAAGGGAACTGAGCGTGCGCTGGCAGCAACAGCAGAGAAGGAAGTTGGAACGGTGCCACAATTTACCGGTGCTCCTGAACAGTTATGGCGCATTGAGCAACTAACAGATGGTACTTATAGAATTATGCCCAAGGTGATTCCCAGTCATCCGGGTCTGAACACGCGCTATGTGCTCTATTCTGCTGGCGACAGCAACCCTACCCTGGCTCTCTATGATTTCAATTCTGATAATTCAAAATGGAATTTCCGTTAGACATCATTTAATATATGTTTGGTATCGGCAGATACTTGTCTCTTACTAACAATTATAATGTTTTTATGGTTAAAAACAAAGTAATACCATTTTTTGGCTGGATTCATGATGAATCCAGCCCTTGTTGTTTTTATGGGAGGAGGGATCATTACCTCACGATCTCAACGGTCATTTTACATCGTTTTCAGTAAGAACGTCATATTGAAACCATATTCTGTATGGTAAAGAGGTTTGATTCGTATGAAACTCTCGGTGCTTTTTTGTCAATGTTAATAATGACACTCTTGAGCTGCCCGTTACCTATTACCGACAAAATATGGGAATTTATATTGGATACCATACTGACAATGGCTGAGATTATCTTCGCTGATGCTCGTGAAATGCTCTCTGCTGTTGTTGAGGAAAATCCAAAGTTTCATACTTTACTTCAATTGCATAAATTAAACGCAGCGTGAACCAAAATTCACTTGCAGAATTTGAGACACTAATCAAAAAAATGCCCGCTGACATCCAAATCTGATTATTTTTGTGTATTTTTGCACAATCTATAAAGATAAAAGCATGTCATCAAGAGGCAAAATAAATATAATGAACAAACATTTGTCTGCATTGTTTTTGTTTTTCATCATGTCACTGCCATCTTTGTCGGCAGATCGTTTCAGGGTGATAGACAACAACAATGGACTGAGTGACAACTCGGTGAACTGCATCCGTCAGGATGAAAACGGTTTCATCTGGATGGGCACAGCCAACGGACTTTGCCGTTACGACGGCTTGTCATTCACCACATTCAGAAACAATCCCGCAGATCCCACCACGATATTCAACAATAATGTGCGCGCTATGCTGTCCGTAAGGGGCGGACTATGGGTATCCACCAATGGGGCGATGCTATTCTATTCCTTTCATGACGGGGTGTTTCACCATGTTTCAGCAATCAACAGCAAGGGAAAGCAGGTGCAAATAACATCTCAAATGAACTCACTGATTTCCATCGGGGGCAACATTGTATGTGCCAACGGCAACATGTATGTGAAGCATGGCGGAGACGATAAATTCTCGGTATTGCCATATTTGGTAAATTCTCTTTGTACATATCAGGACAAATATATTGTGGGCGTAGGCACCAAGGGTGTGTTCCTCTTCTCGAAAGACGGCAAGAGAATGATCGCCGGTTGCAAGTTTAATTTCAATGCCACAGCGCATGCCTCCATCTACTACAGCCGGAACAGCGGACTAGTCTATGTGGGCAACGGCATCGGGCAACGGAGCTATGTATTCCGGGTCATCGGCAACCACATCGTGCCCGCCGATGCTTATGTGCCTGATAACCTGATGGCCGTAACCGATTATAGGCACAACACGGTGTTCGGTGTAGACGGTGGCGGCATCATTGAATATGCCGGCGGCAAGAAAACACAATATACTTCATCCAACAGCAATCTGTGTGGCGATGCCGTGTATTCACTGCTGGCAGACAGGGGTGGCAATCTCTGGATAGGAACGTACAGGGCGGGTGTAAGCCAACTGTCGCTAAAGCGGAATATCTTTCAGATGTTAAACCGCAAGAACGGCTCCATACCTTATGACATCGTGACGGCTGTGGTTCCGGCGGCAGGCAGCATCTACATGGGACTTGACGGTGGCGGGCTGTGTATCTACGACCGCCATAGCGGCACATCGCGCACGCTGACCACCGGCAACAGCAATATCGCCGGCAACAATGTGATATCAATGATCAAGGATGGTCCAAATCTGTGGATGGCGATATATACCCGAGGACTGGCTTTATATTCCACACAGAGCGGAGGATTCTCACTTTACACCATGCCCGCAGGCACCATTGGCAACAATAACGTGTGGACACTGTGCGATGACGGCATAGGACGTATATGGGCAGGAGGGCCGGATCTGTTTGTGTTCGACAAGCGCACCCGCAAGTTCGCTCACACCCGGGAAATGCTCGGCATGGATTGCGCCTCGATGGCATGCCGTGGAAATTATATCTGGATAGGCAGCAATCACAACGGCATATACAAGATGGACAAGCGCAGTATGAAAGTGGTGGCCCACTACACGTCTACATCGCGTGGAATAAGAATAGACGGCAATGAGGTGAGAGCTGTTTTCATCGATTCGCGTGGCCGCCTGTGGTTCTCTCTTTACTATGCCGGATTTTATTGCCTTGACGAGAAAACTCTCACAGTGCACAAATATGGTGCCGGTGACGGACTGGCCAACACTTATGTCACATCCGTAAGCGAAGACCGCAGCGGTGCACTGTGGATGGGCACATATGACGGGCTGTTCAGATTTAATCCCAAGACCCGCACATTCGTACGTTTCGGAGCCGACGAGGATATCTCGTCAACGTTCACCTATAATGCCGCTACTACCGACAGGGATGACATGTATTTCGGAAGCACTAAGGGATTACTGATATTCAATCCCATTAATTTCAACTATCGTCGGCATTATGACGGAGTGGACTTGCTATTGTTGGAATTGCAGAACGATAACCAGCGCGTGTTCAATCTATATGGACAGAAGCATCCCGAAATATCTCTCGCCCATGACCAGAACTTCTTCTCCATCCGTTTTTCGGTGCCTGAGATGGATTCGCCTACCAGCGTGCATTTTTCGTGCTATCTCAAAGGTTTGGAACAGGGATGGCGCATGATGGGTGGTGAACGGAATGTGTCGTATACCAACGTGCCGCCCGGACATTATGAATTCTGTGTGCGCTGCACCGATAGCAACGGCCAGTGGGGCCGCCCGACGGTGCTGAGCATCACGATAACACCGCCATGGTATGCCACATGGTGGGCACTGTTGTTGTGGTCGCTCATCGTAGTGGGCATTATTGTAGCTGCATTCAAGCTTTATCTGTATGAACTGGATATCAAGCATCGTGTACAGATTGTGGAAGTGCAGCGCAACACAATGAAACGGCTCAACGAGGCGAAGATGAACTTCTATACTTATGTGACACACGAGTTGCGTACACCAGTTTTCCTCATCGGAGCGCAGATAGAAGAATTGATGGGATGGAAAACATCACCCGTGCAGGTGCCGCAATCGTATCTGGAGTCTATGCATCGCAACACCACCAAACTGAACCGCCTCATCAGCCGCGTCATTGACTTTCACAAAATGGATGCCAATGCCACCACGCTCAACCTGCAACTTCGTAATGTGGTGACGTTTTGCATGACACTGTCTGAGGATTATGCGAATTTATGCGCGCAAAAACACATCACCTATAAATTCCATTGCGATAGTAATGATATACAGTTGGCTTTCGACCTGGACAAGCTGGAGACCATACTCACAAACCTTGTCTCCAACGCATTCAAGTACACCAATGAGAATGGAGACGTGACTCTCTCTGTTGAAGAACGGCCGGACGAGGTGGTGTTTACCGTAGCCGACAATGGCATTGGCATCATAGAGAAGATGCGCGATGCGATATTTCAGAATTTCGTACGCACCGAACGTGGCGAGGCAAAAAGTCAGGGCGACGGTGTGGGACTGGCATCTGTAAAGTCTCTGGTGGAATTGCATGGCGGCACTATTCATGTGGAAAGTGAGGTCGATTCCGGTACACGCTTCGTGTTCTCCATTCCCAAAAAGACTGTTTGTGATGATGTTACAGACATAGAACCTGTAAATATGTCTGCAACATCCGCAGATGAGACAACGCCATCATCAGTCGTACCAGCAAATCCTGCAGCCACACATTCAATACTCGTCATCGATGATGAGCAAGACACAGTAGACTTACTGGAGCGCAATCTGTCCTCAGATTTCAAGGTTTTCAAGGCTCATGATGGCGAACAGGGACTGACGGTGGCACGCGCAGAGTTACCCGACATCATCATTTGCGATCTGATGATGCCCAATATGGACGGAATGCAGTTCCTACAGACATTGAAGAATGACAAAACCCTCCAACATATCAAAGTGATAATCTTCACCGCCAAGACTTCCGAAGATGATATGATTCAGGCTTATGACAACGGCGCCGATGCATATCTCACCAAACCGATATCATTGAAATATCTGCGCAAGCGTATAGATCGCCTGGTGGCCCAAGCTGACAGTGCGAATGTCACCAATGATATTTCGCGAGAGAAGAAATCATATAATAAGGAGGAACAGATATTCCTCTTACGCTGCCGTGAGATAATCGATGACAACCTACAGAGCGGCGACTTCAGCATCGACTATCTGGCAGACCATCTGGCAATGAGTCATTCCTCGCTCTACAAGAAGATAAAGGCCATGACGGGAATGTCGTTAATCGAATTTATCAACGACTACAAGATCTACAAGGCCACGCAACTGTTCAAGCAGGGTGTCACCAGCGTAGATTCTGTGAGCGACAGATGTGGCTTCAAGGATGTAAAAAACTTCCGCGAAACATTCAAACGCAAGATGAACGTCACACCAAAACAATATGTGCAAAGTCTGTAGGAAAAAGAATGAACGAGAAAATGGTTGATACATCAATCTGATGACGGTATCAACCGTTTTCCGTTCTATCCACCGCCGTCAGGCACGCAAAGTGACCTACGACAAAGGCATTCCTCAGATGAACCCTTCGCTGGAAAAACCGGAGTATACATATATGTGATCAAAAAAATGACATTAAACAGATATGCGATTATGAATAAAATGTTTATACTATTTACTTCCCTCCTTTATGTGTGCTTGGTCAATGCACAAAATACAGTTGCGCGCTACCGGATAGAAACAGGAAAGGAGGAACAGACGATACTGCATTTCGGAGCCAGTGACGGTTGGAGCATGCGCTTTGTCGGACTATGGCCTGATGACAGACAAAACAAGATTGCAGACTGGCTATTCAGCACAGACAATGATGCCAATGGCAGACCCAAGGGCATAGGTCTTTCTGTATGGCGTTTCAATCTGGGTGCAGGTTCTATGGAACAGGGCGACAGCGCACAAATCAATTCCGACACCCGTACCGAATGTTTCCTGAAAGCAGACGGCACTTACGACTGGAACAAGCAGCAGGGACAGCGCAACTTTCTGAAACTGGCAAAAGACCGTGGCGTTAATCATTTTCTCGCATTCATGAATTCCGTACCTGTTTACTATACCCAAAACGGCTTGGCCACCAATACCGGTCGTGACGGTTCTGCCAATATCAAAAATGATTGTTATGATGATGTGGCGCGTTTTGTGGCTGATGCAATGAAAGGGCTGGAACGACACGATGGAATACATTTCGATTACATATGTCCTGTCAATGAACCTGACGGCAGTTGGAACTGGCTGGGACCGAAACAGGAAGGTTCGCCTGCGACAAATTTTGAGATTGCACGATTGGTGAAAGAGATAAGTAAACAGTTTGTAAGGCATCATATCAGCACAAATATATTGGTAAATGAGAGTTCTGATTTGCGATGTCTGCTGGGCATACACAACACCGACTGGCGACGAGGCAACACAATAAACGCCCTGTTCTCCGAAGACAGTACGAAAACTTATTTGGGCAAGACTCCTAATGTTCCGAATATCATATTGGGGCATAGTTACTGGACCGACACACCGGTGACGTATATGAAAGATATCCGTATGGCACTGCGTGACTCTTTGAGAAAGAAAGGGTTGACTTTCTGGCAGACGGAACTTTGCATCATGAGCAATGATGAAGAAATAGGCGGCGGCGGGGGTTATGATTTCACCATGAAGACAGCCCTCTATGTAGCTCGTGTGATACACCACGACCTGGTGTATGCCAACGCCGGGAGCTGGTCGTGGTGGCGTGCGCTAGGGGGTGATTATAAGGACGGTTTGATTAGAGTCTACAGTCATGACGGCATGAAAAGCGGTTGGGCGGTCGATTCCAAACTGATGTGGGCCTTAGGCAATTACAGTCGTTTTGTGCGTCCCGGGGCCGTGCGCCATGACATTACGGCGCTCAACGGAGACGGCAATGAAATAGCAGACGGATACACAGACCCGCGAGGAGTGATGTGCTCTGCATACAGGAATGCCGGCGGGTCATGGGTGGTCGTCGCAATAAACTATTCGGAAGAGGAGAAACCGTTCAATTTTTGTCTGTCTGACAAGGCTTCAGTGTCGTGGAAGATGTACAGGACATCGGATATTTCTGCCGAGAGTCTGGCTCCTGTAGGCATTACTTACGGTGAGACAAATCTGGCTCCAAGATCTATAACCACCTTCGTGAATGAGTGAGCATGGCGGTCGTCACACAAACCACATACAGTGACAAGGATAAAATAATAGTTAAAAAGGGGGACAAATCAGAATTCGTTCCCTTTTTTTACGCATTATAAATTTGTTAATCGTATATATATGTGTAAATTTGCACATCAAACATCAAACTATATAAATATCTATGAAGAAAATTCTATTCATTGCCGCCATGGCCGTCTCTTCATTTTACGTTCAGGCTGCCAATAACGTGCAGCCTACATTCAATGAATGGCATGACCTGCAGGTGAATGAGGTGAACCGTTATCCGTTGCACACCGGCTTTTTCGCTTACGAGTCGCTCGACAAGGCGCTTTCTGGAGACAAGACGGCATCTGGCAACTATTACTCCATTGATGACCGCTGGCTGTTCAACTGGGTAAAAAATGCAGACCAGCGACCTGTTGACTTCTACAAACTCGATTATGATGCATCCAATTGGTTGCTCATGGATGTACCGGGTATATGGGAACTCAACGGATTTGGTGACCCGGAATATGTGAATGTCGGTTTCGGATGGCGCGGACATTTTGACAACAATCCCCCCCAGGTTCCCACAAAGGATAACCACGTGGGCTCATATCGCGGATGGGTGCGCATGCCAAGCGCATGGGACGGCCGGCAAGTGATAATTCATTTCGGCTCTGTCACATCCAATATATATCTATATGTCAACGGTCACTTTGTGGGCTATGCAGAAGACAGCAAGGTGGCAGCCGAGTTTGATATCACCCCATATTTGGTGAAAGACAAGAGAAATCTTATTTCATTTCAGACTTTCCGTTGGTGCGACGGTTCGTATGACGAGGACCAGGACTTCTGGCGCCTGAGTGGTATCGGACGTTCGTGCTATCTGTACTCCCGTAACAAGGCGGCGCAGATAGAGGATATTCGCGTCACTCCCGACTTGGATGCCAACTATGATAAAGGTTCGCTTAACGTGAAAGCCACCGTGCGTGGAAATGTGAGCGTGGAATATCAGTTGCTGGATGCCGATGGCAGCGTGGTGGCGAGCAAGACGAACAAGCCCGGCAATACAGCCAAAGCCGACAAAACAGGCAAGAAAAAGAACGTGAGCCGTACAAACATCCAGACAGTGTCATTCAGCAATCTTGATGTCAAGCATTGGACAGCAGAGACACCGTATTTATATACACTTGTGGCAACTGTCAAGCAGGGCGACAAGACAATAGAGGTGGTACCCCAGCGAGTGGGATTCCGCAAGGTGGAGATACACAACTCCCAACTGCTTGTCAATGGGAAGCCAATATATATAAAGGGTGCCAACCGTCACGAGATGGATCCCGACAACGGTTATCTGGTAAGCCGTGAGCGCATGATTCAGGATATCCGGATAATGAAGCAGCTGAATATAAATGCCGTGCGCACTTGTCATTACCCTGATGACCCGCAATGGTATGACCTGTGTGACGAATACGGTATTTATCTCTGTGCCGAGGCCAATCAGGAGAGCCACGGATTTGGCTACGATGAAACATCCGAGGCAAAGAAACCACAGTTTGCCAAGCAGATTATGGAGCGTAACCAGCACAATGTGAGTTCCTTCTTCAATCATCCCAGCATAATATATTGGTCATTAGGCAATGAGACAGCAGATGGACCAAACTTCACCTCCGCTTTTCAGTGGATAAAGAGTCAGGATTCATCACGCCCTATTCAGTGGGAGCGTGCCGGCAAAGGCGCCAACACGGATATATACTGCCCGATGTACATGTCTCAGACCGGATGCGAGAGATATGCCCAGAGCACTGCCGCAGAAGACCAGAGGCCCCTCATTCAGTGTGAATACAGTCACGCGATGGGCAACTCAGGTGGCGGATTCAAGGAATATTGGGATTTGGTACGCAAATATCCTAAGTATCAGGGTGGTTTCATTTGGGACTTCGTGGACCAGGCTCTTCATGGCAAAGACCGTTATGGAAGAAAAATATACAAATATGGCGGTGACTATAATGATTATGATCCCAGCGACAATAATTTCAACTGCAATGGACTAATCGGTCCTGACCGCGTACCTAATCCCCATGCTTACGAGACCGGTTATTACTATCAGAACATCTGGGCATCACCGGTAGATCTGAATACCGGCAAGATAAAAGTGTACAACGAGAATTTCTTCCGTGACCTGAGCAATTACAAGATGGAATGGACTGTGGTTGTGGATGGCAAGCCTTCACTCAACGGCACTGTAGAAGATCTGAATGTTGCACCACAAAGTTCTGCGATATATACGTTACCATATTCTGTAAAGGATAATGGCGCCAACAAAGAGATACTCCTCGATGTGGCATTCAAACTTAAGAAAGCCGAGCCGCTCATGGAAGCAGGCCAGACTGTGGCCCACCGGCAAATGGCAATCAAGGATTATGATTTTGCTGCCGCGATGCCGTCGGACAAGGCATCAGGCAAATTCAAAATCAAAAACAAGAAAGGCTCTGACAATATTTCCATCAAGGCAGATGGCACAGACATCATGTTCAGCAAGCAGACGGGATATATAAGCAAATATGTTGCAAACGGTAATTACATATTGGGAAATGGAGGGACATTGAAGCCAAACTTCTGGCGTGCAGTCACTGACAACGATATGGGTTCAGGAATAAATATGAACTATAAGATTTGGAACAATCCCGCGATGAATCTCACAGGCATTACCGCAGCCCTCAACCCAAAAACCAATTGCGTGGACGTTGTAGCTACGTATGACATGCCCGATGTGAAAGCCACACTGACGATTACATATGCCATTGCAACAGACGGCAAGATGAAGGTAACCGAGGCAATGACTACCGACAAACAAGCCAAGGTATCTGACATGTTCCGTTTTGGAATGGTGATGGATTTGCCCTATTCCATGGACCGCAGCAAATTCTATGGCCGCGGACCTATTGAGAATTACAGCGATCGCAAGCTGTCTCAGAACATCGGTATTTATGAGCAGACGGCAGATGACCAGTTCTACCCATACATCCGTCCGCAAGAGACTGGCACTAAAAGTGACATTCGCTGGTGGCAGCAGACAACACCGGCCGGTGTTGGATTCACCGTTGCTTCAGACAAGGCTTTCTCTGCAAGTGCGCTGCATTATAGCATCTCAGACCTTAATGATGGTGACGAGAAAGAACAGCGCCATTGCCCACAAATACCAAAGTCTAAGTTCACCGAATTATGCATTGATGCCATTCAGGCTGGTGTCGGCGGCATCGACAGTTGGAGTCTTAACGCCCGCGCCTTGCCACAATATCGCGTAACTTATCAGGATCGCACATTCACGTTCTGGATCAATCCAAATAAATGAAGAAAACAATCCTATCCACAACCTTTTTACCCATTGGGGATGGTTGTGGATGGAAAATGGTGGACAGAAAATAACAAAAGGTTGGATAAAACATTATCCAACCTTTATTTTTAAACCATTTACTTTCATACTTTTCCCCTTTTTCTTAAATTTGCATTCTTAATCATACAAAAAAACATAATAACTGACCATTATGAAGAAATCAAAAATCTTATCTTCACTCCTAATCACAGCCATGGCTTCAATGGGTACAGCCAGTGCGCAACATCAGTTCACAGTGAACGCTAAACCCGGCAGCGACATCAAATCCACAATGTATGGGATATTCTTCGAAGACATTAATTTCGGAGCCGATGGTGGTCTCTATGCAGAGATGGTAGAAAACCGTTCGTTCGAGTTTCCAAACCGCCTGATGGGATGGAATACCTTTGGTAATGTCACTGTGAGTGATATGAAACCGGCATTCGACCGCAACCCACATTATGTGACTCTGGAAAGCGCCGGTCACGACCAGAAGTTTACCGGTCTTGAGAACCGTGGTTTCTTTGGCATGGGACTCAAGAATGGCATGAAGTACGACTTCTCTGTTTATGCCCGTCTGCATGACTTGCAAAGTAAAAACGCAAAGATTCGTGTGGAAATCGTTGGAGACGACGACATTCCCATCGACAAGCAGAGCATCACCATCACCAACAACAAATGGCAGAAATATGCAGTAACCCTGACTTCCAAGAAAACTATGGAAAAGGGTATGATACGCATCTTCCTTGAGTCTGCCGAGGGCGTGGATCTCGACCACGTATCACTGTTTCCGGAAGACAATTGGAACGGCCTTCGTGCCGACTTGGTAAAAGATCTGGCAGACCTGCATCCTGGAATATTCCGTTTCCCCGGCGGTTGCATCGTCGAGGGGACCGACCTAGAAACACGCTATCAGTGGAAGAACACTGTGGGCGCCCCGGAAAACCGCCCGCTCAACGAAAACCGTTGGAACTACACATTCCCCAACCGCATGTATCCCAATTATTACCAGACTTACGGCCTGGGCTTCTATGAATTTTTCCTCTTATCCGAGAAGATTGGATCCG
>OCVT010000861.1_pt1 | contig 12788 bp, 10 predicted proteins | sample 1539111 | NCBI WGS metagenome assembly OCVT01 (sample SAMEA3991482, study PRJEB22521) | metagenome | biome: anthropogenic terrestrial biome; feature: sewage plant; material: raw primary sludge | place: Sweden | collected 2012-09-26 | reverse complement strand
TGATCATTGGTATTTTCAACCTTATACATATTCTGGCGAAACTCATTACTTGAACGTAAGCCCTTAGTGTACCAGGCAATATGCTTACGGGCGATACGGCAACCAGAATACTCACCATAGAACTGGTAAAGTTCAGCCAGATGCCCAAGCAAAACCGCTTTGACCTCGGCAATATCGGGTGCAGCCAGATGCCCACCTGTCTTTAGATAATGCCCAATTTCCCGAAAAATCCACGGTCTTCCCTGTGCGGCCCGTCCAATCATAATCGCATCCGCACCTGTATAGTCCAGCACATATTTGGCTTTTTCAGGACTATCAATATCACCATTGGCAATTAAGGGAATATTGATCATTTGCTTAACTTGCTTAATCAACTCATAACGGGCTGTATTTAAATACATATCCTCACGGGTACGACCGTGCAGGGCCAAGGCTGCAATCCCTGCCTGTTCAGCCCGTTTTGCCACACGCAGGATATTTTCCTGACCATTCAGAAAGCCCAGACGAGTTTTTAAGGTGACAGGAACATCTACTGCGGCCACCACGGTATCCAAAATACGGGCGACCAGATCTTCATCCTGAAGCAAGGCTGAACCAGCGAGCTTGTTACAGACCTTTTTGGCTGGGCAGCCCATATTGATATCAACAATTTGTGCACCATTGGCAACTTGATAACGTGCTGCCTCGGCTAATTCAAACGGGTCAGAACCTGCGATTTGTGCGGAGATGGGTGCAAGCTCACCATCAAAATTGGCCCGATATAAACTCTTTTTGCTCATGCGTAGGGTTTTATCCGCCGTCATCATTTCACTGACCGCATGCCCTGCCCCAAAGTACTTGCATAATGAACGGAAGGGCCTGTCAGTGACACCCGCCATAGGGGCAACAATCAAATTATTTGACAGTTGGTATGAACCAATATACATATATTTTCTTACAAATTCTGATCAACATAGTATACTTCATTCGCCCATTTGACTCATCTTTTTATGCGGTGTTGTCCTGATTATGAATAAATCGTTCCCAGCTCGTCCTTTATTTAAAACCTTTAGCATCATTGCAGCCTGCATCAGTCTCAGTGCCTGCGGTGACAACGCATGGTGGTCAAATGGTAAAGAACCTGAAATGGAAGCAGAGCAGATTAAGAAAGTCATTCCAGCACGTGTGAATGACCGACAATCCTGGGCACAAGATATTTTCGACATTATGCAGGAACTCAGCATTCCGAAAACCAAGCAGAATGTGTGCAGTGTGGTTGCTGTGGTTGATCAGGAATCGAACTTTGTTGCCGACCCTACCGTGCCTGGACTGGGTGAAAAAGCGGTACAGGAAATTAACAGCCGTTTAAAGGAAAAGTTTGAGGCCAAACTGGGTGAAACCATTGGTGGAACAGTAGCTGAGTATTTTGAAGATGTGTTGAAAAACCAGCCCTCTCCAGAAAACAATTACATGAGCCAAATGCGTAAGGTCAAAACCGAACGCGAGCTGGATTTACTCTATCGTCAAATTTTTGACTATATGTCCAAACATTACCATGTCAGTGCATTAACAGGTGCTGCAAAACTGGTGGGTCAGGATATTGGTGAAAAGATGAACCCAATTACCACACTGGGTTCCATGCAGGTTCATATCAACTATGCCAAAGAACATAAACGCCAAAGCGGCAGCATCGCTGAACTACGCAATGATCTTTATACCCAATATGGCGGTCTATATTACGGTATTCACCGTTTAATGGAATACCCTGCCGATTATGATAAGGCTATCTATCGTTTCGCAGACTATAACTCAGGCATGTATTCCAGTCGAAATGCGGCTTTTCAGCGTATGCTGAATGCAATGACCAAAACTGAAATCAGTCTGGATGGTGACTTACTGCTCTATACCAAAAATGGTGATATCAAGACAACTCAGAGCCAGACAGAGAAAGAGCTTATTGCAATTTTTGCACAAAATAACATTCTGGTGACTCCACGCCAGATTCGTAGTGACTTAAAAAAAGAAAAAGAGAAAAAATTTGAAGATACTCAAACTTATTTAGCTGTACAAAAGCTATATCAAAATAAAACCCAAAAAGAACCAATTTATGCAACCATGCCACAAGTCGTTATTTCAGGACCAAAACTGAGTCGTGATTACAATACAAACTGGTTCGCAAGCCGTGTAAATGGACGATATGAGACATGCATGCAAAGAGCCAAACGCATAAAACTATAAATCTGGCCTTATTTGATTTTGATGGGACACTTTATCCCAAGGACAGTTTTACTGGATTTATTTTTTATACGCTTTCAAAACGACATATCGTAAAAAAAGGCTTGAAAATCCTACCGTGGATTCATGCCTATTATTTAAAGCTGTACCCTGCCCATGCGATGCGAGCACGCTTGTTTCAGAGCATGTTTAAGGGCATTGCAGCAGATTTTGTACAAAATTTGGCACAGGAATATGCCCTACAGCTTACTCAGAATTTAGATCAGAACCTATTGCAACAACTTCGCCTGCATCAACAACAGGGTGATCACATTGTGCTGGTTTCGGCTTCGATTGATCTTTATCTTGTGCCAATCTGTGAGTTTCTAAATATCGAATTAATCTGTACAGCAACAGAAATTAAGAATGGCCTGCTGACAGGTCATTACAGTTCCGAAGACTGTAGCTGTGAACAGAAAAAATTACGGATTTTGCAACAATACAATTTAGAGGACTATCAATATATCTATGCTTATGGAAATAGCGAAGAAGATCTGGATATGTTGTCATTGGCTGACCACCCGTACATGATGGGAGAAAATAAATCACTTCCAGAATTAAAATTTGATGCACTAAGAATTAGTCCCAATATAGAACGAACATAAAAAAACTCGCCTAAGCGAGCTGTTTTTCTATTTGTATTTAGTAAATCGCCATATGGTTACGGTGAATCATCTCTAACGAACGTGCCTCACCTAACACCTGATGCACTTTGTCAGAAGCCAAGCCTTTAACCAAATCTGCAGAACGCGAACTAAAATTAACACGTCCCACTGCCACACGATGACCTTGTGTATCTACACACTCCACCACATCACCACGTTCAAAATGCCCTTCAATCGCTTTAACACCCACAGGCAATAAACTACGGTGGTTTTCTTTAATGGCTTTAACTGCGCCATCATCAATCACCAAACGACCTGCTGTTTGTAAATGTGCAGCCAACCACTGTTGATGCGCCGCGATACGGTCATTGTCGCTAATGAACAGCGTACCCAACATTTCGCCCGCCATTAAACGCGCCAATACGTTATCACTTTCACCACTGGCAATTAATGTTGGACAACCCGATTTAGCCGCTAAACGCGCTGCACGGACTTTAGTCAGCATGCCGCCACGCCCGAACTTGCCGCTACCGCCCGCCATATCAAACAGACTTTCATCCAAAGCACGTACAGTATGGAACAGTTTCGCATTTGGATTAGAACGTGGATCGGAGTCAAACATGCCTTGCTGATCGGTCAAAATAATTAATAAATCGGCATGTACCTGCCCTGCGACCATTGCAGCTAGAGTGTCATTGTCACCAAAACGGATTTCATCGGTTGAGACTGTATCATTTTCATTGATGACAGGAATCACACGCCAGTCAATCAGGTTTTGTAAAGCATCACAGGAATTGAGGTAACGGCGGCGATCTGCAAGATCATCATGCGTGAGTAGAACCTGTGCGGTTTGAATACCATGCTGATCCAGTACGCTTGACCATGTATGAATCAAACCCATTTGACCAATGGCGGCACAGGCCTGCAAACTGGGTAGATCGGTGGGTCGAGTCGCAAGCTTCATGCGTACCATCCCTTCTGCTACTGCACCTGAGGACACAAGTATGATTTCATGTCCAGCATTGTGTAGATCTGCAATCTGTTTCGCCCAGTGCGAAATTGCATTTAAATCTAGACCTTGCCCATTTGCAGTGAGTAAAGATGATCCGATTTTAACAACGATTCGTTTACACGCATTGAGCTGACGTTGCCCATCGACCACTTCTATCATTTTTTCCTCGATTCACTAGTCGCGTACGTAAATACTTTCTACGCCGCCTTCATCCTCATCGTCATCAAAGTCATCTTCATCGTCTTCCAGACCCGCTTCACGCTGAGCCTTACGCATGGCACGATAAGCTTCTTTTGCCGCGATAGTTTGTTCACGTGTTTCAGCCTCAAGCTGCTCACGGAATGCTTTAACTTCTGCTGCATACTCAGGATCTTCAACTTCACGTTCACGCTGTTGCTCAATTTGATCCATAAGGTAATACACAACTTCTTTGGTGCCTTCTGACATAAGGCCAGATGTCTTGAATACTGGACCTGTCCACTGCAATTCATCCAGAATGTGCTGGCACCATTCATCCCTTGATTCTTCAGCAATCTGGTCAAGCTTGTTCAACACCAGAACCAGTGGAAGTTTTGCCAAGGTTGGAGAGAATTTTTTCAACTCGCCCAGAATTGCTCTGGCATTGTGTGCAGGGTCAGAACCATCAATCGGCTGGACATCCACAATATGCAACAGGATACGGGTACGCGCCAAGTGTTTAAGGAAGCGAATCCCTAGACCCGCGCCCTCTGCCGCTCCTTCGATCAACCCTGGAATATCCGCCATCACGAAAGAACGGTGACGATCCGCATCCACCACACCCAGGTTCGGCACCATGGTGGTAAATGGATAGTCTGCCACTTTTGGCTTGGCCGCACTGACTGCGCGGATAAACGTGGATTTACCAGCATTTGGCATGCCCAGCAGGCCAACATCTGCAAGCACTTTTAATTCCAAACGTACTTCACGATATTCGCCCTTGATACCATGTGTGCATTTACGTGGTGAACGGTTGGTCGATGATTTAAAGTGTGTGTTACCTAAACCACCATCACCGCCATGTGCCACTTTGACACGCTGACCATCCTTGACCAAGTCACCAATAATGTCGCCAGATTCAGTATCCACGATGGTTGTACCCACAGGTACTTTTAGGATAACGTCCTCACCGCCACGACCTGAACAGTTCGCACCAGCGCCATTCTTACCACGTTCCGCACGGAATCGACGGGTATAACGGTAATCAACCAGCGTACCAGTATCATCATCGGCCTGGATATAGATACTTCCACCACGCCCCCCATCACCGCCATCAGGACCACCAAAAGGGACAAATTTTTCACGGCGAAAACTGGCTACGCCATTGCCACCGTCGCCAGCCTCTACGGTTATGACTGCTTCATCAACAAAGCGCATGTGCCAATCCTCTAAAATCTTAAAAGCGGACTATTCTGCCACATTTTAATAAATTTCTCGAATAGAAAAATCAGCAAATACGTTTCTAGCTTTAAAAAAGTGTTATTTCATTGTGTTATGGATGCCTATTCTTCAATGGAATATAAATATTAAAATGCTTAAGCACCCACATCGCAACATATACACCACACAAGTTGGCCACCACAATTAAGGCAAATACCGTGAATAAACGTCTGAACTGCTACAATGAAGTATTCCTAACCAATCATCTTCCCTTGTCGCTATTTTCTTTTATTTTAATGTTTCTATCAGCATAGGTTCGGTGCAGTCTATAAAAAAGCCCAGTCGAAACTGGGCTTGTATTGTATAACTTTGCTAACGAATATTATGCATCTGTTTGAGCAGGAATTTTTGCATAGCTTACGCCGCACATTTGTTCAGCAATACGCAATACCTGACAGCTATAACCCACTTCGTTATCGTACCAAACATAGGCAGTTAAACGTGTACCAGAAGTGATTGTTGCCTGTGCATCAAACACACCAGCAGTACGCGAACCGATAAAGTCACTTGATACAACCTCAGTCGAGTTGGTATAACCGATTTGACCTTGTAGGCTAGAGTTGATTGAGATTTGACGAATGTATTCGTTCACTTCTTCACGATCAACTTCTTTCTCTAGGTTTAAGTTCAAGATTGCAAGTGAAACGTTTGGTGTAGGAACACGTACCGAGTTACCCGTCAACTTGCCTTTAAGGCCTGGTAATGCCTTGGCAACCGCTTTTGCAGCACCAGTTTCAGTAATTACCATGTTCAATGTTGCAGCACGACCACGACGGTCAGCCTTGTGGTAGTTATCAATCAGGTTTTGGTCGTTTGTGAATGAGTGAACTGTTTCAACATGACCATTTAATACTTTGTATTTGTCATCTAAAACTTTCAATACAGGTGTAATTGCGTTGGTTGTACAGCTTGCAGCAGAGATGATTTTATCTTCATCTAAGATATCTGTATTGTTTACGCCGTATACAACGTTCTTCATCTCGCCTTTACTTGGTGCAGTCAAAACTACACGTGCAATACCTGCACATTTCAAGTGTTGGCTCAGACCTTCTGCATCACGCCATTTACCTGTATTGTCGATAAGAAGCGCATTTTCAATACCATAAGCGGTGTAATCCACTTCGCTTGGGCTTGAAGCATAAATAACTTTAATGAAGTTACCATTTGCAATGATGGCTTCATTTTCTTCATCAACAGAGATCGTACCGTCAAACGTACCGTGAATAGAGTCACGACGTAACAAAGAGGCACGTTTGGCCAAGTCACCATCAGATGATTTACGCACGACAATTGCCTTAAGGCTTAAACCACGACCCAGGCCTGATTGACTGATGATTAAACGCGCCAGAATACGACCAATACGGCCAAAACCGTAAAGAACAACATCTTTAGGCTGTTCAGAAGTTGCATTACCCTGAATTGATGCAACAGCATTGGCAACAAAAGCGTCTACATCACCGCCCTGATTTTGGTATTCAACCGCAAGCTTACCGATATCAACTTCGGCAGAACCGATGTTTTCAACTTTCATCAATGCTTCGAGAATTGGGAACGTGTTGACAACTGAAAGCTCAACATCAACCATACGTGTACGGCGGTGTGTTTTTAAAATCTGAATCACTGAGCGGTTAATTAAAGAACGGCCGTAAACAGAAACAACAATATTTTTCTCACGGTATAATTGACCAATTAAAGTAATCATACGTTCCGCGATTTCTTCACGGTTTTTCCAACGACCTTGGTGTTCTGCGTGTAGGGCAACGATAGTGTCTTTGCTCACAGTGACGTCCTCTAATTTATATATACTGGGCGTGAATTTTAAAACGCAATAATTGTAATAGAATTATCATCAATATTGAATCAAAAGCTGCTATTTGAGCTAAGATTTTGTCCTGATTGACTATAAATTCATAAAATACCTATAATTATTTTTTTGATTTTAGGTAAAATTCTTTTTCAATCATCATATATATAAAAATAAAAAAACCATGCAAGCATGGTTTAAACGAAATCAGTATATCTTAATTTAGCGATGTTCAGGGTAAATCACATCATGAATATCATAGCCCAATGATTTCGCATAATTTAAATATTCATGGATAATTTCTTTTTTCGGATTCGGAATACGGGAAAGCACCCATAAATACTTACGGCGTGGTTCACCCACCAATACCGTCTGATAATCCTCATCCAGTTTTAAAATCCAGTAATCCCCACGACCGACAGGAATCCAGCGCACACCCTCAGGTAAAAAACTGACTTTTAATTTACTGTTAAATGGCGCATTCACCACAAAGGCTTCACCTAGGGACTGTTGTAAATCACCATCCTGGTCAGCGCATTTATTGTCAACCACGATGTTGCCATTTTCATTCAGCGTATAGGTTGCCGTGACGTTAAATGCGCATTTACGCTCAAAAAACATTGGCTTTCGGGCCACCTCATACCAAACCCCCAAATACTTATCGAGTTCCACTTTCTCAACAGTGGGTAAAGGTTTTGCCTGAGCATAGGCAATTGTTCCTACAGCCAACCCCGTTAAAACCACACCGCCCATCGCTATCTTTGCTAAACGCCAACTTGCCTTTGGGAAACTTTTAATAAATGGCATGAGAAATCCTCAAAACAGAAATTTGTTATAAATGGTCATTCGTCCTGCAACATAGCCCAATTTATAAACAAATTCTGTTGCGATATGTATCGCTTTTGAGGATTTCTCTTAAAAATCAAGATTGCAGCATGTGTGCCTTTAAACGAACGATTTCATCACGGAGTCTTGCAGCTTGCTCGAACTGTAGCTCCTTGGATGCTTTCAACATTTCCTTTTCCAGCTTGCCAATGTGTTTCGCAAACAGTTTTGGATCAGATAAAAGATGCTGTTCATCAGCACTGATTGCCTTGTGCTGATCAACAATTTTTTCATCAATCTGGTCATCACTTAACACTTCACCTGTATCAATTTCCTTGATCGCCTGACGGACTGCACTTCGCGGGGTAATGCCATGTAATTCATTAAACTCGATCTGTTTATTACGACGGCGTTCTGTTTCATCCATTGCCTTACGCATGGAGTCAGTGATGCGGTCCGCATATAAAATTGCTTTACCTTTCACATTACGGGCAGCACGTCCAATGGTCTGGATCAGGGAACGCTCAGAACGTAGAAAGCCCTCTTTGTCCGCATCCAGAATTGCCACCAACGACACTTCTGGCATATCCAGCCCCTCACGCAGCAGGTTAATGCCGACCAGTACATCATGCACACCTGTCCGCAATTCATGGATAATCTTGACCCGTTCAACGGTATCAATATCTGAATGCAGGTAAGCCACCTTGATGCCATACTCTTTCAGATATGAAGTTAGGTCCTCTGCCATACGTTTGGTCAGTGTTGTGACCAGCACACGCTCATTCAACTGTTTACGAATATTGATTTCAGACAACACATCATCGACCTGTGTCAACACAGGGCGAACCTCGATCTCAGGATCAATCAACCCTGTTGGACGTACCACCTGCTCAACAATCTGTTCTGATTTTTCCAGTTCATAATATGCTGGTGTCGCGCTGACAAACACAGTAGTCGGTACAATACGTTCCCATTCCTCAAATTTCATTGGGCGGTTATCCAAAGCACTTGGCAAACGGAAACCATAATTCACCAGATTTTCTTTACGGGAACGGTCGCCTTTATACATCGCACCAATTTGTGGAACAGTCACATGCGATTCATCAATGATCAGCAACGCATCTTCAGGAATATAATCAAACAAGGTCGGTGGTGCTTCGCCTGCCGTACGACCTGAAAGATGGCGTGAGTAGTTTTCAATCCCATTGGTGTAGCCCAACTGCTGCATCATTTCCAGATCATAACGGGTACGCTGTTCAATACGTTGTGCTTCCAGTAACTTGTCATGATCCTTGAAGAATTTTAGTTGGTCTTTTAACTCATCCTTGATGGTATCAATGGCACGGGTTAAATGATCTTTCGGCGTAACATAGTGGCTCTTTGGATAAATGGTCACACGCGGCACTTTACGCACCAGTTTTCCAGTCAGCGGATCAAACCAGCGGATTGAATCCACCTCATCGTCGAACAATTCCACCCGAATCGCATCCTGATCTGATTCAGCTGGGAAAATATCAATAATTTCACCGCGAATACGGTAGGTACCACGCAAAAACTCCAATTCGTTACGGGTGTATTGCATTTCGACCAAACGACGAATAATGTCATCACGGCTGACCCGATCGCCCTGCACAATATGCAACAGCATCTGCATGTAGGCGTTTGGATCACCCAAACCATAAATGGCAGACACCGATGCCACAATGATGGCATCACGGCGTTCCAGCAAAGCACGGGTTGCGGAGAGCCGCATCTGGTCAATGTGGTCATTAATGGCGGAATCTTTTTCGATAAAGGTATCTGATGAGGGCACATAGGCTTCTGGCTGATAGTAATCGTAGTAACTGACGAAATACTCGACCGCATTGTTTGGGAAAAATGCCTTGAACTCACCATAGAGCTGTGCCGCAAGCGTTTTGTTATGCGCCATCACAATGGTGGGACGCTGGGTTTGGGCAATCACATTGGCCATAGTATAGGTCTTGCCCGACCCTGTAACCCCAAGTAGCAATTGATTACGAAAACCCTGTTCAATCCCACTTACAAGCTTCTCAATCGCCTGAGGTTGATCACCTGCTGGCTGGTAGTTGGTGACTAACTCAAAAGGTTGGTTTTCGCTCACAGGCTTACTCTTTTCTGATCAGTTGACTTTTATTAATAAGGTCGAATTAACAATTTTCAACGTTCAATATCTAGTGCTTTAAGACTTCTTTTTGCTGGGGCATAGCCCAAACGTGCTGATTGTTGAAAATATAATTGAGCCTGAATGACATCACACAATACCCCTTTACCTTGCAAATAAAGATTTCCCAAACTAAACATGGCTTCAGGAATCCTATATTGTGCAGCGTATGAATAAAGTTCAATCGCTTTTTTATAATCCTGTGCAACACCCAATCCATGCTCATATTTATCAGCTAAATTATTAGTCGCCCTCGGGTAGCCTTGTCGAGCAGCCTCATGATACCAGTAGACTGCTTTCTTATAATCCTGAGGAAAACCCTCTCTTCCATATTCATAATTAATGCCAAGTTTAAATTGTGCCTCAGCAAATCCTTGTTCCCCACTTTTAATCAGATAATCAAAAAATAAATTTTTTTCAGATTCTAAATACACCTTATTTTCAACACGATCTCTCGGCTGAAAGAGAATATAGTAACCATGTTCACGAGCTAGATATTCACTGGCAATGGCATGACCATTTTGGCTAGCCAATTCAAAATATTGTCTTGCTTTCTTTCTGATCTTTAAAACATATTGTTCATCCTGATCTTTTGGTTCATGGTTTGAATAATACATTGCCAGAGCCAATGCAGCGTCCATATCCCTATCATTTTTCAGCCATTTTTCCAATTCAGCAAGATAATAAACCACATAATCCTGCATATTGTTTGTGCTATGGTCAATATAATGTAAAGTCTTTGTTCCTTTTGCCTTGAAATCATCTATGGCATATCCATAAGACCTTTCTTCACCTTGTTCAGAAATAAAAGGGATTCTTTTTATTTTTTTACCTGTTTTATCATATTCCAAATTAGCAATTTGAATAGGAATAAAACCATATTTAAAATGTAAAGGTGAATAGGCATCCAAACCTCGACAACTCATTAAGGCAAAATCCCCTTTTTGTACAATACGCCCATTGGTATAAAGTAGATTCCCTGCTTTGGATTGATTCATTTTCATCTATCACACTGTTTTTGTTATCTTTCAACAATAACATAAAACTTTTACATTTAGCACTTGACCATCAACCTAATCAACTGCAACATGAACTCATCACGCTATTTCAATGATAACAATATGTCTTACCAATACCATGATGAAAGCATTGTCACCGAACTGCCCGAAGATACCGTGTTTGTATTTGGCAGTAACTTAGCTGGCATACACGACAGTGGTGCTGCACGGGTGGCAGCACAACATTTTGCCGCAGTCAAAGGTGTGGGACGTGGCTGGGCTGGACAAAGTTTTGCGATTCCAACACTCAATGAACATTTACAGCAAATGCCACTATCACAAATTGAGCATTACGTAGATGATTTTAAAATCTATGCCAAAAACCATCCAAAAATGAAATACTTTTTAACAGCATTGGGTTGTGGTATTGCAGGTTATAAAGTCTCTGAAATCGCGCCTTTATTTAAAGGGATTCAATCCAATGTGATTTTTCCTGAATCCTTTCGTCCTTATATTGAAGAAGATGCGGTTTCCCAATTCCCTAATTTAACTGCCGAAACAGTGCATGCCTTTATTAATGACGAAGTCATTTTTTACTTCAATCACGGCTATGAATCCTTTGAAGAGGCTTTAGATAAAACCCATTTATCTGCTGCGGAAAAAGCAATTGCACTCGTTATTTTAAATGAAGAGCTTTATCCACGTGATCGCTACGGGCGTGGCCGTGAACATGAAATCACTGATATTTTAAGCAAACTGAATGGGAAGATTTTTAATTTCCAAAGTAATTCCGAAGGTGCGATGATTTTTGTTGGCGTGATTATCGCCTTAATGGAACTGTATGATATTGATGAATATGATTTCATGAAACTCTGGCGTGGTGAACTGGAAATACAGCATCCAGTAAACCGCAAACGCCATTAAGATAAAAAGCCAATCATCAACTGATTGGCTTTCTTTTAGCGTTTTCCCATCGAACGGCGTGTACCACGTGGTGGCATCCAAGTCCGATCTGCATATTGCTCAGGCTTTGGGCGAACCTGATTATGCGCCACGTCCTCAGAATCATCTTGAGCAGATGGCATCGGGAATGGTAATTTCACCAAAGCTTTTTTGGCTTTTGGTTGTTGCGTACTCATTGAAATTCTCTCGAAATCTAAATTTCTAGTCGCTATTGTAATGGATTTTTGTCAGTTTTATAAAAATAAAATATGTAAAAAACCAAAGCTTTCATACAACTTATATTTTGGTAACTTTTTATGCGATTAAGGCAAGTTTTGACCACAATAACCTTGATTTAAGCTAAGATAACCTGCTTTTTATTTTTCAATCCCATAAGAAGGAATAATGCCGTGGACGTACGTCTCTCTGATCGTGTCAATGCCATCAAACCGTCCCCTACACTTGCAGTAACAAACAAGGCCGCCGAGCTTAAAGCTGCTGGTAAAAACGTGATTGGTTTAGGTGCAGGCGAACCAGACTTTGATACCCCTCAACACATCAAAGATGCTGCAATTGAAGCGATTAACAAAGGCTTTACAAAATATACAGCAGTAGACGGTACTCCGAGCTTAAAGAAAGCAATTATTGCAAAATTAAAACGTGACAATAATTTAGATTATCAAGCAAACCAGATTTTGGTGTCTTGTGG
>OCVT010000850.1_pt1 | contig 12854 bp, 8 predicted proteins | sample 1539111 | NCBI WGS metagenome assembly OCVT01 (sample SAMEA3991482, study PRJEB22521) | metagenome | biome: anthropogenic terrestrial biome; feature: sewage plant; material: raw primary sludge | place: Sweden | collected 2012-09-26 | reverse complement strand
GATTTGTTTGGTCGTATTTTGGTGCCAACGGAAGAAGTCGTTGAAATGCGCAATGGCAAACGTGTGGTTGCCGAGCGTCGTTTATACCCTGGTTATGTGTTGATTGAAATGGCGATGACCGATGAGTCGTGGCATTTGGTCAAAAGCACGTCGAAAGTTTCTGGTTTTGTCGGTGGTTCTGGCAACAAGCCACGTGCATTGCCGCCGCAAGATGTCGAAAAAGTATTGAATTTGATGAATGGCGAACGCCCGCGTCCGAAGATTGAATTTGTGGTTGGGCAAGAGTTGCGCGTGACCGAGGGGCCATTTGCGGACTTCAACGCGTTTGTCGAAGAAGTGAATTACGAGCGCAACAAATTGCGCGTGACCGTGACGATTTTCGGTCGTTCAACGCCTGTGGAATTGGGCTTTGATCAAGTTGAAAAAATTGTTTAAATCCTGAGTTTTTAAGGTTAAGTGACTTTACCTGTGTAAATTTCGGTTTGCAAATAAATAAGTCGCAAGAGGAGCCAAAGTAGTTTGTGTTTAATCGTATCTTAAGCGCATCAAGCGAAATGGCGTTACCACTCAAAGGTAGAGAAAATGGCAAAGAAGATTGTCGGCTTTATTAAGCTGCAAATTCCTGCGGGTAAAGCAAACCCGTCACCTCCAGTAGGTCCAGCGTTGGGTCAACGTGGTCTGAACATCATGGAGTTCTGTAAAGCGTTTAACGCAGCAACTCAAAACATTGAACCAGGCTTACCTGTACCAGTTGTAATTACAGCCTACGCGGATAAGAGTTTCACGTTCATCATGAAAACCGCGCCAGCAACGACCTTGCTGAAAAAAGCGGCTAAGTTGCAAAAAGGTTCGGCTCGTCCACATTCGGACAAAGTCGCGACGATTACGCGCGAACAGGCAGAAGAAATCGCAAAAACCAAACAACCCGATTTAACAGCGGCGGATTTAGACGCGGCTGTGCGTACGATTGCAGGCTCTGCACGTAGCATGGGCATCATCGTGGAGGGTGTGTAACATGGCAAAATTATCAAAACGCGCTAAATTATTGGCGGCAAAAGTCGACGCAAACAAATTGTATGTGGCTGATGAGGCTTTGGCATTGGTTAAAGAATGTGCCAACGCAAAATTCACTGAGTCTATTGACGTAGCGGTGCAACTCGGCGTGGATCCTAAGAAATCTGATCAAACCGTTCGTGGTTCTGTGGTATTGCCAGCAGGTACGGGCAAAACGGTGCGCGTGGCTGTGTTTGCTCAAGGCGAAAAAGCGGAAATCGCTAAAGCCGCAGGTGCTGAAGTTGTGGGTATGGAAGACTTGGCGGAACAAGTTAAAGCGGGCAATATGGATTTTGACATCGTCATCGCCACGCCAGACGCGATGCGTGTGGTGGGTACTTTGGGTCAAATCTTGGGGCCCCGTGGTCTGATGCCAAACCCGAAAGTCGGCACAGTGACACCAGACGTTGAAACTGCGGTGAAAAACGCCAAAGCAGGTCAGGTGCAATTCCGTGTGGACAAAGGCGGTATTATTCACGCGACTTTGGGTCGTGCAACGTTTGAAGTGGAAGCATTGAAATCAAACTTGCAAGCCTTGGTTGCAGAATTGATTAAACTCAAACCGGCGTCATCTAAAGGTGTTTACATCCGTAAAGTCGCGTTGAGTTCGACCATGGGTGTGGGTGTGCGCGTCGATACCGGTACGGTTCAATAAATTTAAGTCATTCCGTGCTTGAGACGGAATCTCTTCAGATAAGAGATTGCGAATCAAGTTCGCAATGACAATAGAGAGCTTTGGGTCGTTGTTGTGCAATCGCAGATTGAGCGACAACGAGCTTTCAAAGACCGTTGGTGCATGGGGTATCATGCTTAATCCAGTTGTTAGAAAAACTGAGCCAACGCAGAATAGCGGCCCCGAAAATGAATTGCTGTTATCTCAGGGTAACAAAACTCGTTGAGGAAGTCGTTGGGTGTTGGGTTTATGTTCATTGGGCGACCGAAAATATATTCACGACAGTTCCTTTTAATGATGTAGGAGTTGATAAATGGCACTAAATCTGGATGGTAAAAAAGCCGTTGTCACAGAAGTTGCGCAGTTAATTGAAAACGCACAAACTGTGGCAGTTGCTGAATATCGTGGGATTAGCGTAACAGCTCTGACAGCATTGCGTAAAGTTGCCCGTGAGCAAGACGTACAAGTTCGTGTGTTGAAAAACACATTGGCGCGTCGTGCCATCGCAGGTACTTCGTTCGAAGCATTGGCTGACGATTTGGTTGGCCCTTTGCTCTACAGTATCTCCAATGATGCTGTGGCTGCAGCGAAAGTCTTAAATGACTTTGCAAAAACCAATGACAAATTGGTTTTGAAAGCAGGCGTTTACAATGGTTCTTTGTTGGATGCGGCGGGCATTAAAGCCTTGGCAAGCATTCCTTCACGCGAAGAATTGTTGTCGAAGTTGGCATACGTGATGAAAGCTCCAGTTTCCAGCATGGCGCGCGCTTTGGGTGCGGTTGCGGAACAAAAAGCGTCAGAAGCAGCATAAATTACGTTTAAACTCATATTTAACACATTTTTGGATGATGACTCATCCGAGCAATATTGGAGTAATACAAAATGGCAATTACTAAAGACGATATCTTAGAAGCGGTCAGCGCGATGTCTGTAATGGATTTGAATGACTTGGTTAAAGCATTCGAAGAAAAATTCGGTGTGTCAGCAGCAGCAGTTGCAGTTGCAGCAGGTCCTGCGGCAGCGGGTGGTGCAGCGGCTGAAGAGAAAACTGAATTTGACGTGATCTTGGCTGACGTGGGCGCGAACAAAGTATCTGTGATTAAAGCGGTTCGTGAAATCACTGGTTTGGGCTTGAAAGAAGCGAAAGACCTGGTTGATGGCGCACCTAAAGCAGTTAAAGAAGGCGCATCGAAAGCCGAAGCTGAAGACGCTAAGAAAAAATTGGAAGAAGCAGGCGCGAAAGCCGAACTCAAATAATCGAGTGCTTGTTCAAGGATGGGCTGATGCCGTGTTTTGCGGTGTCAGCCTTTTCCCGTCTTATGATGGGGCGTGTTTGTGGTGAAAATAAGTGTGTGCATGTGTGAATGTTGTTTGACTTGATAAAAGAATGTTAAGTTAAGTAAATGATGTCTTTGGGCGAGTTCGCTTGCTGTCCCCAACGTTTATTTAATTTTGCTTTCTTTTCAAAGACAAGAATCCAAATTTGGTCGGGTATGTATCTAGTCCGACAAAGCGTAGAGTGTCTGTTGATGCGTTTTTCTATGTTTTGTGCTGAATATGTATTGTCCGCCAGCGGTGAGTAGTGGCTCACCACCAAATGCTACAAGATTGGTCTTTGCGTGTTGCGTGTGCTGATTTTTAGACGCAATATTTGTTTCAAATTGTTTTTTGCTTTCTGGTTTTATTACCCATATTATCCATTCAACCCTCTCTTATGGAGTGCCCCATGGCAAAAGCTCAGGCTTACTCATTTACTGAGAAAAAGCGCATCCGCAAAAGTTTTGCGAAGCGCGAAGTTGTGCAGCAAGTTCCCTACTTGCTCGAAACTCAGTTGCATTCTTTTTACGAATTCCTGCAATCCGATGTGGATCCAATGCAACGCGCGAACTCAGGTTTGCAAGCCGCATTTACCTCGATTTTTCCCATCGTGTCGCACAATGAAATGGCGCGTTTGGAGTTCGTGAGTTATCAATTGGCACCTCCTGTGTTTGATGTAAAAGAATGTCAACAACGTGGCTTGACCTATTGCTCGGCCTTGCGCGCGAAAGTGCGTTTGGTCTTGATGGACAAAGAGGCCTCAAAACCGACCATCAAAGAAGTTAAAGAACAAGAAGTCTATATGGGCGAAATGCCCTTGATGACCACCACAGGTTCGTTCGTAATCAACGGTACTGAGCGCGTGATTGTGTCGCAGTTGCACCGCTCACCAGGCGTGTTCTTCGAGCACGATAAAGGCAAAACCCACAGTTCAGGTAAATTGCTGTTCTCTGCGCGCATCATCCCTTACCGTGGCTCATGGTTGGATTTTGAATTTGACCCGAAAGACGTGTTGTATTTCCGCGTCGATCGCCGTCGCAAAATGCCAGTGACGATTTTGCTCAAAGCCATTGGTATGAGCCCTGAACAAATTCTGGAAACCTTCTTTGAGTTCGTTGAAGTAACGTTTGCCAAAGAAGGTGGTTTTATTCCTGTAAACGTGGAGCGTTTGCGTGGTGAAGTGGCGCGTTACGACATCGTGGACAAAGCAGGGAAAGTTCTGGTGGCGCGTGATAAACGCATCACGGGTAAACACATCCGTGACATCGAAAAAGCAGGCTTGCAAGAAATCGCAGTGCCTGAAGATTACCTCTATGGTTTGGTTTTGGCGAAAAACATCGTTGATGGCGACACAGGTGAAGTGATTGCCAAAGCCAATGATGAATTGACTGAAGAACTATTGGCGAAACTGCGTGCGAACGATGTGCGTCGTGTGCAGGTGTTGTACACCAACGAACTCGACCACGGTGCATACATTTCCAGCGCATTGCGCTTGGATGAAACGGCGGATCAAAGCGCTGCGCGGATTGCGATTTATCGCATGATGCGTCCTGGTGAGCCACCAACCGATGAGGCAGTTGAAGCCTTGTTCAACCGTTTGTTCTACTCTGAAGACGCATACGATTTGTCACGCGTGGGTCGAATGAAATTCAATCGCCGTCTTGGGCGCGATACCGATGACGGTTTGATGGTTTTGGACAACACCGATATTTTGGATGTGGTGAAAACCTTGGTTGATTTGCGCAATGGTATTGGCGAAGTCGATGACATTGACCACTTGGGCAATCGTCGCGTTCGTTGCGTCGGTGAGTTGACTGAAAATCAATTCCGTTCGGGCTTGGCGCGTGTGGAGCGTGCGGTCAAAGAGCGTTTGGCACAAGCCGAAAACGAAGGTCTTCTGCCGCATGATTTGATTAATTCCAAACCGATTTCATCGGCGATTAAAGAATTTTTCGGTTCATCGCAGTTGTCACAATTTATGGATCAAACCAATCCGTTGTCTGAAATTACGCACAAACGCCGTATTTCGGCTTTGGGTCCTGGTGGTTTGACGCGTGAGCGCGCAGGTTTTGAAGTGCGTGACGTGCACCCAACGCATTATGGTCGCGTGTGTCCGATTGAAACACCTGAGGGTCCAAATATTGGTTTGATTAACTCGATGGCGATTTATGCGCGCTTGAATGAATATGGTTTTATTGAAACACCCTATCGCCGCGTTGAAAACTTAAAAGTCACCGATAAAATCGACTACTTGTCAGCGATTGAAGAGGGCAAATTTGTGATTGCCCAAGCCAACGCGGATATGGATGATAAGGGCAAACTCACGGGCGAATTGGTCTCAGCACGTGAGGCGGGTGAGTCGATGTTGGTCTCGCCTGAACGCATTGACTATATGGACGTTGCGCCATCGCAAATCGTCTCGGTTGCAGCTTCATTGATTCCTTTCTTGGAGCACGATGATGCGAACCGTGCGTTAATGGGTTCGAACATGCAACGTCAAGCCGTGCCGTGTCTGCGCGCTGAAAAAGCCGTGGTTGGTACTGGGATTGAACGCACCGTCGCAGTTGACTCGGGCACAGCAGTTCAAGCTTTGCGTGGCGGCGTGGTCGACCACGTTGAAGCCAACCGCATCGTGATTCGCGTCAACGATGACGAAACGGTCGCAGGCGAAGTCGGCGTGGATATTTACAACATGATTAAATACACACGCTCGAATCAAAACACCAACATCAACCAACGTCCGATTGTGAAAAAAGGCGACATCGTCGCGCGTGGTGACGTGATTGCCGATGGTGCGTCAACTGATTTGGGTGAATTGGCTTTGGGTCAAAACATGATGGTGGCGTTCATGCCGTGGAATGGCTATAACTTCGAGGATTCGATTTTGATTTCTGAGAAAGTTGTGGCGGATGACCGTTACACCTCGATTCACATTGAAGAGCTGTCTGTGGTCGCACGCGATACCAAACTTGGCGCGGAAGAAATCACCCGCGATATTTCGAATTTGGCGGAAACCCAATTGTCGCGTTTGGACGAATCGGGCATCATCCACATCGGTGCAGAAGTGAAGTCTGGTGACGTTCTGGTCGGTAAAGTCACGCCCAAAGGCGAAACCCAATTGACACCCGAAGAAAAGCTGCTGCGTGCAATTTTTGGTGAAAAAGCCTCAGATGTGAAAGATACCTCTTTGCGTGTGCCAGGTGGTACGGTCGGTACGGTGATTGATGTGCAAGTGTTTACGCGTGAAGGCACTCCGCGTGATGCGCGTGCGCAGTCGATTATTGATGAGGAATTGAGCCGCTATCGCCATGACCTCGAAGATCAAATGCGAATTGTTGCACGCGATGCGTTTAGCCGTTTGCAAAAATCTTTGATTGGTAAAGTTGCTAACGGTGGTCCGAACAAATTGGCCAAAGGCGCGAAAATCACCGCCGAGTATTTGGAAGAATTCGCCGATCCATACAAATGGTTTGACATTCGCATGGCGGATGAATCGATTGCGGCCGATATGGAAGCAGTGCGCGAATCCTTGGAACAAAAACGTGCGCAGTTCAACAACGCATTTGAAGAAAAACGCAAAAAACTCACCCAAGGCGATGATTTGCAAGCAGGCGTGATTAAGATGGTCAAAGTGTATTTGGCTGTGAAACGTCGTTTGCAACCGGGTGACAAAATGGCGGGTCGCCACGGTAACAAAGGCGTGGTCTCGCTCATCGTTCCCGTTGAGGATTTGCCACACATGGCAGACGGTACACCCGTGGACATCGTGTTGAACCCATTGGGCGTACCCTCGCGGATGAATGTCGGTCAGGTACTCGAAGTGCATTTGGGTTGGGCGGCCAAAGGCTTGGGTTGGCGCATTGATGAAATGCTCAAACAACAAGCCAAAGTCGTCGAGTTGCGCAAATTTGTCGAAGGCATTTACAACTCATCAGGTCAGTCTGAAGACATCAAAGGTTTGTCTGATGCTGAGTTGATGGAGTTGGCACAAAACCTGCGCAACGGTGTGCCTTTTGCAACCCCTGTGTTTGACGGTGCGGCAGAAGCAGAAATCCACCGTATGTTGGATTTGGCCTTCCCCGACGAAGATGAAAAAACGCAAAAACTCGGCTTTAACGAGAGCAAAACGCAAATGCAATTGTACGATGGCCGCACAGGCGATCCGTTCGAACGCAAAGTCACTGTTGGCTATATGCACATCTTGAAACTGCACCATTTGGTCGATGACAAAATGCACGCGCGCTCGACTGGCCCCTATTCATTGGTCACGCAACAACCGCTTGGTGGTAAAGCGCAGTTCGGTGGTCAGCGTTTCGGTGAGATGGAGGTTTGGGCATTGGAAGCGTATGGCGCGTCGTACATCTTGCAAGAGATGTTGACCGTCAAGTCCGATGACATCAATGGTCGTACGAAAATGTATGACAACATTGTCAAAGGCGATCACGAGATTGATGCGGGTATGCCAGAGTCGTTTAACGTATTGGTCAAAGAAATCCGTTCACTGGGTGTGGACATGGATTTAGACAATAACTAATAAGGAGCTTGAACTATGAACAATCCAATGCTCAATTTATTTAAGCAAATTCAAGCGAATGATAACTTTGATGTGATTAAAGTTGGCTTGGCTTCGCCTGAGAAAATTCGCTCTTGGTCGCATGGCGAAGTGAAAAAGCCTGAAACCATCAACTACCGCACGTTCAAGCCTGAACGTGATGGGCTGTTTTGTGCCAAAATTTTCGGTCCTGTTAAGGATTACGAATGTTTGTGTGGCAAATACAAACGCCTCAAACACCGTGGTGTGACCTGTGAGCGTTGTGGCGTGGAAGTCACTTTGACCAAGGTGCGCCGTGAACGCATGGGTCATATTGACTTGGCATCACCTGTATCGCATATTTGGTTTTTGAAATCATTGCCCTCACGTTTGGGTATGGTTTTGGACATGACCTTGCGTGACATTGAACGTGTGTTGTACTTTGAAGCATTCGTGGTGATTGAACCTGGTATGACCCCGCTCAAACGCTGCCAAATCATGACCGAGGATGACTACTACGCCAAATCCGAAGAGTACGGCGATGAATTCCGTGCTTTGATGGGTGCAGAAGGCATTCGTGAATTGCTGCAAAAATTGGATGTCCCCGCTGAAGTTGAAAAACTGCGTGAGGAACTCAAAACCACCAATTCAGAAGCGAAGATTAAGAAAATTGCCAAGCGTTTAAAAGTTTTGGAAGCCTTCACCCGTTCGGGCATTAAACCTGAATGGATGGTGATGGAAGTCTTGCCTGTGTTGCCGCCTGATTTGCGCCCATTGGTACCATTGGACGGTGGTCGTTTTGCGACTTCGGATTTGAATGATTTGTATCGTCGTGTGATTAATCGCAACAACCGTTTGAAACGTTTGCTCGAATTGCGCGCGCCTGAAATCATCACCCGCAACGAAAAACGCATGTTGCAAGAAGCGGTGGACAGTTTGCTCGATAACGGTCGTCGTGGTAAAGCAATGGCAGGCGCGAACAAACGCGCGCTCAAATCACTCGCAGACATGATTAAAGGCAAAGGCGGTCGTTTCCGTCAAAACTTGTTGGGTAAACGTGTCGATTACTCAGGTCGTTCGGTGATTGTGGTCGGTCCGCAACTCAAATTGCACCAATGCGGTTTGCCGAAATTGATGGCTTTGGAATTGTTCAAACCATTTATTTACAACAAACTCGAAGCACAAGGCTTGGCGAATACAATTAAATCGGCCAAACGCATGGTGGAAATGCAAGAGCCAGTGGTGTGGGATATTTTAGAAGATGTGATTCGTGAGCATCCCGTGATGCTCAACCGCGCACCGACTTTGCACCGCTTGGGGATTCAAGCGTTTGAGCCTGTGTTGATTGAAGGCAAAGCGATTCAGCTGCACCCATTGGTCTGTGCCGCGTTCAACGCCGACTTTGACGGTGACCAAATGGCGGTTCACGTGCCTTTGAGTTTAGAAGCACAAACCGAAGCGCGTACCTTGATGATGGCATCGAACAATGTGTTGTTCCCAGCATCGGGCGAGCCTTCTGTGGTGCCATCGCAAGATATTGTCTTGGGTCTGTATTACGCCACCCGCGCGAAAACCAATGCCAAAGGCGAAGGCATGATGTTTGCCAACGTCAACGAAGTCCAACGCGCATATGCCGCGGGCGAAGTCGGTTTGACCACGCGCATCACCTGCCGTATTGCAGAATACGATAAGGTGCTGGCTGAAGGTGCGGATGAGCCTACGTTCGTCAAACGCATGAAACGTTATGAAACCACGGTCGGTCGTGCATTCCTATCAGAAATTTTGCCACAAGGTTTGTCGTTCGAAATCATGAACAAAGCCTTGAAGAAAAAAGAAATTTCTAAATTGATTACCACCGTGTTCCGCAAATGTGGTTTGCGCGAAACCGTGTTGTTTGCCGATCGCTTGAAATCCAACGGTTTTGCTTTGGCAACCCGCGCAGGGATTTCGATTGCGATTGACGACATGTTGATTCCAAAAGTCAAAGAAAGTTTGATTGAAGCGGCCTCTAAAGAAGTCAAAGAAATCGAGCAACAATATTCATCGGGTTTGGTGACTGCGGGCGAGCGTTACAACAAAGTGATTGATATTTGGGGTCGCACTTCGGATCAAGTCGGTAAAGCGATGATGGATCAACTCTCGACCGATCCCGTCAAAGACCGTCATGGCAACGACACCCGTGAAGAATCCTTCAACGCGATTTACATGATGGCCGACTCAGGCGCGCGTGGTTCAGCGACGCAGATTCGTCAGTTGGCAGGGATGCGTGGTTTGATGGCCAAGCCAGACGGCTCGATTATTGAAACGCCGATTACCGCGAACTTCCGCGAAGGTCTGAATGTATTGCAATACTTTAACTCGACCCACGGGGCGCGTAAAGGTTTGGCCGATACTGCGTTGAAAACCGCGAACTCAGGTTACTTGACCCGCCGTTTGGTGGATGTGACCCAAGATTTGGTGGTGGTTGAGGACGATTGTGGCACGAGCAATGGCGTACACATGAAAGCCTTGGTTGAAGGCGGTGAAGTGATTGAGGCTTTGCGCGATCGCATCTTTGGTCGTGTGACTGCGGCCGATGTGATTGACCCTGAAACCCAAGAAACCGTGTTTGAAGCGGGCACATTGCTCGAAGAAGACCAAGTCGAACGCATTGAAAAACTCGGCATTGACGAAGTGAAAGTGCGCACACCATTGACCTGTGACACACGCTATGGCTTGTGTGCCAAGTGTTATGGTCGCGATTTGGGTCGTGGCGGTATGATTAACAAAGGTGAGGCAGTTGGCGTGATTGCGGCGCAATCGATTGGTGAGCCTGGGACACAGTTGACCATGCGTACCTTCCACATTGGTGGTGCGGCTCAGCGTGCAACCGTGCAGTCATCGGTTGAGGCTAAATCCAACGGTATCGTGGGCTTTACCAGCACCATGCGTTATGTGACCAATAATGCGGGCGAGCAAATCGTGATTTCTCGTTCGGGTGAATTGGTGATCAGTGATGAGCATGGTCGTGAACGCGAACGTCATAAATTGCCATACGGCGCAACCCTGTTGCAAAAAGATGGCGACACCATCAAAGCGGGCACATTGCTGGCGAACTGGGATCCATTGACGCGTCCGATTATCACCGAGTATGCGGGTCAAGTGAAGTTTGAGAACGTTGAAGAAGGTGTGACGGTTGCCAAGCAAGTCGATGAAGTCACAGGTTTGTCCACTCTGGTTGCAATTGATCCGAAACGCCGTGGTTCTACCACTGCCAAAGTTGCGCGTCCACAAGTGAAATTGCTCAACGATGCGGGTGAAGAAGTGGTGATACCAGGGACAGAACACGCGGTGACCATCGGCTTCCCAGTTGGCGCACTGATTACCGTGCGCGATGGGCAGATGGTTGGTCGTGGTGAAGTGCTGGCGCGTATTCCAATGGAATCGCAAAAAACCCGCGATATTACTGGTGGTTTGCCACGCGTTGCCGAGTTGTTTGAAGCGCGCTCACCGAAAGACGCAGGGATGCTCGCCGAGGTCACAGGTACGGTGTCATTTGGTAAAGAAACCCGTGGTAAACAACGTTTGGTCATCACCGATTTGGACGGCGTACAACACGAAACCTTGATTGGCAAAGAAAAACATTTGACCGTGCATGAAGGTCAAGTGGTTAATAAAGGTGAGGTCATCATTGACGGCCCAGCCGATCCGCAAGACATTTTGCGTTTGCTCGGTACGGAAGCTTTGGCAACCTATATCGTGGATGAGGTTCAGGACGTGTATCGCTTGCAAGGTGTGAAAATCAATGACAAACACATCGAAGTGATTGTGCGTCAGATGCTGCGCCGTGTACAAATCACCGATGCGGGCGACACCAAATTCATCCCAGGTGAGCAGGTGGAACGCTCGGATATGTTGATTGAAAACGAACGCATGGTGGCATTGGATCGCTTGCCTGCGAAATACAACAACGTATTGCTCGGTATCACCAAAGCCTCGTTGTCAACCGACTCGTTCATCTCAGCGGCATCATTCCAAGAGACCACACGGGTTTTGACTGAAGCTGCGATTATGGGCAAACGTGATGAACTGCGCGGCTTGAAAGAAAACGTCATCGTTGGTCGCTTGATTCCAGCAGGTACAGGTTTGGCATTCCACCGCGCCCGTGCCAACAAAAAAGTGCACGAACAACAACGCGCGGAAGCAGAAATTTTTTCTGCCCCCGAAGTTGAAGTGATGGACTTTACGCTGGACGATACCGCAACAGAAGTGGTACAAAACGCAACACCTGAGCAAGAATAATCCGATTGGGTGTCGTAACGAAAAAGGCAAATCGCAAGGTTTGCCTTTTTTATAAATAAAACCATACAAAACCAAACAAGCACATAAAAATGGGTGAAATACTTGGTGATAACGATGCAACATCACTATAATTTCACTATTTGCTTAGAATGATTCAAATGACAAACACAGCACACAACCCAGCACAATCTACCGATCAGCGTAGCGCGTCAACAGTAAAACCAACTACCAGCACGCCATCGCCCGTAAAAGGGGAACGGCGGGTGCAAATTTTGCAGGTTTTGGCGCAGATGTTGGAAAACCCTGAGGGTGAGAAAATCACCACGGCGGGTTTGGCGAAACGTTTGGGGGTCTCGGAAGCCGCGCTGTATCGGCATTTTGCCAGCAAGGCGCAGATGTTTGAGGGTTTGATTGAGTTTATTGAAACCAGCGTGTTGGGCTTACTGACGCAAATCAATCAGTCCGATGCGGGCGCGGTGCAAAAAATCCAAAAGTCTTTGCACGTACTGCTCGCGTTCGCGCAAAAAAATCCAGGTATGGCGCGGGTGTTGATTGGCGATGTGTTGTTGCACGAAAACGAGCGTTTGCAAATCCGTGTGACCCAACTGATTGACCGTGTGCAAGCCTCACTCAAGCAGAGTTTTCGTGATGTGGCGTTGGAAACGGGTTGGCAACCTGCGGTGGAAGTCGGTGTGTACAGCGAGTTTTGGATGAGTTGGGTGGTCGGACGTTGGCATGCGTATGTGCGCAGCGGTTTTAAAGTCGCGCCCACCGAGCATTTGGAAGCGACTTGGACGGCGATGAACGCTTTTTAATGGTATTGGAATTGTTATGAGTCAAAATCTGACCAGCATCGTCCCCGTGATTGCGATTGATGGACCGACCGCTTCGGGCAAAGGCGCGGTGGCGCAGGCAGTCGCGCAACGCTTGGGCTTTCATTATTTGGACAGTGGTGCCTTGTATCGCTTGGTGGCTTTGCAAGCGATTCGCGCAGGTTGG
>OCVT010000843.1_pt1 | contig 12900 bp, 6 predicted proteins | sample 1539111 | NCBI WGS metagenome assembly OCVT01 (sample SAMEA3991482, study PRJEB22521) | metagenome | biome: anthropogenic terrestrial biome; feature: sewage plant; material: raw primary sludge | place: Sweden | collected 2012-09-26 | reverse complement strand
ACTGCCCAACGACCCTTTGCCTGAGCTGGGCAGCGCCACGCAGCACTTGTTCGGCGCCGGTGCGCCAGCGGCCAACAAACTCAGCGCCCAAATGTCGCAACTGGTGGAGCGCAGAAGCGCCAGCGCCAAGGCATTGAGCGAAGAAACCAACGTCATTTACGCCAACATTCGCACCCTGCTGATCGTGCTGACCCTGGGTGGCGTGCTGGCGGGCGTGGCCCTGGGGGCGCTGATTACGCGCAGCCTGACCCGCCAACTGGGCGGTGAGCCCGGCGATGTGGCCAACGCGGCCAATGCGATTGCCTCGGGCGATCTGAGCACGCACATCGACACCCAACAGGCCAAACCCGGTAGCGTGGTGCATGCCATGCACGAGATGCAGGCGGCGCTGCGCCGCATTGTCAGCACCGTGCGCGAGAGCAGCGACAGCATTGCCACCGGTGCGCAGCAAATCGCCACGGGCAACAGCGACCTGTCGCAGCGCACCGAAACCCAAGCAAGCAATCTGGAGGAAACCGCCGCCTCGATGGAAGAGATCTCCAGCACCGTGCAAACCAGCGCCGACACGGCACGCCAGGCCACGCAGCTGGCCACCAGCGCCAGCCAAGCGGCCACGCAAGGCGGCGAGGTCATGCAGCAGGTGGTGCAGACCATGGAGCAGATCAACGCCGCTTCGCGCAAGATTTCCGACATCATTGGCGTGATTGATGGCATTGCGTTTCAGACCAATATCTTGGCGCTGAACGCTGCCGTGGAGGCAGCACGTGCCGGTGAGCAAGGCCGGGGCTTTGCCGTGGTGGCCGCCGAGGTGCGCAGCCTGGCCGGACGCAGTGCCGAGGCAGCCAAAGAAATCAAAACCCTGATTGGCAACAGCGTGGAAACCGTGGACGCGGGCAGCCGTTTGGTGGATACCGCCGGCAGCACCATGCAGCACATCGTGCAAGAAGTGCAGCGCGTGACCGATTTGATCCGCGAGATCAGCGCTTCCACCAGCGAGCAAACCGTGGGCATTGGCCAGGTGGGCGAGGCCGTGGCCCAACTCGACCAGATGACGCAGCAAAACGCGGCGCTGGTGGAAGAGTCTGCCGCCGCTGCCTCCAGCCTGAACCAGCAAGCCCAGCAATTGGTAGAGGCCGTGGCCGTGTTCCAACTGGGCCGCCATGAAAATGCCATGCGCCGCCCCAGCACCACCGCGCAAGCGCCAGTGCGGCCTGTGTCCAGCCCCGCGCCCAGCCCAAGCTCTGTGGCCAACGTCACCCACGCCACCACCACCGCACCGCAATTGGGCCAACGCAGTAGCACCGCCGCTGCCAAACCTGCCGCTAAGCCTGCTGCCACAGCCGCCAAGTCACCTGCAGCGGCCCCCCGGTCAGCACCCGCCCCAGCAGCACGCATTGCGGCACCCACCGGTCACAAGGCCGATGACGATTGGGAAACTTTCTAAACGTCTAAAGCAGGGGCGGCTCCCGCCCCTAGCGCCCCAGCACACGGTTTGGCGGCTCTTTGTCTAACAGCATGCACCGGCGGTTACATTCAGCCCTTTGATTAATTAATCACTTTGTGCCTTGTTGATTGTCTTGTGACTGCTGCTGCGCCTTGCCCTCTCCCGCCCGACCCCACCGCACCGGCCTGTCTGTGCCTGGACATTGAAACGTCCAAGCACGACCGCCTGCGCTTGCACGAGGTAGGTGCCTGGCGCAGCGACACCGGGGCGCAGTTACACCTGAAGGGCGATGCCCCAAAATGGGCCACCCAACTCAACGCCCTGACCGCCGGGGCGCAGGCCCTGTTGGGGCACAACATCACCGCCTTTGACCAACCGGCCCTGGCTGCCTTGCACCCCGAGCTAGCGCTGCACCAACTCCCTCAGATCGACACGCTGGCGCTCTCGCCCATCGCCTACCCACAAAACCCCTACCACCGCCTGGTCAAGGATTACAAGCTGTGTACCACCAGCCGCAACGACCCGGTGCGCGATGCCCAGCTGGCCTGGACATTGTTCCAAGAGCAAAGCCAAGCACTGCAAGAGCGCATTGCCCAGCACCCGGACGAGGCGCAATGCCTGCACTTTTTACTCACCCGCGCCGAACAACCCGACAGCGGCCTGGGGGCGCTTTTTCAGCAATGGCGCCAGGCACCTCGCCCCAGCCTGCTGCAGGCGCAAAAAGCCTGGATCCGCGCCACCCAGGGCAAGGTCTGCCATACCGCCTTGGCCCGCACCACCCACCAATGGCTACCCGATTCTGATTGGCACCCCAGCCTGGCCTATGTGCTGGCCTGGCTGCGCGTGGCCGGGGGCAATTCGGTGCTCCCTCCTTGGGTGGGGCTGACCCATCCGCGCACGCGCCAGGCCATCCATGCGCTGCGCAATGTGCCGTGCAGCAAACCCAGCTGCACCTGGTGCCAGGAGCAGCACCAACTGCAGGTGCTGTTGCCGCGCTTTTTCCCCGGCATCACTACGTTTCGCCCCACCCCAGCCACCCCCGATGGCCGCAGCCTGCAGCAGGCGATAGTGGAAAACGGCATGGCAGGCACCTCCACCCTGGCGATTTTGCCCACCGGCGGGGGCAAGTCGCTGTGCTACCAATTACCAGCGCTGGCGCATTTTTTCCGCACCGGGGTGCTGACGGTCGTTGTCTCGCCGCTGCAGTCGCTCATGAAAGACCAGGTGGACAACCTGCACAACAAGCAGGGCGTGACCTGCGCGGGCTACCTCAACGGCCAGCTCACCCCGCTGGAGCGCCGTGCCATGCTAGACAAGCTGCGCCTGGGCGATCTAGGGCTGATTTTTGTTGCCCCAGAGCAGTTTCGCAGCCCGGCCTTTACCAAAGCGCTGGCGCACCGCGAAGTGCGGGCCTGGGTGTTTGACGAGGCGCATTGCCTATCCAAATGGGGGCGTGACTTTCGCCCGGATTACCTGTACGTCTCGCGCTTTATCCGGCAAATACAAAAAGAGCGGCCTTCCCCCGTGTTCTGCTTTACTGCCACGGCCAAGCCCGATGTGGTGAAGGACATTTGCCGCCATTTCCAACAGTTGCTGGGCATACAGCTGGCCCGCCTGGAAGGCGGCGTTGCCCGCGAGAACCTGGACTACGAAGTCCTGGCCGTCCCCCAGGCCAGCAAGCAACCGACTGCACTGCGCTTGCTGCAAGAGGGGCTACGCGATAGGGGCGGGGCGATTGTGTTTTGCTCTCGGCAAAAAACCACCGAAGAAGTAGCCCATTTTTTGCAGCAAGCGGGGCTACGCTGTGGCCACTTTCACGGCGGGATGCTGGCCGAAGACAAGCGGCGCATGCAGGAAGACTTCATTGCCGGCCACCTGGATGTAATGGTTGCCACCAACGCCTTTGGTATGGGGGTGGACAAGCCGGACGTACGTTTGGTGATTCACCTGGACACGCCCGGCTCCTTGGAAAATTATTTGCAAGAAGCTGGCCGCGCCGGACGCGACCAACAAGCGGCACGTTGTGTCTTGCTGTATGACCCGGCTGACCTGGACGTACAGTTTCGGCTGCTAAGAAACTCCCGCCTGACACTGAGCGACATCCAATCCATCCTCAAGGCCCTGCGGGCCATTAAAACCCGTGACCGTGCTGGTGAAGAAATCATCGCCACAACCGGGGAAATCTTGCGCCAATTCCCGGACCAGCAGCGCATCGACCCCGAGGCCCACGATGCTGACACCAAGGTGCGCACCGCCATTGCCTGGCTGGAAGAGGCGCAAATCCTGGAGCGCCACGAAAACCACACCCAGGTCTTGCCCGCCAGCCTGCTGGTGGCCACCGTGGAAGAAGCACGCACGCGCTTGCTACACAAACTGAAGGATGCGGCCCTGCTGCCGGACTATCTGAGCATCGTCACCGCCTTGATGAACTGTGCCGATGACGACAGTCTGTCCACCGACGAGCTCATGGGCCTGACCGGCAAAGATGCTCGCACCGTGCGGGCCATGCTGCGCGAGCTGTGTCAATGGCAGCTGCTGTCTGACGATACCGAGCTGGGCGTACTCCTTGTCAATCAGCCGCCCACCGCCGAACGCTTGCAAGCGCTGGAACGACTGGAAACGGCCCTGCTGACCCTGATGCGCGAGGCTGCCCCAGATGCCGATGCCCATCCGCACAGCCCCCAGCATTTGCACATGCGCGTGCTGTGCGACACGCTGCGCCGACGCACCGGGCTGGCCATCGACCCGCAGCGCCTCTCGCGCCTGCTCACGGCACTGGCTGCGCCCTTGTCGGAAGAAGGCGGCAAACAGACGCGCGGTTTTTTTCGTATCGTCCCCATGGGGCAAGACCAGCGCTACCTGTACGTCCAGCACTCCTGGGACAGCATTGCCGATGCCTGCCAGCGGCGCATGCAACTGGCCAAGGTGCTGCTCACCCACTTACACAGCTTGCGCAAGCACAACAACCTGCTGGTCACTTGCAAGCAAGGCACGCTCACAGCGCTGCTGCAGGCCGATGCCACTTTGGCCCAGCACACCTTTAAAGACTGGGATGTGGCCCTGGGTGCAGCCCTGCTCTACCTGGATGCCAATGAAGTGCTCTACCTGGCGCGGGGCAAAGCCGTATTCCGCTCAGCCATGCGCATCCACCTGCACGCCCATGCCAGTCGGCGCAAGTTTGCCTTCATGGACTACGCCTTGCTGCGCCTGCACTACCGGGACAAGGCGGTGCAAATCCACGTTATGGCCGAATACGCCAAGCTGGCGCTGGAGAACATGAAGGCCGCCCTGCGCTTTGTGCAGGACTACTTCAGCCTGCAGTGGCAAGCGTTTGCCAAACGTTATTTCAGCGGCCGCGAAGCGGTGCTGCAGCTGGCCACGTCCGAAGACGCACACCGGCGCATTTACCTGGATTTGGCCAATCCCGCACAGCAGGAGATCGTCTCCGCCCCGCCGCACGACAGCCTCTTGGTGCTGGCTGGCCCCGGTTCGGGCAAAACCCGGGTCATCGTCCACCGGGTGGCCTGGTTGCTGCGCCAGCAGATGGTGCAGCCCGAAGAAATCATGGTGCTGACCTACAACCGCAGCGCCGCCCATGAAGTGCGCCAGCGCCTGTGGCAGCTCATTGGCAGCGACGCGGCTGGCGTGGCCGTGCAAACCCTGCACAGCCTGGCCATGCGCCTAACCGGCACCAGCTACACCGTGGCCTTGGAGCACTCCGAGGCGATTGATTTCAGCGCCGTCATCCGCCAAGCCACCGACTTGCTGCAAGCGGTTGCGCCGCCCACCCTGGGGACCACAGATACCAACACCGATGCAGATACGGATACGGATGACAGCGCCAGCAGCCTGGCCCGTGCCCGGTTGCTGGCAGGCCTGCGCTTTATCTTGGTGGATGAATACCAGGACATCAACCGCGACCGCTACGCCCTGATCAGTGCCCTGGCTGGACGCACCCTGGCCTCGGGCGACGATCGTCTGGCCCTGATGGCCGTGGGCGATGATGACCAGAACATCTACGAATTCGACGGCACCAACGTGCGCTACATCCGTCAATTTGAAGCCGACTACCAGGCACGGCGCTTTCACCTGCTGGAAAACTACCGCTCCAGCGGCCACATCATCGCCTGCGCCAACCAGGTCATTGCCCCAGCCCAGGAGCGCATGAAAGCTGAGCAAACCCTGCGCATCAACCACGCCCGCCACGATGCTCCGGCAGGTGGTGCCTGGGAAAGCCAAGACCCCGTACTGGCGGGCCGCGTGCATATCTTGGAGGTGCCCAACCACCCCCTGCAGGCCGCAGCCCTGGCGCTCAATGAGCTGCAGCGCCTGTACGCCCTGCGCGAAGATACGCGCGAGGGTGGCCGCTGGGGGCACTTTGCGGTGCTGGGGCGCGAGCATAAAGACCTGGACGCGATTTACCACCTGGCCCGCCAACGTGGCCTTGCCGTGCGGCGCATTGCGAAAAATAAAGACGACCCCAACATTACCCTGCACACCGCCCGCGAAGGGGCGGGCCTGTTGGCTCTGCTGCGCGGCGAAAAACGCTGCCAGCAACTTGCCCCACGGTTGGTGCTGCGCGCCGCCACCTTGCGGCGCTGGCTGCGCCGTACCTATGGACCTGCGGTGCAAGAAGGGCAAGGCCATTTACACCAAGTAGCTTTGGCGCAATTTATTGCCCAAGTGGAAGTCGGCGATAGGGACAACCGCATCGTTGTCCGTGATGTGATTGAGCAGCTGTACGAGTTCAAGCTGGACACCCTGCCCAGCAGCACCCCACGCCCCAATGCACCCTTGCTGCTCTTGACCGCCCACAGCGCTAAGGGCATGGAGTTTGACCACGTTCTGATTTTGGACAACGGCAACTGGCAGCAAAACGATGATGCCGAGCGCCGCCTGTTCTACGTGGCCATGACGCGTGCGCGCCAAACGCTGACGCTGTGCCACAGCCCTGCACTGGGCCACGCTTTTATCCCGGATTTGCAAGACTTGGCCCTGGCTACCCAGCCCGCGCCACCGGTGCTGACCCACGACACCATCGTGCGTTATGAAACGCTACCAACCGCAGCGGTGTACATCTCTTGGCCTGGCAAATTCCCAGCCCACCATGCTGTTCACCGCCACATTGCCGCCTTGCAGGTAGGCGACCCGCTCACGCTGTGTCCCCCTCAGGGCAGCAGACACTGGACACTGCGCAACGCCCAAGGGATCACCGTCAGCACCATGGCCAAGGCCTTTAGCCCACCACCCCATGTGCAGGCAGTGACCGTGGCGGCCATCCAGGTGCGCCGCCGCAGCCCAGAAGACGCTGAACGGGGTGTGCCGTGCGAGCGCTGGGAAATCGTCCTCCCTTGCCTAGAGGTGCTGGCCGAGCCCAGAAGCTGAAAACGGCGGGGGATTCTCAGCGTGCCTGTTTACATCCGCAGCAAATTGAACTGCACATTGGCCAGCACCATCAGCAGCACCTGCAGCGCGATCAATGCCACCAAGGGCGATAAATCAACATTGCCCACCAGCGGAATGATGCGCCGCAGTGGGCGCAGTACCGGCTCGGACAGCCGCGCCAAAATGGGGGCCACGGGGGCGTGCGGTTGCACCCAGGACAATATGGCGTGGATGAGCAAAATGCCGATCAACCCGGTCAAGACCATGCGCAGCAGGCCAAACAGCGCCAGCAACGGGATCAGTACCGGGCTGGCTGCGCCCCCCAAAACCGCCCACAAAACCAAATAGTGCAGCAGCTGCACCAGCACCGCGCCCAGCAGGCAGGACAGATCGACCTTGCCACTGGGGCGAATCACCCGGCGCAGCGGCAGCACCAGCCAATCCGACAAGGCAAACACCAGTTGCCCCACGGGGTTGCCAAAGGGCACGCGCAGCAGCTGCATGTACAGGCGCAGCAGGCACGCGCCGGCGACCAGGCCGCTGGCCACCTCCAGTAAAAATTCAACAATTTGCAAGAGCATTACCAACCTCAATGAGACGATAGCTATTGCCGCTTTAATTTAAACAAATTCAAGGTTTTTATTACTTAAAATCGTTTAACAATCAGCGGTACAAGCTATTGTAAAAATAGTAACCCTGTGCTGGACTGCCAACACAGCAGTGCGTCCATGGCGATAAGCCCTAGCAAATCCAGCTTGGACGCAAGATTAAGCCATGCAAGCCAACAGCGGGCGCAAAAAAATTAGAATCGCCCGCTTTGGCTCGTTTTTTTCCTGTTCACCCTTGGCCCCGCGCGGCCCTTTTGCTCCCATGTCTGACACCACTGATTTGCCGCTGGCCGATGCGGCTGCCGCCCCCCAAGATGAAAACAAACTCATTGCCGAGCGCCGTGAGAAACTGAAAACCATCCGTGAGCAGGCCCAGGCCCAGGGCGTTGCCGCCTTCCCCAACGACTTCAAACCCCAGCACCGCGCCGCCGCCCTGGCCGCGCAGTACAACGCGCTGGACACCGAAGCGCTGCAGGCCAGCCCCGTCACCGTCAGCGTGGGCGGGCGCATGATGCTCAAGCGCGTGATGGGCAAGGCCAGCTTTGCCACGGTGCAAGATGCCACCGGGCGCATCCAGCTGTACATCGCCCGCGATACCGTGGGCGAGGCGGTGTACGACGACTTTAAAAAGTGGGATTTGGGCGACATCATCGGTGCCGAGGGCACGCTGATGAAGACCAAGACGGGCGAGCTGTCGATCAAGGCCACCAAGATTCGCCTGCTGACCAAGAGCCTGCGCCCCATGCCCGACAAGTTCCACGGCATGGCCGATCTGGAGCAAAAGGTGCGCCAGCGCTACGTCGATTTGATGATGAACGAGGATACCCGCGCCCGCTTCGTGGCCCGCAGCAAGGCGGTGGCCGGCATTCGCGACTTTATGGTGCAGCACGGTTTTTTAGAGGTCGAAACGCCCATGCTGCACCCCATTCCCGGTGGGGCCAATGCCAAGCCGTTTGTCACGCACCACAATGCGCTGGACCAAGAGATGTATTTGCGCATTGCCCCAGAGCTGTACTTGAAGCGCCTGGTGGTGGGTGGCTTTGAGCGGGTATTCGAGATCAACCGCAACTTCCGCAACGAAGGCATCAGCGTGCGCCACAACCCCGAGTTCACGATGATGGAGTTCTACGCGGCGTGGTGGAATTACCGCGATTTGATGGACTTTACCGAGCAGCTCATCCGCGATGCGGCCATGAAGGCCGTGGGCACCCTGGACTGCACCTATGCCGGCAAGCCGGTGGACTTGGCCGCGCCGTTTGAGCGCCTGAGCATTCCGCAGGCCATCGTGAAATACACCGATGCCGGCGAGAACGTGACCAACCGCGACTGGCTGACCAACGCCTTGCGCAAGCTGGGCATGAACGAGGACAAAGACAAGCTGTCCACGCGCAGCCTGGCGAGCCTGCAGGTGCTGTACTTTGAAGAGGTGGTGGAAGAGAAGCTGTGGAACCCCACCTTCATCATGGAGCACCCCACCGAAATCAGCCCACTGGCGCGCGCCAACGATGAGCGCCCGGAAGTGACCGAGCGTTTTGAGCTGTACATCACCGGGCGCGAGTTTGGCAATGGTTTCTCGGAGCTGAACGATGCCGAAGACCAGGTGGCCCGCTTCAACGCCCAGGTCGAGGCCAAGGACAGCGGCGACGACGAAGCCATGTACTTTGACCACGACTTTGTGCGCGCGCTGGAATACGGCCTGCCGCCCACCGGCGGCTGCGGCATTGGCATTGACCGCCTGATGATGCTGCTGACCGACAGCGCCAGCATCCGCGATGTGATCTTGTTCCCCGCCCTGCGCCGCGAACAGCCGTAAAAATCGGCTTACACACGCCACTGCATTGACCATTTCAGGGCACTGGCACAGTGCCCTTTTTATTTTTTTGCTATGAAACCTTTACAACGCTGGCAAAACTGGCATACCCATTTGCCCGATTGGCTGCAGGAGTGGCTGGACGTGATGGTGCCGCTGCTGCAAATTGTGCTGATTGTTTTTTGTGCCTGGCTGCTGCACCGGCTGGTGCGCCGTGTGCTGAGCCGTGCCAGCACGCATTACCAGCTGCCGCACGAGCTGCTCATGCCCATCAATGTGGTGGTGCGCTGGCTTATCGTCAGCGGTGCGGTGCTGCTGGCGCTGGAGCGCCTGGGGGTTTCGGCCACGGTGCTGTGGTCGGCATTTACCGGCTTTGCCACCGTGGGCGCGGTGGCGTTTTTTGCGGCCTGGAGCGTGCTGTCCAACCTGTTTTGCGCTTTCCTGATCTTTACCGGCCGCCCGTTTGTGGTGGGCGACACGATTGAGCTGCTGGACAACGCTGAAAAGCCCGGTGCCCTGGGCAAGGTGGTGGACATCAACCTGCTCTACACCACCTTGGAGGACATATCAGAGGCCAATGTCGGGGCACAGGTGCAAATCCCCAACGCCTTGATCTTTCAGCGCGTGCTGCGCCGCTGGCGGGCCGGTAGCGAGGTGCCCGCCGGCAAAACGCACAACCCGGCCAGCAGCGCCCCGGCCCCAGCCGCCCAGAAAGCGCCCAAGGCCACGCAGCCGACCTAAGGAAGGGGGAATTACCGGGCTAGCGCAGGCGGGCAATCAGGCTGGAGGTATCCCAGCGCCCGCCGCCTTGGGCCTGCACATCGGCGTAAAACTGATCGACCAGGGCTGTTACGGGCAGGCGGGCACCGTTGCGCTGGGCTTCTTGCAGCACCAGCCCCAGGTCTTTGCGCATCCAATCGACGGCAAAGCCGAAGTTGAATTCATCGCGCACCATGGTGCTGCCCCGGTTATCGAGCTGCCAGCTTTGCGCCGCGCCTTTGCCAATCACTTGCAGGGCTTTGTCCATGTCCAGACCGGCTTTTTGGCCAAAGGCCACCGCCTCGGACAGGCCTTGCACCAGCCCGGCAATGCAAATTTGATTGACCATTTTGGTCAGCTGCCCGCTGCCGCTGGGCCCCATCAGGGTGACGGCGCGGCCAAAGCAGGCCATCACCGGCTCGGCCGTGGCAAAGGCGGCCTCGTCGCCACCGCACATGATGGTGAGTTGCCCGTTTTGCGCCCCGGCTTGCCCGCCAGAGACCGGGGCATCCACAAACGCTACGCCCTGCTGCTGGGCGGTGGCGTACAGCTCCCGCGCCAGCTGGGCCGAGGCGGTGGTGTGGTCAATCAAAATACTGCCCGATTGCATGCCCGCCAAAGCACCATCAGGCCCCAGCACCACGCTGCGCACGTCGTCATCGTTGCCGACGCACATGAGGACGATATCGGCCCCTTGGGCTGCTTCGCGCGGCGTGCTGGCATGGTGCGCACGGCCTGTTGCCGCAAAGGCTTGCACCCAGGCTTGTGCTTTGGCAGCCGTGCGGTTGAACACCGTAACCGTGTGCCCGGCCAGCGCCAAATGCCCCGCCATGGGCCAGCCCATTACGCCCAATCCTAAAAAGGCCACTTTGCGCGGCGTGGCATCCGGGTAGCTGCGGGGGTTGGTTTGTTGTGCAACGGTCATGGGGTTCTCTCCTTGTTTTTGCTGTGCATTCGGGATGGGATTTACATCACTTTGAAATTTTCTGTGCCGGCCATCAGGTCAGACTTGGCCCGCTGGCTGTGCAGCTTGATTTGCAGGCGCAGGTTGTTCACCGAGTCGGCGTTGCGCAGCGCATCTTCGTAGGTGATGGAGCCCGCCTCGAACAGGTCAAACAGCGCCTGGTCAAAGGTTTGCATGCCCAGCTCACGGCTTTTTTGCATGATTTCTTTGATCTCCACCACGTCGCCCTTGGCGATCAGGTCGGAAACCAGCGGGGTGTTGAGCAGCACCTCCAGCGCGGCAATGCGGCCCTTGGTGCCCTGGCGCGGCATCAAACGCTGCGAGATCATGCCGCGCAGGTTCAGCGACAAATCCAGCAGCAATTGCTCACGCCGCTCTTCGGGGAAGAAGTTCACGATGCGGTCCAAGGCCTGGTTGGCACTGTTGGCGTGCAAGGTGGCCATGCACAGGTGGCCGGTTTCGGAGAAGACGATGGCGTGCTCCATGGTTTCGCGGTCGCGAATCTCGCCCATCAAAATCACGTCGGGGGCCTGGCGCAGGGTGTTTTTCAGGGCTGCTTCCCAGCTGTCGGTATCCAAGCCCACTTCGCGCTGGGTGATGATGCAGTTTTTGTGCGGATGCACAAATTCGATCGGGTCTTCCACGGTGATGATGTGGCCGAACGAATTCTGGTTGCGCCAATCGACCATGGCCGCCAGCGAGGTGGATTTACCCGAGCCCGTCGCGCCCACAAAAATGCACAGGCCACGCTTGGTCATGGCCACGTCTTTGAGCACCTGGGGCAGGCCCAGCTGGTCGATGGTGGGGATGTCGGCCGGAATCGTCCGCAGCACCATGCCCACGCGCCCTTGCTGAATGAAGGCATTCACCCGAAAGCGCCCAATCCCGGCCGGGGAGATGGCAAAGTTGCATTCCTTGGTGCGCTCGAACTCGGCCATTTGGCGGTCGCTCATGATGGAACGGGCCAGCGCCATGGTGTGATTGGGCGACAGTGGCTGCGGCGACACCCGCGCCACCGCACCATCGACCTTGATCGCGGGCGGAAATTCAGCCGTTAAGAACAAGTCACTGCCCTTGCGATTGACCATTAGCTGCAGCAGGTCGTTGATAAATTTACTGGCCTGATCGCGTTCCATACGTGAAGCGTCCTTTGCGTTTTAAAAACAAAATGTTGGTCTGGCCGCTTTGCTTAGCCGGGGAAGTTTTCCGGGTTTTTGGCCTTGGCGCGGGCTTCGGCGGCGCTGATGATGTTGCGGCGCACCAGATCGGTGAGGTTTTGATCCAGCGTTTGCATGCCCACGTTGGAGCCGGTTTGGATGGCCGAATACATTTGCGCCACCTTGGCCTCGCGAATCAGGTTGCGAATGGCGCTGGTGCCAATCATGATTTCGTGCGCCGCTACCCGGCCGTTGCCATCCTTGGTTTTGCACAACGCCTGCGAGATCACGGCCTGCAAGGATTCGGACAGCATGGCCCGCACCATTTCTTTTTCTTCGGCCGGAAAGACATCAATCACCCGGTCAATGGTCTTGGCCGCGCTGGAGGTGTGCAGCGTGCCGAACACCAAGTGGCCGGTTTCCGCCGCCGTCATGGCCAGGCGAATGGTTTCCAAGTCACGCATTTCCCCCACCAGAATGCAGTCCGGGTCTTCGCGCAGAGCCGAACGCAAAGCGGCGGAAAAGGACTTGGTCATCGCCCCCACTTCGCGCTGGTTCACCAGGCATTTTTTCGACTGGTGGACAAATTCAATGGGGTCTTCCACCGTCAGGATGTGGCCCTGCTCATTGCTGTTGAGGTAGTCCACCATGGCCGCCAGCGTGGTCGACTTGCCCGAGCCGGTCGGGCCGGTGACCAGCACCATACCGCGCGGCTTCAAGGCCAGATCGGCAAAAATCTTCGGTGCGTTCAAGTCTTCCAGGGTCAGAATTTT
>OCVT010000842.1_pt1 | contig 12904 bp, 3 predicted proteins | sample 1539111 | NCBI WGS metagenome assembly OCVT01 (sample SAMEA3991482, study PRJEB22521) | metagenome | biome: anthropogenic terrestrial biome; feature: sewage plant; material: raw primary sludge | place: Sweden | collected 2012-09-26 | reverse complement strand
GTTCAGACGTGTGCTCTTCCGATCTCTTGACCGTCAAGCCATCTGATGAGGTCGTTGCAATGGGTATACTTGAAGAAACGGAACGTACTACTTCTCTATTGAGAGATTTTTTTAGCTTGAAAATCCACGTAAAAAGTTCCTCATTATTTTGGTCTATTGCTTTCACACTCAAAGCCTCGGCATCTGTCGGAATCTTGTCAATGCTGATTGTTCCATTTTGATGAGGGGCGATATCTTCTCCATTTATGGTTCCATTCTTGATAACTGTAGCTTTATAACCATCATATTTTATATAAGAATAATCAAAGCGAACACCTTTCAGAGATAGAAAATCATAACGGTTTTCCACTTTTAGTTTACCTTCAAACTGCTGTGGCATGAATATTTGTACAGGACTCCAAACCTGCTTTATTGTATAATAGCTGCCTTCTTTCTCATGATGAGGTCCAACAATTCCGTCAGCAGCATAATTGCCCACATTGTCAATGACACCTCCAAGGTCAACACGTTTGACACCCTCGTCAGCAAAATCCCAAAGGAAACCGCCTGCACAACGTGGCGATGTGCGCATCAGTTCCCAATAATCATACAGTCCTGCACCGTGACCGCCATCATAGAGTCCGTGCAGAAATTCCGTGGGCATGAATACTTCAGGCTCGCGCAAATATTCTTCTGTCTCGCCATACGAACGGTAATGCTTTGTCTCTATACCGTTGCGGTTTGCCCAAGGATAGATAACAGTGCGGTGCTGAGGGTCCCAACGGGCAAATTCTGGTTCCAACTCGTAATTAAACCCACCCTCATTGCCATTGTCCCAAAAAATGATGCACGGATGGTTGACATCTCTGGTGATCATCTCTTTTACCAATTTCTTTCCGTTGATTGTCTCGTGTGCCCAGTGCCAGCCACTCAACTCATCGAGCACATAAAGTCCAAGACTGTCGCATGCCTCATAAAATTCAGGATCGGCAGGATAGTGGCTCATTCTCACGGCATTCATATTCATGCTCTTAATGAGTTTTACATCTTCGATATTTTTCGCACTGCTCAGCGTACGCCCGCTCTCTGGTCGGAAACTGTGACGATTCACGCCTTTCATCATAATTTTCACGCCATTAATATATACACCATCATGCTGACGAACCTCAATAGTACGGAAACCGAATTTCTCCTTTTCCATATGAATAGCTTTCCCATCATCACCCTGCAACGTAAAGACTGCCGTATAAAGGTTCGGGGTCTCAGCGCTCCATAGTTTGGGACTAACCACGTTGATATCAATTCTGGCAATATCACTATTACGGGTATCTGTCGTTGATTCGGCAATGGTCTTTCCTTTCTTATCGATGATTACTGTCCTAACCTTTGCGCCCTGGATGGCACGACTCAAATAACAGTCGGCTACAAAGTGACCATCCATCGTTGCATCGATAGCCACACGGTCAATATTCAATGCCGGCTTGGATATAATGAATACAGGACGAATGATACCTCCAAAGTTCCAATAATCAGCACGCCGCTCAGCCATGTTCACCTGGTCGTTTTCACTTTCCTTACTTACAGTCACCTCCAAACTATTTTTCTTATTACCGAAGAATACGCGATCTGACACATCATAAGAGAAACGGTAGAATCCGCCTTGATGAACCTCGCCTGCCTTACGTCCATTTATTGTTACTTTTGTATCCGTCATGGATGCCTCAAAAACGAGAAATATCTGACGTCCTTTCCAAGTTGCAGGCAATGTAAATTCATGCTTGTACATGCCCTGCTCGCTCGCAATACCTTCGGGTTTCACCTTTCCATAAAATTTATTTCCATATTGGTAAGTGCCAAAACCCTGCAGTTCCCAGCACGACGGCACACCAATCTTGGTCCATTTACCAGAATTATTCCCATCGGTACAAAAGAAATTCCATTGCACCATATCGTCACACCCGTGACCACTAAGATACTGTCGGTGAGTGCTAACGTCAGTTTTCTGCGCGGACACGCTCATGCAAGTGACAAAGACAAAGAGAGAGATGAATAATTTTCTAATCATAATAATTTTATTTTATTGGTATGAAACGAATGTGCAACGTGTGTGATGTCTGCGGAATGGTATATTTTTTAAGTACGCCCGGTCCGCAACTGCTGTTGCCTAGTCCCATCACTGCTGCGTCTATGTTTAGAAAAACTTTGTTTTCATATTTCAAGTCGCAATCGTGCGCTGTTGTGTAGAGTTGCTTAACCGAGTAAGGCAGTGCCGAGAACGAGAACGGAGCACCACACGCTATTACTTTCCAACCTCTGCCCTTGCTGTCAGTAAGCACCACCTCTGATACATCCTCGTGATTTCCACTGTCCTGCGGCCGCGGATAATGCACGTATTGCGCATCTATCGTACTATTCCAACGCTCGATAGTTGTTGCCTCCTTTCTATCCGGGTAGCTGTCAAGCGGGCCGCGTCCAAACCAAGATACATTCTTGATTGTGCCTGGTAAGACAAAAGTATTTCCAAGGCATGGTAATGGGGGCAGTTCACCACTTGGAGTGTAGGTTGCCTTGAAATCTATCGAACCGTCTTTTCCTATACCACATCTATATTCCACGTGGATTTTTCCTTTATTAAAAGGATAATCACGCCCGTTTGTAACCATCACCGTATCATCTATATTGTCAAGTCCAGCTAGTTTCCAATCATTTGCAAGCCAATTTCCAAAACCTTTATCGTTGTCAGTAGGTGCACGGAAGAAATGAGAAAAGCAGCCACCATAACCACTCGCCAAAGTTCCCCGAACGGGAAAGAATAACGACAACTGGTCTATACTTGCATTCGACATATTCAACGATAGCGGCAGTGTAGATGACGTATGCTCCACATCTGCAATATGGCAACTATTATCTTCGTTTGATGAGGCAGAGAGCGCTCCTTGTCTACTGTTGATTGCAAATTGTGCAATGGCAACAGCATTTATATTCCTGATATCTGCCAGACATGCCCCACCCTGGTAAGGACCGCGTAGAATCGTAGTTATAACATCAAACCTTACATCCTCAGTTTCCTTGTATTTAACATGCGGTATTGTTGCCTCATCTTTACTATCCAAATGCAGCTCACCCGTTTCTCTTACTCTTCCATTCACAGTGATGTTCCAAAGGTACCGGTAATCATTAATGGATCTGTGCAACTCCCTATTAATAACCTTCACCTTTCCGTTAGCAAAAGAAAAGGCAACAGGGGCATAGACAGCCTTCACCTCATAATATTTCGGCATAGGGACACGGTCAGAAGAAACGATACCCTTCACACAGAATGCTTTCAGATTCGGGTAATCACCGAAGTCTCCCCCATAAGCAATCATGGTTGTACCATCATTGCGACGTTTGAAGATACCTTCGTCCGCCCATTCCCAAATAAAGCCCCCTAGCATTCGTGGATTACTGTAAATTTCATCCCAGTATTCACGCATGTTGCCAAGTGCGTTTCCCATGGCGTGAGCATACTCACTGGTAAGCACAGGACGATTGTCATTCTTTTTCTCAGCAATGCCCAGCAACCTTTCCCAACGGGCGTTCTCCGGCCGTTCATCATCTCCATGTGCATTGGGATTGAGATATTCGGCTTGCGTACGGGGATAGAAACGACTTATCACATCAACCGTGGCAGGGTCTTTATCATCCTTACCCTGAGCTCCCTCATAATGTATAAAACGTGTTGGGTCAAATTCCTTAATCCACGAACTCATCGCCGTAAAGTTCGCGCCATAACCAGCCTCATTTCCAAGCGACCAAAACACAACGCATGGATGATTGCGATCACGCATGACAAGCCTTTGGGCACGATCCATAAAAGCGGCCGTCCACGAAGGATCACTAGCTAGCGTGCCCCTCAATCCGTGTTCTTCCACATCGGCCTCATCCATCACATAAAGTCCGTATTTATCACACAAGTCATACCATCGCTCATCATTCGGATAATGGCACGTGCGCACAGCATTGATATTGGCCTTTTTCATCAATAATACGTCCTGTAACATACGCTCATCGGTCATAACCTTCCCTGTCACGGGATCCATCTCATGGCGATTTACTCCGCGCAGACGGGTTTGTATGCCATTGACCAAAAATTTACCGTCTTTAATTTCGAGACTGCGAAACCCCACATTTGTCTCCACGTTCTCTATTACGAAACCGGTAGAGTCAATCAATTGTAAACGCAATCGATAAAGATAAGGATTTTCGGCAGTCCACTTATTAGGATTTTTAATTACAGCCGACATCCATCCCCATTGCGGGTTGCCACGCTGCGGATAACGGTCATTCATTATCGCAGCCTTATGGTCGAGATTAAGAATAGGAGCCACATCCTGTTTCAACACACTATCGAGCACCACTCTTCCTGTAGCATCAAACAGTTGGGCTTCAATATGGAAACCCTCACCACGCTGCCCGGGAGTGACTGATACTTGCGGATCTACTATTAATGTCGCATTTCGATAATCGCTGTCCAACATTGTTCGCACTCCGAAGTCCGAAATACGTATTTTGGGTGTGGAATAAAGATAAATGCTCCGATGTATTCCAGCAAGTCGCCACATATCCTGATCTTCGAGATAGCTGCCATCGCAAAACTTCAACACCTCGAGTGAAACCTGGTTATCACCGGCTTTCAAGTATGGCGTGATACGAAATTCGGCAGGTTCCATGCTACCCTGGGAATAGCCCACACGCTCACCGTTAATCCAAACATAAAATGCACTTGATACGGAACCGAAGCGGATATATATTTCCCTTCCATTCCATGTTGGCGGAAGAGAAAAAGTACGGCGATAACATCCCGTGGGATTGCGCTCTATATATGTGGTATAATGCTTGTTGGGTTCAGTCATCACACGTGGCGGATCTATCTTGAAAACATATCCACTACTGCAATATATGGGTGTTCCATAACCGTTCATCTCCCAGTCGGCAGGAACCTTGAACAGTTTCCAATAACTGTCATCGAAATCTTTTTTATAAAAATCCGCAGGTTGTTTATCGGGAGTTGTCGTCCAATTAAACTTCCAATCACCGTCCAATGTCATAGACATATCACCCTTTGACTGCAGGTATGGAACAAAAGAAGCCCGTGCCCGTTCTCGATTTATCTGAAGAACCGATTCATTCTCCCAATCATTCCTTTGAGCGAATATGATCAAAGAGAAAGCCGTCAATATACAGCATAATATATACCTCATTCAATTGTGATTTTATCGAATATCATTTTGTCTATGCCATCTCCACTCAATATGAGATGATATCTGCCTGCATTGATTTGCGTACCGGTAGTGACACTTGTGGTACGGCGTTTCTTGATAATGTCAGGCGTCTGTACAAATGTGATGTCGTCATCTTTGATTACCCTGTTGTTTGCATCCGTCATCCTCACATGCAACTTTCTTGGTTTCTCCATATTCGCAAATCTCCAGCGTATCGTGTACACTTTCGCAATACCCACATTAAAGTCCCATACAATGTCTTTCTTCACCATCTTTCCTTCCACTTCCAATATATTATTGTTCGTGCGAGGCGGAAGCATGCTGTCTGGGGTTTTTGTCAGTACATCTTTGTCTAGCTCTTTCCACATATCGGGACTCTTACTTATATCCGGTATCTCCATATCATGTTTTGTTGATACAGCTATAGCCGATATGATAGCTTGGCCTGCGTTTACATGAGGAAATGATATATTGATTGTGTCATACTCGTTATGAACATCCAGCGTCCGTTTATAGGGATGTCCGTATCCTGCTTGTGCCCAGACATCAAGATCGTTAATATATGTACTGTCGTTGATAGCAACATCAAATAATCTCATCCCTTCACAGTCAGTCGTTTCACTTCCACCCTCACCATACCACGGTTCTATGAAATACATTTCAACCCGGTAATCACCTTTCTTTGCAGGGAACGTAAAATACAGATTATGTCTGCCAAAACGTGATGTTTGAAATAATGGTGACACAGGTAAAGAGAATTTCGATGTTTGTGACGTCTGATAAGGAGATACCATTTTAAATCTTTCACCCCATGAGTGCGACCATCTCGTATTGTCCTGCATCCACAGATGTCCATAGCTGTCAGTGTAATCATCACCTCCGCAATTAAGCCGATATATATATCTGTAATTTTTCGATGGTTTAATGATGCCTTCGTCTGCATCTTTATAATTTGTATCGACAATGATATCACTAGCCACCACGTTTCCATGATGATATCCTTCAACCGTAGTTGTTTTGTCATGTTTTATCTTAACAGAATCACAGTTGCTATAGATCTTTCCCGATGAAGGAACAATATACACGAAAGGTGCCTTATCTGCTGATACGTAATGTGCCTTATACATGTAATATGCGTCAGTAGGTTGTTCCCAGGGTGCAAAGAGACCTTTGTAATTATATGGCCCCACTTTGTCAATACGTCTTAATGCCTCGTCGGGCTGACATCTGCCGGGATTGTCATGACTATTCAGCAACCACAGAAAATGACCGCACACGCTATCCTTTACCTCTTCGGCTTTGCGTACTTTCGTTTCCAACAAGTCACAGAATTTATCTTCCGTATAATCTTTTCCTGTATGATTACCAATAGTCCGCCATGCTCCATATTCTCCATTCAACAACTGGTCGGGTTGTTTCAGTTCACTATTGTAATTATCTGCATTTCCTCCATAAGTCCCTCCCCAGTTCTGGATGACATTCCAGTCGGTGCCTTCACCGCCATTACAGGTAGTTATCAACCGCATGCTTCCGCAAGTAGGATCCATTTTTCGTATAGTATCGGCGCAAGCCTTTGCAAAATCAGCCGGCAGAGTGCTCTCATTCTGTAGTCCCCAAAGAATTATTGACGGAGAGTTACGACGCTCTTTGACCCATTGCTTCAGATGACGCATAAAACTTTCGCGGAACTGTGGCGTATCAAACCAGATATGTGCAGAGAACTGTGGCCACCATAGTATTCCATCTTTATCCCACCACGAGTTATACCTTAGATTATGAGGTTGATGAGCATCACGAAATGCGTTGAATCCCGCACCAAGAACCTCTTTTACCCGTGCATCTATCTGTGCATTGCTAAAAGCGTGACTGGCACCAAACTCATGTTCGTATTCACAGATACCGTTGATAAATGTCGGTTTCCCATTTAAGAAAAATCTGCCGTCACCATCTTTACGAGTGAGAGGCCAGCTGATACTTCTTATTCCAAAAGGAGTAGTGATGTCGTCAGCAGCTTTCCCATTTCTTTTGATAATCGTGTTCAGGCTGTATAAGTACGCATCAGTAATACTCCACAGATGAGGTTTCGTCATGGCTGATACTTGACGGACAATCTTTGTTTCGTTCCCCCTAAGACTTACACTGTCTGTCAGTCTGACAACCTCTTTGCCATCAGCAGCACAGAGCTTATTCACCAAGCTGACAACAGCACTTGATGAATTATAATTGTGTATCTCCGTATCAATCAAGATACTGTCTGCTGTTGGATTGTTCCAGATATGAACGCCATAAGGTTCTATTCTCACCTTATCAGTAGCTTCCAGCGTCACTGGACGGAATATACCGAAAGGCTGTGAGCCCTCACTGAATCCCCATTCGCTGCTGCATCCTCCACAAACCCATGGCATATCGGTTATTCCTGTTGGATGAGAGACCGATACTGTCAGGATATTATCTGTGTCGGGATGCACACATCGGGTGATGTCAATTGTCTGAGTTGTCCTTCCAATATCATATCGTCCCAGTCCTTCGCCATTGAGTGTGATGTCGGCATACGTCCCAACCCCTTCAAAACGGATAAATATCTCTTTATCATTAAGTTCTGGAATCGTAAATCGTTTAGTGAATGTCGCATTTCCATGCAGGTTTCCATGCTCCTGCTGCAGACATCCGTAGTAATCGTCAAGATTATATGGTACATCTGCCGTGAAAGATTTCCCATTGTAAGTGATGGTCCAGTCCTTGTTTAGTGAAGACATATATCTTCGCCCTGTCGGATTCGGTTCAGGGAACATCACTTCACTCTTTCCCAGCATCTTACTCGTGGCAAGTGCTATACCACGTTGTCCGGCGTTATTTACAGCACAGTAGAAGTGATATACCGTCCCATTATATTTTATGACACAACTCTTGTGAGCGAACATTTCGTCATAAGGCTTCGACGGGATAATCAGGTCGGTACCGTCCCAATCGGTCCAGTGCACTAGATCGTAGCTGGCTGCAAAAGTATTGAACGCGCAATATTTCCGTGTAGGGTTGAATGCTGAAAAGTAAAACATCACATACACGTCACCCATCTTCACTATCTGAGCATCACCTGTTATCGTCCCGTCACTGTCGTGAGCAAAAACAGGATTTCCCTGATACCTTTTCCAATGGAATAAATCTTCAGATAAGGCAATGCCAATCCGTTCGCCCTTAGGATGAGTAACATCCTTGCCACCGGCATTATAGAACATGATAAACGGTGCTCCGAGAGTCTTGTCCTTATCACGATAAACAGTGCTCTTATATTGTGTAAGCTGCTCCCACCATTGCGCATCGGCATCATGATAAGATAAGATAGGCTTGTCGTATGTTTCCCAAGGATGGGCAATAGATATTTTATTTTTCGTTGAGGCTAGTCCTATGCTGAGAGGTTCGTTTACCGCCTCATACCCTACTCCTTTGCCTCCGATATAAGTCATCCAATGGCGGCCCTTATATTTCTGCATCCGATAGCTTCCGCCCCATTCATCATCCACAAGTGCAGGGAAACCACCCCTTTGATTCATATCCCATCCGTTGTCGCCGTAGGCAAGTACACGGCCAAGTGTCGTCCAATGCAACAGGTCTTCACTCTTTGCCATCCAAGTCTCATACCCTCTGCCATTATTACCATCAGAACCATTGTACCTCACATATATCATATACCAGAAGCCATCTTCACGGAACACCGACGGGCAATCGATCTTTTCATTATTTGTCTCCGGAGCGATGACCATTCCATACTTATAAGGAGTACGTACAGCCTGATAAATCTGCTGCATACGGGCGTGGTCAACTTCCTGTCCAAGGCAAATCAACCCAAAGAACAATAATATGGTCAAAATGTATTTCCTTCTCATTCTAGTATTAGGACGTAGTAACAATGCAAAAGTAACGATATAAAAGAAACTTTTTGCAAAAAAAACACACAATTTCTTATCCCGCGACGATTATTTACCTAAAGAGACAGTCTCATACTGCATATACAAAACATAGATTCATCATAAATATTTTTCACTATATGTTTTCGTATGCGCCATATTTGGAATATTATTTATACTTTTGCATAAACGATCAGAAACATCTATATGTTGATGACTGTGGAATGAGGCAATGGTTATCACGATAATAAGAATCAGGTTAATTCATGAAAGAACTTTTCATATTCTACTTTTCCGGTACAGGAAATGCACGCCAAGTTGCGGAATGGATGAAAGAAAGTGTTATGGGAAGAGGAGTTAAATGCTCTCTTTATGATATAGCACAGACAAATATGGATGAGATCACCATAAACGGTGATGCACATATCGTATTGATTTCCCCTGTACATGGGTTTAACTACCCACATATCATGCTCAAATTCATTGGCAAATTCCCTCAAGGCCACAACAAGATAATACTGATGAATACAAGAGCCGGAATGAAAATAGGACATATTGTGACAATCGGGCTCACCGGCATTGCCTTTCTCTTGTCGGCAATAATGCTCAGAATGAAAGGTTACAGGATTATAGGAATGATACCTTTTGATATGCCCTCAAATTGGCTGTCGCTACATCCCGCATTGAGAGGCCAAGCCCTGGATTATATCTACAACAAAAATCATCAAAGAGTGGAGAAGCATGTCAAGAGACTTTATGACAAGGGCACAGACTTCACCGCCCTACGGGAGATTGTTCAAGATTTACTCATATCACCCATCGCCTTACTTTATTACATCATCGGTCGTTTCTTCATTGCCAAAACCTTCTATGCATCCTATAAATGTATTCATTGCAACCTATGCATCAAGCGATGTCCCAATGATGCCATCATAAAGAAATCCGGACATCCTTATTGGACATTCAAATGTGAAAGTTGCATGAAGTGCATGAATCTATGTCCTGCAAGAGCCATAGAGACATCTCACGGTTTGGTGATTATTACCATATTGTGCACTTCTTTTTTTTCTTCTTCGGCTATCTACGCACTACTTCCACCTTTCTTCGATAACAAGTGGATAAGTTTTCTCACGATAAATATAATACTCTTCAGTATCATGGGAATTCTCTATCGCATACAGCACCAGTTGATCAGAACAAAAATTGTTGGCAAGGTGATACGCCTATTCTCACTCACACATTTCAAATGGTGGGGCAGATATACCAAGAACAAAATACAGTAAAGACCTCATTCCCGGATAGACCAATCAATCATTTATAGAAGAGCCAGTCCACCTCATCAGCCCCGCCGTTAAGTCCCGCATTGCGTGGATTTAACTCATCATTTGTAAAACCTGCCACCATGATTATTCCTATGGGAAGATTGATGTGGTGCCGGCCGGGATCGAAATGATAGGCATGGATATTCACCATGGGCATGCCATTGATACGTATGGCATTGCGAAGAATAGGTTCAGCCTGTCCGTAATCGTTGGCAGAGGCATCTACTTCCAGTTTGGGAGACGCAGCAAACTTATTTTGATCGTCAATAAAGAATCCCACAAGCATGGTCACAGGCTTATTAGTCTCAAAGTCAATAGCAGCTCCGTTGATACGAACAGAATCACGATTAAATACGATTGCCCTCAGATTGGACAGTTCGGCTGCGATGCTGTCTACAGTCTCACTTCTATCCTCAAAGAGACGGGCACCCTTACACAGTTTCACTGTCTTGTAGCCACTTATAATTTTCACATCAGCTTGACGGACGTTTGGATTCCCCTCACGCGAGGCAGTTCTCTTTTCTGGCGATTTCAATTGGCTGATATGAGTCTTGAGGCAGTTCAACTCATCCTCATACACAGGAACCATTTCCTCCCATGTCTTATATTTTCCGTTATCACCACCGACAGGGATACGCCGTTGTGAGGTTTGCATACTATTTGCATACAGATAGGTATCTTTTGTCAGTGCCACAAGTCGTTTGTACGCTTCGTCGCTCTGTTCCATAAGGGGCACAGCTTTGTTGAGATAGCCGGTATCCCGGCTCCATTTGTAATTCAGTATCTGTTGGGCTGCCAACACCTTGTAGCGGAATGACTCTGCAAACTCCCTATAACAATGGATGTCATTTCTCAAACGCATGAATTCATCATGATTCTTTGTAATTTTGGCTGCCGCCTCATCGATGGCGTTTATCGCTTTATCACCATGAACCCGGCATTGATTGATGATATCGAGCGGCAGTTCACCGGAATGTATTTGATGTTTCCATTCTTTCTCCACATATTCAATAAGTTTCTCGCCAGCAGGGCCACAACTCTCGTAGAATTCCGGATGGAGCGTGTATTTATAAGGGTTTACCAGCTGACTTATCTTCATTCCCAAAAGGAGAGTCTGGCGGTTTCCTTCAGTGATACCGAATCTTCGTATCAGTTTTGGAGCTATCTCCCCACTCTCATCATAAGCGGCAAGTATCTTTAACGCTGTAATGGTGTCAGTACCATAATAGTCGGCAAGGCGTCTTGCCCAATATGATTTGTCACTTCCACGATGGCAGTTCCATGCATATCGAGCCCAAGCAGCATACCACATCCAATCACGGTCAACCTGCATTTCACGTTTGCCGTCGGCAAGTTTGTCGGCACTGTATGGCCAGTCCCAATAACTTGCCTGGGGATACAGATGCAATCCGTTGGCTCCATGTGCTTGGTGCATTGCCTGAACAGCCTTTTCTGTAAAAGCAGGCGAGCTCCAACGCCATGGTTCAAGGTTGGCCAGAACATGAACATTACTGATATGCAACGGGGCTATCTTGCTAAGTTCCTTTTGAGTCTCAGCCCAAGGGCCTCCCGGTTCATAAGTGGTCAACGACTCACCGGTATATTTGGTCATGGTATAGATGTTATGATATAGTGGCAGTGCAGCTCTCATCACCCTCGGTCCATCGGTATCGTGTGAGCGGAGAATGATGGGAGGCAAGTCGGTGCGCCCCGAAGCTGTCAGCCCGTCTTTGATACCCGGGATAATGGTTTTGGTCATCCATTCCACATCATCATCAGTTGTCGCCATTGCCTCACCGAGGCATACAAGAAAACCCACATTGGGATATTTTTCAATAAAGGCGGAAATGCTCTTACGGGTATAGTCGCTGATAAGAGGGGTTATAGGTCGATTGCGGTCTTGTGTGGAGATGTGATAATGATCTGCGAAAGGTTTGGATACAATTATATTATAAAACATCTGTATGACCTTTATTCCGCGACGGGCTGCCTCTGTGGTGATAAACATAAACATCTCCTCGTTCTGCTTCATGGTAGCATCGTCCACTTCCTGTGCGAAAGGATAATCTTTTAGTTTCACAAGCGAAGCAAAAGGGTGACCGTTCCATAGAAATACAGCGTTCATATTATTCGAGGCGAGCATGTCGAGATATTTTATCCAAAGTGCCTTATCATAGAACCAAGGGAAATTCTCAGGTGTATAAGGATATTCATACACCTTATGACCAGGCAGATATTCGGTCTTCTGAAGTCCGATACATGCACCGCGCAATTTCATCTCGGGAGCATCAGTAATGTCAGATTTCATATCAAGCGTGCCGTTCTGATGATAATAGTCCAACAGCCGGTTGGCTCCATAGACAGTTCCCGCTCCATTACCAAGAATATTCACCACACGTCCATGTCTGCTTATACGGAATCCCTCCAATGGCAT
>OCVT010000838.1_pt1 | contig 12928 bp, 16 predicted proteins | sample 1539111 | NCBI WGS metagenome assembly OCVT01 (sample SAMEA3991482, study PRJEB22521) | metagenome | biome: anthropogenic terrestrial biome; feature: sewage plant; material: raw primary sludge | place: Sweden | collected 2012-09-26 | reverse complement strand
GCTGTAGCTGTAAAATCTGGAGCTTTTTTTGTTACTAACATTTTTAATCCTTTTTTATTTATTAATTTTTAATTTTGTGATGGAATTATAAATATAATATACTTAAAACTAAATTAATATTTTTATTAAAAGAAAAATTTTATCGTTTGTAGAATTAAAATAGATTTTAATAAAAAGAAAACCCTTTTACTTTTTTAAATCAAATCTATCAAGATTCATAACTTTTGTCCAAGCTGCAATAAAATGGTTTACAAAATTTTCTTTTGAATTTTCTTGAGCATAAATCTCAACAATTGCTCTTAGTTGAGAATTATAACCAAATACTAAGTCAACTCTAATTGCTCTAAAACTAGATGACTTACTAGATTTAATAAGTGATAATAGAAACTATAATAGTGAGATAATCCAAAAAGTGAACTAAATACAATCAAAATATTAGATAAAGTTCGGTTGGATTTAAACTCTTCTGAGTGATTAATCTTTCTCATATATCTTCTACGCTTTGACTAATTTTAAAATATATTGAACTGTTTTATAATAGAGTTAGATCTCATATCTATTTAAATCGATTATCACCAGTTAAATTTGAAGAAAAGATAGAAATATTACACTCAGTAACAGTAGCGTAGAGGTTGAAATGTATCTGAAAAAAATAAAACATCATTGATAACTCTTGCATAACTGTTAAACGAAGTGCTAACTTGGCAGTTAAATTTAAAAAAAGTTACTTTTCGAAACTTAATCCACCTCTACTTTTTCTACTATTTTAATTGAAGATTTTGCTCCAAACTTATAAATATCTGAATGGATATTAGTATTTTATTAATACTCTTATAACTCTAATACAACTTTATTTATTAGCTCTAGGTTCAGCTTATTCCAATATAAAATTATCTCTCTTTATCTTTAATTTTAAATTCTTTTATAAGCTTATTTGTATTTTTATTACTAAAATAAATTGTTAATAAAAATAAAATTAAACATAGAGTAAAAAATATTAAAGTTAAGCTACTCCATTCTTCATCCCCATGTTTTTCTTTTGATAATTTTAATATTACCTCTTCTGTCTTTGTTTTATGCTCACTAGTAAATCCTTCTATTGGAGCAATTCCAATTTTTACTACAATTTCTTCATGGGTATCAAGAACTACTTGATATGGTTCTTTTGGAATATCAATTGTAATTTTACTCTCTTTTGGTAATCTATCTTTAAACAATATTTCTCCACTTATAAGTGATTCAACTTTTATTAAAGCTCCTGCTAGTCCTTGCTTATGCTCCTCATCCCCAATTATGGTTATTGTATTATTTTTATTATCTATTATCTCCAAAGTGAATTCATCATGTGCCAATAAACTTATATTAAAAATAAAAAATATAAATATCTTTTTTATCATCTTCTTATTCTCCTATTAAATATTATAAAGTATTATTAAAAGTATTCCAAATATCAAAGTTGGAACTATACATCTTAAAAGTGCTATGTATTTTGTTTTTGATAAACTAATCCACAAAGCAATAATTGCCCAAGCTAAAGTATTTAGCAAAAGTGAAACTATTATAGACTCACCAGCAGTTCTTGGAATAATAAATACTAAAAGAGTCATACCTAAATATGCAACCATTAATCCACCAAAAATAGAACATATATTTCTAAATAATCCTATTTTCGTACCACTAGTTTCAGCAGCTTTGAGTTGATTAAGATACTTTTTCATTTAACGCCTCTTTTGTCCAAAACTCTTGAATTTTTTCTCTATTTATTGGTAATTTATAAGCAACAAAAAGTAAAATTAATCCAAATATAAATAATCCAATACTTCTAGTTTTGAATTAATGGTAATATATCTTTGTATAATTCTATTTTGATGAAAATGACACGTTTGTACTGGATACTCTTTAATTTTATAATGATCCCATTGAATAGATTTATTGTATTTAATAGCTAAATCTTGTAAAGTTTGTCGTTTATAAACATACTCTTTAGAAAGAGATTTTTCTAATCTTTCTGGTCTTCTTTTTGAGGACAATATTTGTTACAATTATTGCATTTATATCTTCTGATACCATTCCTATTTGTCTTTTTTATTATATAATTTGAACCACAATTTGGACATTTTTTAAGATATTTGTAAATAACCTTTTTTAAACAGCCCTATTTATAATATTGAATAAAATATTATTAATATAAGTCAAGTACAAAATTTAGTTATATATGGTATAATTAAAAATAATTAATTTTATAGGAGGTTAAAATGTTTAAAAAAGTATCAGTTTTAAGTTCGATACTTCTTTTGTCTGTTACATCAGCACTATCTTCAACTGATTTACAAAAAATTATGAAAGATAGAGGATTAACTGAAAGAGATGTTCTTGCGGCTGCAAAAACATATGTTCCAACAGGTATGAAAGACGAGTATTATGTATTTAGCTCAGGCGGCCAATCTGGACAAGTAATTGTTTATGGTGTCCCATCTATGAGAATTTTAAAATATATTGGTGTTTTTACTCCAGAGCCATGGCAAGGATATGGATTTGATAATGAGTCAAAGAAAATTCTTGATAGTGGTAATATAAGAGGGCAAGAAATAAAATGGGGAGATACACATCACCCAAACTTCAGTGAAAAAAATGGTGAATATGTTGGAGATTATCTTTTTATTAATGATAAAGCAAATCCAAGAGTAGGAGTTATTAACTTACATGATTTTGAAACTACTCAAATTGTAGTAAATCCTGTTTTAAAAAGTACACATGGTGGAAGTTTTGTTACTCCAAACACAGAATATATAGTTGATGCAGCTCAATATGCAGCTCCATTTGAAAATGAGTGGGTTCCTATTGAGGCTTATGAAGAGAAATATAGAGGTGGAGTTACTCTTTGGAAGTTTGATTATGAAAAAGGATTAATTAATGAAAAAGAATCTTTTACTCTAGAGTTACCTCCATATATGCAAGATTTAAGTGATGCAGGAAAAGGTCCATCTCACGGTTGGGCATTTACAAATAGTTTTAACTCAGAGATGTATACAGGTGGAATAGAGAAAGGTCTTCCTCCATTTGAAGCAGGTATGAGTAGAAATGATACTGACTATCTACATATTTATAACTGGCAAATTTTGGAAAAACTTGCAAAAGATCCAAAAAATACAAAAGTTATAAATGGTCATAAAGTTGTAACAATAGATGCTGCTGTTAAAGCTGGAGCATTATTCTTGTTACCAGAAGCTAAGTCTCCTCACGGAGTTGATGTTACTCCTGATGGTAAATATATCATTATTGGAGGAAAACTTGATACTCACGTAACAATATTTGATTTTGCAAAAATTAAAGAACAAATAGATAAAAAAGAGTTTGCTTCAAAAGATCCATATGGTATTCCAATCTTAGATTTCAAAAAATCTCTACATGGACAACTTGAATTAGGTCTTGGACCACTTCACAATACGTTTGATGCAAAAGATGGAATAGTTTATACTTCACTTTACGTTGATTCACAAGTTGTAAAATGGAATTTTAGGGATTTAAAACTTCTTGATAGAGTAAATGTTCATTATAATATTGGACACCTTGATTCAATGGAAGGAAAATCTACTAAACCAAAAGGTAAATATGGAATCGCTTTAAATAAACTATCTATAGATAGATTTCTTCCAGTTGGTCCTCTTCATCCACAAAATCACCAATTAATTGATTTAAATGGGGATAAAATGGAGCTACTTTATGATATGCCAATAGGATTAGGAGAGCCTCATGATGTTGTTTCAATTCACGCAAGTAAAATTAAACCTAAAAAAACTTACGACAAAATGGGAACAAATAGTAGAACAGGTAATGCTCACGAAGGTGTAACATTAGCAGGTCAAGAGAGAGTTGAAAGAGAAGGAAATAAAGTTAAAGTTTATATGACTGCTGTAAGAAGTCACTTAAATCCAGAACATATTACTGTTAATAAAGGTGATGAAGTAACAATTTATATTACAAACCTTGAAAGAGCACAAGATGAGACTCACGCTTTTGGTCTATCAGGATTAAATGTTCACGCTTCTGTTGAACCTGGAAAAACTGCTTCAGTTACATTTACTGCTGATCAAGAGGGAGTTTATCCATACTATTGTACAGAGTTTTGTTCAGCTTTACACCTAGAGATGATGGGATATTTAAAAGTTAAAGATCCAAATAAACAATATCCAGATTATAAAGCTGCTAAAGTTTCTAAAATGACTCCAGAAGAGTTACAAAAAGAGTATGACAAAGTTATTGCAACAAATAAAGCAACTGACGATGTAATACAAAGTGTTGTTAAGTTCTTAAAAGAGAAAGGTTTTGAAAAATATCCTGAAGTTAAATCTTTAGTAACTGATGCATTAGAACAATATAATAAAATTCCTCACGAAAAAACAAAAGCAGATGAGGCAATTAAAGCTGGTGATTTAAATACTGCAATTCTTTGGGAAAATCAAATTTGGCAATATATGGTTAAAACAGCAGATGCTGGTTTAAGAGCAAAAAATATGCTTGCTAAAAAACTTTCAACTCCTATGAGTGAAAAAGCAAGACTTGGAGAAGAGGCTTATTTAAGAGGTGGTTGTAACGGTTGTCACGTAATTGGACAAGTAAGTTCAGGACCTGATTTAACTGGAGCATTATTAAGACATGAAAATGGAGAACAATTCCTTTATAACTTCATTCTTGATCCAGCTAAATATTATAATGATCCATATATGGACGCTATGATTAAAACATTTAATCTTAGAATGCCAAATCAAAATATGAAACCTGAAGAGGTTAAAAATATTATTGAATACCTAAAATGGATTGATGAAAATGCTGATTTACAATAATTAGCAATTAAGTAAGGAGGATTCCTCCTTACTAATTTTGTATTGATTAGGAGAATCGATTATGAAAAAATATCAAATTTTTACTATTGTTGCTTTACTGCTACTAACTTTTAGTTATACAATTCCAATTATTGGATTTAATGGGATAATGGAAAGAATAAAGAATCATGATACAAAAGATATTCCAACTTATGTAGCAAAAATTTGGGATTTTTATCACTCTTTTCAATATGTAAGTCCAAACACTCCAAAACCTGCGGTTGGTTCATTTGAAAAAATGTTGGAATTTAAAGCTGAAATTGGAGTTGCTAGTATGCCTGTATGGAGAGTATCTTTAGAAGCTCCAAACTATCCAAAAGAGGCATTCCCAGATGGAATTCCTGTATATTTCCATTTTGATGGTTATAGTGGAGATGTACAAGAGATGAATACAATAAACCATTATATAGGAATGCATCCTATGGAGCATGGTGGTCAATTTGAAAGAAGTGTTGTTCCTTATTTTTTCCTAGTTTTAACATTGATGATGATAGGTTTTTTATATTATGATGGGAAAGCTTCGTGGTTACTTATGATAATTCCTGCTATTTTACCATTAGCATTTTTGATTGATTATTCAGCGTGGTTATATTGGTATGGACACAATATGCAAGATTGGGGAGCATTTAAAATAAAACCTTTTATGCCAACAGTATTTGGAGATGGAAAAGTTGCACAGTTTACAACTCACTCATATCCACATACCGGATTTTATATTTTAATTGCTATTAGTATTTTAAGTCTTTTAGCAATATTTTCAAAAAGAAAAGAGCAAAAAAGTTAAATGAAAAAAATATTATTTAGCTTAGTATTTTTTATAACATCTCTTTTATCCAATGAGCTTCAAGAGGCTATTGATAATGCTTCTGAAGGATCAATAATAACTCTTTCTAAAGGAGAATATCACGGTAATATAGTTATAAATAAAGCTTTAGTTATTGATGGAATTGATAAAAAAGCAAAAATTATTGGAGATGGTAAAGGTAGTGTGATCTCTATAAAAAAATCAAATGTAGTTATTAAAAATCTTAGTATTGAAAATAGTGGTTTTAGTGTAGAAAAAATTGATAGTGCAATTCATGCTAAAGAAGTAAATAATATTACTATTGAAAATAATCATATTTCAGATTCTTTGTTTGGGATAAATTTTGAACAAGTAAATAGATCTAAAATTGTAGATAATTTTATCACATCTAAAGATTTAGAGTTAGGTATTAGAGGAGATGGAATTAGGCTTTGGAATTCACACGATAATCAACTTTTTGCAAACAGATTGTATAAATCTAGAGATTTTGTACTTTGGTATTCAAGTGGAAACAATATAGAAAATAATTATGGAAGCTATAATAGGTACTCTTTACATTTTATGTATGCAGGAAGAAATATGGTTAGAAATAACTTTTTTGAGTATAACTCTGTGGGAATATTTTTTATGTATAGTAGTGGAACTATTGCTATTGGAAACACTGTTAAAAACTCTTTAGGAGCATTTGGTGTTGGAATTGGTATGAAAGACTCTTCAGATTTTACACTTCTTGAAAATAATCTTATATATAATCCAAGAGGTCTATATCTTGATCAATCACCATATCATCCTAGAACAGTAAATGTTTTTGAAAGAAATAATATTTTGTACAACTCAAGTGGTGTCCAATTTCAAGTATCAAGAGAGAGAAGTATTTTTAAAGAAAATGTTATTAAAGGAAATATAGAACCTGTAGTAAGTGATACTCCTAGAAATAATCTTGATATAAATGATTGGAGTGGAAACTACTGGGATATGTATGAAGGATTTGATAAAAATGGTGATGGATATGGAGATATTCCATATAAACACTATGTTTATGCTGATAAATTATGGCTTTATAATCCAAATGTGAAGTTTTTTTATGGTTCAGTTATTATGGATTTACTAAATTTTTTAGCAAAATTTATTCCATTTTCAGAACCAGAACTTTTAGCAGTTGATAATAAACCAATGATGGAGTATAAAATTGCAAAATAAAAATGATGAAAAAAGAAGAGATTTTGTAAAACTAGGAGCTGGAGCACTATTTTTTGGATCATTAATAGGTTCAGGAATATTTTTAGCTCCAAGATTAAATGCACAAACTACACTTTTAAGACCACCTGGAGCTTTAAATGAAAAAGAGTTTTTATCTACTTGTATAAAGTGTGGGCAGTGTGTACAAGTTTGTCCATACCATACACTATCACTTCTTGATATTACTTCTGGAAATAGTATAGGAACACCTTATGTAAATGCAAGAGAGCGAGGGTGTTATTTGTGTGATTTACTTCCTTGTGTTCTTGCTTGTCCTAGTGGTTCTTTAAATCACGATGTTACAACAGCACAACAAGTGAAGATGGGAGTAGCAATGCTTAAGAATCCAAGTAAATGCTTAGCTTTGAAAGGACAAAATGTAAAACAAGAAGATATTGCTGAAATTTTAAAACATTCAAATAAAAATGAGAGAGAGCAAAAAGTAGTTGATGATTTACAAAATTATGTAGGTAAACCTTGTACTATTTGTGCTGATTTATGTCCATACCCTGAGAAGGACAAGGCAATAGCAATGGTTAGTGATAATAAAGGAAATTTTTATCCAGAGGTAAGAAGCCAATGTGTTGGTTGTGGAGTTTGTGAAGAACTTTGCCCTGCTAGTGGCGAGGCTGCTATTGTGATTATTCCAAGAGTTGATTATAAGGAGATATATTGATGAAAAAAGTATTTATTAGTTTGATTATTGCTTCATTGTTTGTTGCTTGTAGTGATAATAAAAAAGATGAAAAAACAAAAAATGAGCAAGTAAAAGAGGAGGTAAAAGCTCCTTTAAATCAAAGAATTACTATAACTGAGAATAAAACAGTTATTGAAAAAGATAATCCTTTTATCTCTTATGATTATGATGGAAATAGGGTTGTTAAAATCTCACCTAGTGGAGAAGAGACTGCTTTAACAAAAGAGTTAGGAGCTTTAATCTCTATTAAAAATAGCTATGAGAAGTTAAATGCAAAGATACTATCTCAAAGACTTAGTAAAAACTATATACAAAAATGTTCAGCTTGTCATGATAACTATGCAAATGGAGTTATTGGACCATCATTGTTAGATAAAAACGAAGATGAGATATTTCAGGCTATAAAGGTTTATCAAACAGGTGAGAAAAAAAATGTATTTATGAAAGATTTGATTTCAAAAATGGCTGATGAAGAGATTAGAAGTTTGGCTAATGAAATAGCACAATTAAATAAAGAGGTAAGGGAGAGTAGATAGATGAAAGCAAAAAATATTGTTGGAATAGCTTTAATTGCTATAATCTTTGTTTTGTTATTTTTAGTTCTTTCTCAAGAGAGTTCTAAAAAGGTTGATGTTGTAGAGAAAGTAGAGGAGAAAGTTGCAAAAGTTGAGCCAAAAGTAGAAAAGAGTGAAGAAGAAAAATATGTAGAAGATTTAAAAAAACAAGCTGGAGCAAAGAGTGATTATGAGGTTAGTAAATACTACAAAACATCATGTTCTTCTTGTCATGGAAAAGCAGGTGAAGGTACAAAAGTAGCTCCAATGATTGCTGGAAAATCTTATGAAGATATTGTAAATAGACTCGATGATTATAAACATAATAGAGTACCAAACTCTTTAATGGTAGGTTTATTAAATAATATAAGTGATGAAGATTTAAAAATGTTAGCAAAAGAGATTGCAAACTTTAAATAGAGGATATTATGAATAAGTATAATACAAGAGCTACTATAGAAGATACAAATTTCTTTGATACTTTTATTACTACAACAAAAGATGGCAAAAAAAAGTTAGGAATTAGATTTTATAGATGGTTTGTGGTTATTTTTGTGCATTTGTTATTTATTCTTTCATACTACATTGATTTACAGATGCTAGAAGGAGATTTAAGTGGTTCTAGATTTTTAGGTTTTCACTTAACAGATCCTTTTATGACTTTGCAAGTTTTTGCAAGTACACATCATATTCCAATAAACTTAACTATTGGAACTTTAACAATAGTTGTTATCTATTTAATAATGGGTGGAAGAGCATATTGTTCGTGGGTTTGTCCATATACAATTTTAGGTGAAATATCAGAAAAATTACATAGATATTTAAAAAAAAGAAAGCTTATAAAATCGTATAAGTTTAACCATAATATAAAATATATATTTTGGGCAATATTTCTATTTTTGGCCTTTGTTAGTGGATATTTAGTGTTTGAGATAATAAATGTAGTTGGAATAATCTCAAGAGCATTAATTTATGGTTATAGTATAGCTTTAGCATTTGTAGTAGCTGTGTTTTTGATTGATACATTTTTTTCTCAAAGATTTTGGTGTAGATATGTTTGTCCTATTGGAACAACATATAGTTTTATTGGTTGGGGAAGTACAACAAAAATTGTTTGGGATGATAGTTGTGATCATTGTAGAGTTTGTGCAAATGTCTGTTTAGTTCCTCATGTTTTAGATATTACAAAGAAAAATGCAAATATAAATAATAAAAAAGAACAAACAGTTATTAGTGGAGATTGTACACTTTGTGGAAGATGTGTTGAAGTATGCCACAATGATTCACTAAATTTTGAAACTAAATTAAAGAAGTTAATATGATAAAAATTAAGAATCTTACAAAAACCTTTGGAGTTCAAAACTCTTTAGATAATATTTCTTTGGAGCTAAATAAGGGAGATAGTGTAATAATTATGGGACAAAATGGTGCTGGAAAAACAACTTTAATACGGAGCATATTAGGTCAATATATTCCCAGCAGTGGAACAATAGAAGTAGCTGGAAATAATCCATTTAAAAACAGAGTTGATACGATTTCAAAAGTAGGTTTTGTGCCACAACTTCCACCACCTATTAAATTAACAGTAGAAGAGCTTATAAATTTTGCTATACATTCAAGTAATATTAGTAAAAAAAGTGTTGTCGAGCTTTGTTTAAAAATGGATTTAGATTTAAATGAGCATATGAAGAAGGTTTTCTTTAAGCTTTCAGGTGGAATGAAACAGAAACTTTTAATAGCTATTGCAATTGCAAAAAATCCAGAAATATTTATATTCGATGAGCCAACGGCAAATCTTGATCCAAAAGGAAGGGAGAACTTTTATGAAATTATTAAAGAGTACAACAAAAATAGATTAATAATATTTATTAGTCATCGCATAGAAGAAGTTTTGAATTTGGTTAATAGAAAGATAGAACTCGATTTAGGAAAGGTTATTTTAGATGAAAAAATTTAATTTTTTAGTGTTTATTGTTTTAGGATTGTTTTTTACAGCTTGTAATTCAGAGGTTAATACTAAACCAAAAGAAGTGAAGTTTGATAGAGAAGTTTGTGAACGATGTAAAATGATTATTAGTGATAGAAATTATGTTGTTCAAGTTGTGAATCCACAAGATGGAAAGAGTTACTACCATGATGACATAGGATGTGCTATTTTATGGTTTGAAGAAAGTGAAATTTCATGGAAAAATGAAGCAATTATTTATGTAGCAGATGTAAATAGTGGAAAATGGATAGATGCCAAAAAAGCATTTTGGACTTTTGGAGCAACAACTCCTATGGATTTTGGATTTAGTGCATATGAATCAAAACAAGATGGTGAAAATTTTGAATTTACCCATGTAGTCCAGAAAGTAAAAGAGAAAAAAATGAAAAATCAATCAAATCACTCAGGACATATGGGGCATAAATAATGAAAAATCTTTTTCTAGTTTTAAAAACTGATGTAAATGAGGCTTTAAGATCTAAATGGTTTTTGGTATATACTTTGATTTTTGGTGGAATTATTGCTTTATTTTTTATAACTGGAATTACAGAGTCAAGAATTCAAGGATTTAGTGGATTAAGTAGATTGTTGCTTATTTTTATAGAAATTTGTATAGTTATAGTTCCTATTTTTATTCTAATAAATACTGTAAAAACAATAGCAGGGGAAAGAGATAGTAATATTCTAGAGTATATGCTATCTTTTCCTATTTCATTAAAAGAATATTTCTTTGGTAAGTTTTTAGGAAAACTTTTTACGGTAACTATTCCAATTATTGGAGCTTTGATTTTAGCCTTGGTTTGGGGAATATTTAAAGGAGCAAATGTTCCTTGGGAAGAATTCTTTTATTATATGGCTTTAATTATTGCTATTAATATCTGTTTTTTAGGCTTAAGCTTCTTTATATCTTCAATTGTAAAAACTCAAGATGTGGCTCTTGGAATTGCATTTTTTGTATGGTTATTGCTTTTGGCTTTAATAGATTTATTATTAATAGGTTTCTTAATAAAATCAACAGCAAGTCCAGAATTGGTTTATGCTGTAGCTTTGGCTAATCCATTACAAGTATTTAGAATAGGAGCTATTGCCCTCTTTGATCCAGAATTATCTGTAATTGGACCGGCTAGTTATTTTATTATGGATGAGTTTGGTAAAGAGTTAATTTCAATTTATTGTATTGTTTATCCAATTATTATTGGAGTTATATTTAGTGTTTTTGGATATTTAGTTTTTAAAAAAAAGGATTTAGTGTGAAAAGAATTATTTTTTTATTTTTTATTTTAGTTTCATCTTTGTTTTCTGCTGAGATATTGGGAAAAAACTATAAAGAAATTAGTAAATTAGTACAAGAAGTTTGTCCAATTAAAAATGTAGATATAGATAAGCATAAAGATTGGGCAGGTTATGTAGAGTTAAAGGATGGAAGTATTGTTGCCCTTAGTTCTTCAAAATATACTTTTGCTTATATGTTAATAGTGCAAAAGAGAGAAGGGCAAGATAGTGTTAAAAATATTTATGTAACAGATTATAAAAGTAAAAAGTTGATAGATGCAAAAACAGCTTATTATGTTTTTGGAAGTAATATTATGAGTGTTGGTGGTGATGATCTTATTCCTTTTTCTCTTGAAAATGATGCAAAAGAGTTTTTTAAAGTAAATAATGGAAAACAAATATATAGATTTGATAGGATGACAGAAAACTTCATAAATTATTTAGATATGAGATAAGAGGGCTTTTAAACCATTCACGGCTTTTGGTTTAGCCAACTCTTGCTGGAATTATTACTGTGTTATAGTGTCTAGCCATTGCTAAATAATCAGGATTTATATCTGGATCAAAGTTACAAGCTTTACTTACAGCACTTTTTAAATTATCAGGTACTAATATATTTGGAACCCCACCAAAGTATTTAAACATATCAACATGTACATTTATAAAATCTTTTTTACTTTGTGTTGCAATTGCTTTTACAAATGGATAATCAGAAGCTCCTAATACAGCAACAAATATTTGAACTTTATTTATTTCACCTGTATCTTTATCTACAACATTCATAGTCATTCCACTAAAGTCTATAAATAATTTCTCTCCTGCAACATGAACTTGTCTCATTGATATATTTACTTTTTTTGAGTATTTCTTATATTCATTACAAAACCATGTATAGCCATAATATCCATTTGGATTTGAAGTTGCATACTCTTCATGTAAAAGTTCTAAAGTTACTCCTTTTCTTCGAAGCTCTTTATTGATATATGCAAAATTTGGAGGATTAAATTTATACTTCTTTTCTAAAGATGGAAATAGATTTGAAATAATCTCATTGTAGCTTAAATCTTTTAGCTCATCATAGTTTTTATCACAAACTGTTGCTTTAGATAAATAGTTATTCACAACTGTATGACTAATATTTAAAGCTCTTGAGATTTGTCTAGCACTTAAATTGCATTCATGTCTTAAACGTAAAATTTCTTTTAGTTTACTCATACCAAGTTTCTCCATAATATACTCCAAAATAATATTTTTGGAGTTAGTTTATCTCTTGAAACTTGTAAAACTATTTCGCCAACATAATTTCCAAATTTATTTCACAAATGTTTCAAAAAATGGAAACATAAAAGTGAAATAGCTGGAAACTTATTTGTGAAATGGGTGGAAACTTATTTGTGAAATGGGTGGAAACATGCGTGTGAAATCTCTAAAAAATTGTTTCTAAAGAAACAAACTAACATCAAAGGAGGTGCAAACATGGCATATTTAATG
>OCVT010000837.1_pt1 | contig 12938 bp, 12 predicted proteins | sample 1539111 | NCBI WGS metagenome assembly OCVT01 (sample SAMEA3991482, study PRJEB22521) | metagenome | biome: anthropogenic terrestrial biome; feature: sewage plant; material: raw primary sludge | place: Sweden | collected 2012-09-26 | reverse complement strand
TAGGTCGCAAAAAACCCAGCCTTTATGCTAAAAACGCACAAGGGATCAACGAAGTTGGGGGGATTGTTTTGTACAAGGCTCTGTGTACACAAAACCTTGCGCAAAAAACTCCGCAACAATCAAAGGGTGGTATCAAAACCGCCCTCTGACAATGAGGTTTTAGATTTTACCAACCAAATCCAAAGAAGGTGCCAAAGTCGCTTCACCAGGTGTCCATTTGGCTGGACATACTTCGCCTGGGTGTGCCGCAACGTACTGAGCCGCTTGAACTTTGCGCAACAACTCTTTCGCATCACGACCAATACCCAAGTCGTGAATTTCAGCGACTTTGATTTCGCCTTCAGGATTAATGACAAAGGTACCACGCAACGCCAAACCTTCTTCTTCAATCATCACGTCAAAGTTGCGTGTAATTACACCCGTTGGGTCACCGATCATTGGATAAGTGATTTTTTTGATGGTTTCAGACGCATCGTGCCATGCTTTATGCGTGAAATGCGTGTCGGTTGAAACCGAATAACATTCAACACCCAATTTTTGGAATTCTGGATACACATCCGCCAAATCGCCCAACTCAGTTGGACACACAAATGTGAAATCAGCTGGATAGAAAAATACCACAGACCATTTACCTTTCAAATCTGCGTCGCTCACGTCAACGAACGCACCATTGTGAAATGCAGTGGCTTTAAATGGCTTAACAGTAGAATTGATAATAGACATATAGACTCCTTTTAGGGTTAAAAACGTGTAAAAACACATGTACAACCGATTGAAATACATGAAAATTCATTTATCATCAATCGACTTGGCATCATTATAGCAAGAACGCCAAGCGAACACTATGATAGTTACATTGTATTTTTAAATATGATTGATAGTTTAATACTATTAATTATCGCAATACAAAACTTCAACTCAAAATCAACTGATGCAGGTTTACGCTGATTATCCTTGCACACTGGCGGCCATCTGATCACAATATTGCTGCAAATCTTCAGGCACATCTTGTGCACACAGACCACACTGTTGGTTACTCGGTACGGCGTAATCAATGAATTTTGGATAAGCCAGTTTGAGATGGGTCATGAGATCCACAAACTCAGCCAACGACTTATTCGCACCCAGTCGCGGATTGCGGTTTTTTTCCTGACCGATATTAGATACACGCCGTTCGTGATAGTCATGTCCTGGATAAACCAAAGTATCCTCTGGTAATGTGAATAATTTACCGCGTACACTATGGAATAAGTCCTGCGAACTGCCATTTTGAAAATCCGTACGACCACAGCCATCAATCAACAGTGCATCACCCGTGAAAATCCGCGCATCAACCAAAAAAGCGTGATGACCATCGGTATGCCCTGGGGTAAATAAAGGATCAACCTGCACTGCGCCCATATACAAAGGCACACCCTCAACCAAACCCACATCCTCACACGGTAATTGATCCACCGCAGGACAGGCAATTTGACTGCCCGTTTCACGCTTTAAGCGCAACGCCGCCGTCACATGATCCGCGTGAATGTGTGTATCCAAGGTGTACATCAGCTTCAAACCCAAGTCATGAATTAGGCTCAAATCGCGTTGCCACATCGGCAAAACGGGATCAATTAGCAAAGCCTGCCCCGTCTGCTCGCAACCAAGTAAATAGGTATAGGTACTGGAAATTGGCTCAAACAACTGACGAAAAATCATATCTTATTCCTTAAAATTATCCCTTAAAATAAAAGGGCAAACTTGCGTTTGCCCTATCTTAACCTTTTACTGAGATTTTCTCAAACCTTGGTGCAAGCCCTGCAGATCATACACATGAATTTGATGCAAGTGCTTCATGCCCTCAATCGCCGCTTCTGCCCCCGCGACCGTGGTTTGATAGGTGATGCGTTGCGCAATTGCGGTTTTACGAATCGATGATGAATCTGAAATCGCGGTTGTGGTTTCATCAACGGTGGTAAATACCAAGGCAACCTCACCATTTTTCATCGCATCAACGATGTGTGGGCGACCTTCTTTGACTTTGTTGATTTTCTCAACCGCAATACCCGCTTGCTGCAAATACGTCGCAGTACCGCCAGTGGCGCAAATCGTGTAGCCCAGTTCAATCAAGTCTTTGGCCACTTTGGTCATGGCTGGTTTATCGCTGTCCTTAACACTGATAAACACCTTACCCGACGCTGGCAAACGCGATCCAGCAGCCAATTGCGATTTAAACAAAGCTTCACCAAAGGTTTTGCCCACACCCATGACTTCGCCCGTTGAACGCATTTCTGGCGAGAGCACTGGATCCACCCCAGGGAATTTATTGAACGGGAACACCGCTTCTTTGACACTAAAATACGGCGGAATGATTTCATCGGTGGCATTCAGTTCAGCCAAGGTTTTGCCCGCCATCACTTGCGCAGCGACTTTTGCCAAGGGGCGGCCAATCGCTTTGGATACAAACGGCACGGTGCGCGAGGCGCGCGGATTGACTTCAAGCACGTAAATCACATCCTTGCCGTCCTGTACTTGCACCGCAAACTGCACATTCATCAAGCCAATCACTTTCAACGCGCGTGCCATTTCAGCGGTTTGACGTTTGATTTCGGCAATCGTATCGGCTTTGAGATAATACGGTGGCAATGAGCACGCCGAGTCGCCCGAATGCACGCCTGCTTGCTCAATGTGTTCCATCACCGCGCCAATCAATACCTGCCCTGTCGCATCGCAAATACAATCCACGTCCGCCTCAATCGCATCATCAAGGAATCGGTCGAGTAACACAGGAGAATCGTTCGATACCTGCACCGCTTCGCGCATATAACGCTCCAACGCCGCTGGCTCATGCACGATTTCCATCGCACGACCACCCAATACATAGGAGGGGCGCACCACGAGCGGATAGCCAATTTCCTCAGCCAAACGCAACGCTTCGTCTTCGGCACGCGCGGTGCGGTTGGGTGGTTGACGCAAATTCAAATCATGCAACAACTTTTGAAAACGCTCGCGATCTTCTGCCAAGTCAATCGAATCGGGCGATGTACCGATAATCGGCACACCATTGCGCTCCAAATCCAAAGCGAGTTTCAAAGGCGTTTGTCCACCGTACTGAACAATCACGCCGAATGGTTTCTCAACATGAACGATTTCCAAAACATCTTCCAAAGTCAAAGACTCAAAATACAAACGGTCAGATGTGTCGTAATCGGTCGAAACGGTTTCTGGATTGCAGTTGACCATAATCGTTTCATAGCCATCATCACGCAAAGCGAGCGCGGCATGGACACAACAATAATCAAATTCAATCCCTTGTCCAATGCGGTTGGGTCCGCCGCCCAGAACCATGATTTTTTTCTTGTCGGTTGGGTTGGCTTCGCACTCAGAGTCATAGCATGAGTACATATAAGCGGTATTGGTTGCAAATTCGCCCGCGCAAGTGTCCACGCGTTTATACACAGGACGGATGCCATGCGCATGGCGCACCGCGCGTACTTCTGAATCTTTTACTTTAAGAATTTGTGCCAACCATCTGTCTGAAAAGCCTTTTTTCTTTAATTCACGCAAGTCATCTGCGTTGATTTGCTCTAAAGTCAATTGGGCAACGTACTGCTCCAACTTGACCAATTCCTCAATTTGCACCAAGAACCAACGGTCGATTTTCGAGTGGTTAAACACCTCGTCCACGCTCATGCCCATGCGGAAGGCATCCGCCACGAACAAAATTCGCTTGTCCTTAGGCTCACGGATTTCGGTGGTGATTTCGTTCAAATCGGTTGAAACAGGGTTCAACCCATCAATTCCAATCTCCAAACCGCGCAGGGCTTTTTGGAACGACTCTTGGAAGGTGCGCCCCATCGCCATCACCTCGCCGACTGATTTCATCTGTGTGGTCAGATGTGGGTCGGCTTCGCGGAATTTTTCAAACGCAAAGCGTGGGATTTTTGTCACCACATAATCAATCGATGGCTCGAACGACGCAGGCGTTTGCCCGCCTGTGATGTCGTTTTTCAACTCATCCAAAGTGTAGCCAATCGCCAGTTTCGCCGCGATTTTCGCAATCGGGAAACCCGTGGCTTTCGATGCCAACGCCGATGAGCGCGACACACGCGGATTCATCTCAATCACAATCATCCGTCCTGTATCGGGATTGACCGAAAACTGCACATTCGAGCCGCCCGTATCCACGCCGATTTCGCGCAATACCGCGAGTGACGCGTTACGCATGATTTGGTATTCTTTATCGGTCAAGGTCTGCGCTGGCGCAACGGTAATCGAGTCACCCGTGTGCACACCCATCGGGTCTAAGTTTTCAATTGAGCAGACGATGATGCAATTGTCTTTCTTGTCACGCACCACTTCCATCTCGTACTCTTTCCAACCGAGTAAAGACTCTTCAATCAGCAACTCATTGGTCGGAGATAAATCCAAACCACGGCGGCAAATCTCCTCAAACTCCTCACGATTGTACGCAATCCCACCGCCCGTACCGCCCATGGTGAACGATGGGCGAATTACGGTTGGATAACCCGAATTATTGTTCGCTTTGGCAATCATCGCGTGGACGGCAAAGGCCTCCTCCATGCTGTGCGCAATGCCCGACAATGCCGAACCCAAGCCGATTTTGGTCATGGCGTCTTTGAACTTCATGCGGTCTTCGGCTTTATCAATCGCTTCGGGCGACGCGCCGATGAGTTGCACATTGTGCTTCGCCAAAACGCCATGATGGAATAAATCCAAAGCGCAGTTTAGAGCCGTTTGCCCACCCATGGTCGGTAAAATCGCATCGGGCTTTTCTTTCTCAATGATTTTTTCAACCACTTCCCAAGTAATCGGCTCAATATACGTCGCATCCGCCATCTCGGGATCGGTCATAATCGTTGCAGGGTTTGAATTCACGAGGATGACGCGATAACCCTCCTCACGCAAGGCTTTACACGCCTGCGCACCCGAGTAATCAAACTCACACGCCTGCCCAATGATAATCGGCCCCGCGCCGATGATTAGGATGGATTTTAGGTCTTCACGTTTTGGCATTTTTTATACTCCAACTTTACAGTTCAATTTCAAAATTTCTTGCTCGTTTACTTGTCATTGCGGGGGAGAAGCGATAGCTTCGTACTCAAACCTATCGGTTTTCCCCCGCAATCTCCTTGCAAGGAGATGCCGTGTCAAGCACGGCATGACGTTTCGTAGGGTGGGCTACCAAAAGCAATGCTTTTGCCCCACCGTTCTAATTCATTCTCAACTCACACAAAGGTGGGCAGTGCCCACCCTACCACTTCAACACGTAATGCGTAACTGCCCATTCGTCAATCTAATATTTAATATCTTTTTTCAGTGCCGTCAACTGCGTTACTAATTCTGGCAATTCATCTGCAATAATGCTCCACACCGTATCATCATCCACACCCAAATACCCATGAATCAATCGGTTGCGCGTCGCCACGATCATGCGCCATTGAATCTGTGGATATTTCGCACGAACCTCATCGGGAATATGCGTAGCCGCCTCTCCGATAAGCTCAACATTTCTGAGCGTTGCATCATAATTCAAACCACTGGTAACAAATGATTCTTGAGTCATACCTTCACAATAGACCATAGCATTGGTCGCGAATTTAAGCATATCGTCAATATAAAACCGCCATTCACGCTCAGACATCTTAGACATGAACCGCCTCCCGTTCAATAAAAGGACGCAACTCCGAACGCATCGCCTTATCCGTCACCAAATCCACAGGCAACTGCAACGCATCCTCTAAATAAAACTGCACACCAAAATACCGTTTGGCATTCGCCACATCATTAAAAGTCACCCACACATCCACATCGCTGTCGGCGCGGCGTGTATTGCGTACGGTCGAGCCAAACAAAGCCAAATCCACCACGCCAAAATGCTCAAACAAATATTGTTTAGACTGGCGTAATACCGCTAAAACCTGTTCACTTTGAGTCATTATGTATCCTTTTTCAATATTCATTCACGCTCGGCATTTACGTAGGGTGGGTCAGTGCTTTTCTGACCCACCAATGCACAGCGAACATTATGGGTCAATAAAACCGATTGACCCACCCTACTTGCTTGCTAATGCAGGCTACGCGCTGAATTAGTTCAAAAAGCTACTACCATTTTACAAATCAATGGCGTTTTTTTGTTCGGCTAGAATTGCCTCTACTAACTCTGGTGAATACCCTGATTTTTCGCATGCCAATTTAAGCGCATTTACATGAAATACCTCATAGGTATTTGAAGCCCCGCAATTAACGCACTTAACTATATCAGTTGATTTAGGTGAGTCAGGAAAGTCAAAAGTGTCACCATCACATTTGGCACATTGATATCCAAAATCATCACCTGTTTTATCAAAAGTTTTTATTTCCAGTTTTCCTGTGGTGTTCATACCTATACTCCAAAAATACATATCTACAATTTTCATGAAAGGATACTCAATCTCTCCTTTAATCTTTTGAGTATCATTTATCTTCTTCGAAATATTTTGAATTTCATTTTGATTTTTTCCACACCAATTCAATAATTCTTGAAAATGATTTTCAAAACAGCTTTCACTGAGTTTTGAATACTTCAGTTTAGCTTGTCGAATTCCTATTATAAAAAATTTATCGTATGCTGGGACACAACCCAAAGTACCCAATAAAATCTTAGTGATCAAAGTATCAGAAATACTTATGCCGTAAATCTCGTCGTTTAGTTTTTTGATTAGTCGAGACAATAACTTAATTTTGTCAGGGGTGAAATCTTGAAACTTAATCCCTCGCAAAACTTTGTATTCAGATTTAACAATTTCGCGGACAGCATTCTCATGTATTTTATAATCCTTTTTTAAAAGAAAAGAATTTCGCAACATTCCCCAACTTGCTAAATAGAATCCTAAGTGCAGACATGCCAAATCAATCTCAATTGAATCTCCATTGAAATAGTTGTAACAATGCTCCCAAGATTTAAACCTATGATTTTTATCATCAATAATTTTTTCATAAAAACCCATCACGGTTTTTTCAATTGATTCTCTATCATCCATTAAGTTTTCTTTCACCCTTCTCCCCCACAATCAACCCCATCCCCATCATCACCAAAACCATGCCCAATAGGTGATACCATTGGAACGATTCGTTCAGCAACAGCATCGACAGCACCACACCACTCACAGGCATCAGCGCAGTAAACACCGATGCGCTGCTGTTGGGCACTTGTTTAATCCCCGCGTGCATCAGCAATACCCCAAAAGCCGTGATGCCAACCCCTGTGTACACCACCAAGCCCCACACATACATCGGCACATGGCTAAAATCAAAGGTCAGCGCGTCATACAGCGCAAACGGTGCAAACAACACACTCGCCCCAGCGGTCAGTATCACCATCAGCCAAATACTCGGCAAAGGTCGGCTCAATAATTTTTGCGCCCCAAAAAACACGCCTTCAAACAATACCGCACCTGCAATCAGCAAATTACCCAACCATACATTGTGTGCATTGTTTGTGACACCCGCATGTGCCTGCGCACCATACACATTCATCACCAAAGCACCTGCCAAAGCACAGATTAAAGCCACACCGCGCAACCACGTCATGCGTTCGCTCAAAAACACCACGCCAAACAACATCATCGACAACGGGGTCGCACTGGTGATGATGCTCGCGTCAATCGCATTCGTGCGCTGTACGCCCCACAACAGCAGCAAACTAAACAAAAATATGCCACAAAAAATTTGAACAAACAAAATCCATTTATCGCGCTTGTTAATCGGTGGACACACCACCTTTTCGCCATGACGATTGCGCCAAAGCAATACCGCAATCAAAGCCAAACACGCCAAAAACTGCCGAAAAAACGAAGCCGTCATCACAGGGATGTTTGCCACAATCACCTTGCTCACCACAAACATACTGCCGATGAGCAGCATGGAGGCGGTCATTTGCGCATAGGCGAGTTTTTTCATTCATTCCAATCCATTGTATCTGTCATGCCGTGCTCGACACGGCATCTTCTTGCGAGGAGATTGCGGCGCAGTTAAAACTCAGCTCGCAATGACCAAACTTTTATTTCCCCAAAATTCCCAAATAACCCTGCATCGTCCACTCTATGCCCATCTGCAAGCATTCCACCGCCAAGGCGTGTCCAATGGATACTTCTAAAATATTCGGTATCTCGATAAAGCGCGCTAAATTCTCTAAATTCAAATCATGCCCTGCGTTCACCCCCAAACCAGCGTCTTGAGCAATTTTTGCTGCACGCGCAAATTGTGTCCACACCGCATCATTGTCTGCTGTGCCATAGGTTTCTGCATAGGGCTCGGTGTACAACTCCACCCGCTGCGCACCCAATTCTTTTGCCAGTGCAATATCGGGGTTGTCATAATCGACAAACAAACTCACGCGGATGCCGTGCGCATTCAAATCCGCACACACGCCGCGCAAAAATTCGGCATCGCGTGCCAAATCCCAACCATGATCCGAGGTGACTTGGTTCGGGTCATCGGGCACGAGGGTGCATTGCGCTGGTCGAACCGCTTTGACCACATCGAGAAACTCCGTAGTCGGATTGCCTTCAATGTTCAATTCTTTGCCGTGCTTATCGCACAATGCTTTCAGTTCGTGCGCATCCGAGTAGCGCGCATGACGCTGGTCAGGACGCGGATGCAGGGTAATACCGTGCGCACCGAGGTTTAAAAATTGCTCTGAAAATGCCACCACATCGGGAAAGTTGCGCCCACGGGAGTTGCGTATCAAAGCGATTTTATTGATGTTTACCGATAGTTGGGTCATTAATTATTCCAAAATTTTTTAAAAAATTAGTCATTGCGACCCTCGAATGATTTTATCGAGGGGAAGCAATCCAGCGGTGTCTATTGTATGGATTGCTTCGCGATAAAACTGCTCGCAATGACAACCGTAGCGTGGGCAATGCACCCTACCTCAAATGATTCGGAGATTGCGGGTCAAGCACGCAATGACATATTTTCACTCCAAAGTCGCCGTCGCCAATTTCGCGCCAAAGCCGACAAACAATGCGCCCACCGCACCCGTGCCTGTGACCATCCACAACGGTCTTGCACGAAACGCATTTGCCAAGCGCGCGCCTGCAAAAATCAACACCGACAAGTACACAAAACTAAAAAACTGCAATATCAAGGCCAAAATCGTGAACGCCAAATACGGATGCGAAGCATCGGGACGCACAAAATTTACAAAAAAAGATACGAGGAACAAAATCGCTTTGGGGTTAATCAAACTCACCAACAGGGCTTTAATAAAGGGCGAACCGTTGGCGGTATCTTGATTCACACCTTGACCATGTTGCCCATCGATGGTGGTGTTCTGCTCCAATAAAGTTTGAGCCGAAATATTCGCGCGATTTTTCCAGATACCATACGCCCCCATCAACATTTTGATACCAAGATATGCCAAATACACACCACCGATGGTTTTTAAGATTAAAAATAATTGCGGCGCGGTTTTCAGCACGGTCGCCGCGCCCAAAGTCGCCAGCACCATTAAAATGGTATCACCGACAAACACGCCAAATGCCGCGCTGTAACCACGACGCACACCCTGCCCTGCGGCAACCGCAAGCGTGTACATCGAATTGGGTCCAGGCAGCAATATCACGGCAATCACGCCGATGACATAGGTGGTCAGGTCAGTGATACCAAACATTAGTTTTTGCTCGCAGTCATATTCTCAACAAAACGATCAAACAGGTACGCAATGTCATGCGGACCCGGTGATGCTTCTGGGTGTCCTTGGAATGAGAATGCGGGTTTGTCGGTAAACGTGATGCCTTGCAGAGAACCATCAAACAAAGACACATGCGTTACGCGCACATTCGCGGGCAAGGTGGTTTCGTCCGCCGCAAAGCCGTGGTTTTGCGAGGTAATCGATACGCGCCCTGTGTCCAAATCTTTCACAGGATGGTTCGCGCCGTGGTGACCAAATTTCATTTTCAGGGTTTTTGCCCCTGCCGCCAAAGCCAAAATTTGATGCCCCAAACAAATGCCAAATACAGGCAGGTTTTTATCAAGGAATTCGCGCGTCGCGTTAATTGCATAGTCACATGGCTCAGGATCCCCAGGACCATTGCTCAAAAACACGCCATCGGGATTCATCGCCAATACTTCGGATGCAGGCGTTTGCGCAGGCACAACCGTGATGTCACAACCGCGCTCAGCGAGCATGCGCAGGATATTGCGCTTGACGCCAAAGTCGTATGCCACGACTTTGAATTTTGGGTTGGTTTGTGCGCCAAAACCCTTACCGAGTTGCCACTCGGTTTCTGTCCATTCATATGCCGTTGTACAACTCACGACCTTCGCCAAATCTTGTCCCGCCATACCGCCAAAGCCTTTGGCCAAGGTTTTGGCTTGCTCAACGTCATCGCCTATCAGAATACAACCGCCCTGCGCGCCTTTTTCGCGCAGTACACGAGTCAACGCACGGGTGTCAATGCCTGCAATCGCGACGATGCTGTTCGCTTTCAAATAGTCGGACAAAGATTGTTCGGCGCGAAAGTTGCTCACAATCGCGGGTAAGTCCTTGATAATCAAGCCCGCTGCATAAACTTTATCCGCTTCCACATCCTCGCTGTTCACGCCGACATTGCCAATATGCGGATAAGTGAGCGTGACCATTTGTCCTGTGTATGAAGGGTCAGTGAGGATTTCTTGATAACCTGTCATCGCGGTATTGAACACCACTTCGGCAACCACATGCCCCGTTGCACCGATGCCATAACCTTGAAACACCGTGCCATCGGCCAGTGCCAAAATTGCCTTGGGAAATTGGGAAGAAAATATGGGTAACACGGGACACTCCTTAACTGTTTTTGCAATGATATGGCTTGATATAAAAATCAATAGCCCGAAAAAAAGCCGCCCTTCCAATCACTGTGTGATGTGTGGTGGCGGCTTGTTTGCCGAAGTATCATCGGGCTTTCTTTTTTATCATCGCGCAATACGTTTGCTTAAAAATTGAATCTGCGAGATTCTAACAGAAAATAAGTCCAAAGACTGGACTAATTACGTGATTTCCTCCACTCGATGGCACGCAATTTGTCTGCCTGCAAACGAACGCAATATAGGCTCTTGCTCAGCGCACTGCGCTGTCGCATAAGGACAACGCTGATGCAAGGCGCATCCCGTGGGTAAATTTAACGGGCTGGGCAATTCACCCGCCAATTTGCTTAAAATCATCCTATTCATTATGTATCGGCAGCCTGAAATCGCTGCAAAACCACAGGGATATGTCGATGAAAAAAACCATAACCCGCAGGCACGCCATTGTCATGTCCATTGCGTAACATTAAAGCGACCACACCAGAAGCTACAAATTCAGCCTCGGTATCATGGCGTTTATCATCGATTTTATTGCTATTGAGTTTAGAAACAACTAAAGTGCCATCGTCTTGATTGTCGAAGTCTTGAGACTATAAATTGCCATATTTTTTAAGCTTTTTAAGCGAAACTTGTTTCTGATTAGGTAACTCAGTGATATTAAGATGACCAGTGCTGCGAACGTCACTTACAAACTGATGGGTAGCATTTTTTTCAAAGACATGGTCAACAGTAAATGAAATTTTGGATTTTGCAAACATGATGTCTCTCCTTTCAGAGTGCTTGCCAACGAAATCGTTGATACACACCCTACAAAAACCGCATCCCCTCTTTGTTAAAGTGTGGAAAGCCAGTTTTGCCGTAAAACAAGATTTGCTTCATGGCTCACCTCAGGAAAGGATGGTTTCATTATACACGAAATTAAGTAATTACCACTATAAAAGTATTAACTCGTATATCTTTCACAAAAATAGCAACAGCTTTGCAAAAAAACGTTTTTTATCATATGGTTATTTGCATAACCATATGATAAAACCCCGCGAATCTCTTCGCGGGGTTTTAGTTGAAACAGATATTTTTGAGGATTATTCAGGTGTTTGAGTTGGTGTTTCCTCCGTCGCAACAGGCGCACTCGCCTCACGCGCAGGACGCTCCAGCAATGCCTTCATCGACAATTTCACACGGCCACGGTCATCAGTCTCAGTGGCTTTAACCGTAACCAATTGACCTTCTTTGAGATAGTCGGATACTTGATTCACACGCTCATGAGCGATTTGTGAGATGTGCAACAAGCCATCTTTACCAGGGAATACTTGGATAATCGCGCCAAAGTCAAGGATTTTGAGCACTTGGCAATTTTCATAAACCTTACCCACTTCGATTTCAGCGGTCAATTCAGAGATGCGGCGTTGTGCATCGGCGGCTTTTTCAGCATCATTGGAAGCGATGGTGATGGTGCCGTCTTCTTGAATATCAATCGTTGTACCTGTTTCTTCGGTCAATTGACGAATGGTCGCGCCACCTTTACCAATCACGTCACGGATTTTGTCCGCATTGATTTTCATGGTATACAGGCGTGGTGCAAAGGTGGACATTTCTTCACGACCACCCGTGATGGCAGACTGCATTTTGCCCAAGATGTGCATACGACCTTCTTTGGCTTGTTCCAACGCCACCTGCATGATTTCTTTGGTGATGCCTTGGATTTTAATGTCCATTTGCAAAGCGGTAATGCCAATCGCAGTCCCCGCGACTTTAAAGTCCATATCGCCCAAGTGATCTTCATCACCTAAAATGTCGGTCAATACCGCAAACTTACCACCGTCTTTAATCAAGCCCATCGCGATGCCCGCAACGTGGGCTTTCATCGGCACGCCCGCATCCATCAACGCCAAGCAGCCACCGCAGACCGAAGCCATTGACGATGAGCCGTTGGACTCGGTGATTTCGGAGACCACGCGAATGGTGTATGGGAACTCTTCGTTCGATGGCAAACACGCCACCAATGCGCGTTTTGCCAAACGACCATGACCAATTTCGCGGCGTTTGGGTGAACCCACGCGCCCCGTCTCGCCTGTGGCAAACGGCGGCATGTTGTAGTGCAACAT
>OCVT010000835.1_pt1 | contig 12971 bp, 12 predicted proteins | sample 1539111 | NCBI WGS metagenome assembly OCVT01 (sample SAMEA3991482, study PRJEB22521) | metagenome | biome: anthropogenic terrestrial biome; feature: sewage plant; material: raw primary sludge | place: Sweden | collected 2012-09-26 | reverse complement strand
GCAGCAACCATGCTACAACAAGGAGTTATCTCATGATGTTGGCTGACCCAAGCAAGAAATACCGCCGTATGTATCAGCGTGTGGATTTACCAGATCGCCAATGGCCAAACAATGAAATCAATCAGGCACCCATCTGGATGAGTACCGATCTTCGTGATGGTAATCAGGCCATTTTTGAACCGATGAACATGGATCAAAAATTAAAAATGTTCCACATGTTGGTTAAAATCGGCTTCAAACATATTGAAATTGGTTTCCCTTCAGCATCTCAAATTGACTTTGACTTTACGCGTAAGTTAATTGAAGAAGACTTGATTCCAGAAGATGTGTATATCGAAGTTTTGGTTCAAGCTCGAGATCATTTAATTGCGCGTACCTTTGAGTCTTTGGTTGGTGCAAAACGTGCGATTGTGCATATCTACAATTCAAACTCACCAACATTCCGTCAAAAAGTGTTGAATGTAGATGTAAATGGCGCGAAACAACTTGCCATTAATGCAGCAAATAAAGTGAAAGAATACGCAGCGCAATATCCTGCAACTGAATGGATTTTCCAATATAGTCCAGAGTGTTTTTCTGCAACAGAATTGGAAGTTGCCAAAGATGTCTGTGATGCGGTCACGGAAATTTGGGAAGCGTCTCCAACCAATAAGGTGATCTTAAACTTGCCTGCAACGGTTGAAGTTTCAACACCAAATGTCTATGCCGATCAAATCGAATGGATGCACCGTAACTTGGCGCGTCGTGATGGCGTGATTATCTCAGTTCACTGTCACAATGACCGTGGTTGTGGTATCGCTGCTTCTGAATTGGCGATTATGGCGGGTGCTGATCGTGTTGAAGGTTGCGTGTTTGGTAATGGTGAACGTACAGGTAACGTCGATGTTGCTGCGATTGCCTTGAACATGTATACCCAAGGTGTCGCACCAAACTTGGATTTCTCCAATATCAATGAAATCATTGCAACAGTTGAAGAATGTACAGGTTTACCTGTGCACCCACGTCATCCATATGCAGGTGATTTAGTCTTTACCGCATTCTCTGGTTCACATCAGGATGCGATTAAAAAAGGCTTCGAATTCCAGAAAAATGAAGAGATCTGGGATATGCCATACTTGCCAATCGATCCTAAAGATTTAGGTCGTGACTATGATGCGGTGATTCGTGTCAATAGCCAATCTGGTAAAGGTGGTATTGCCTATTTGTTAGAGTCAAACTACAACGTTGCTTTACCACGCCGAGTACAAATCGAGTTCAGCCAAATCGTACAGCAACATACTGATGAAAACGGTACAGAAATCAGTGCACATGAAATTTGGACCTTATTCCAAAATACCTATGTGGATGTGAAAAATCGTCATTACCAAACCAAGCATTATCAATTGTCTGATATTAATGGTACACAAATCATTGAATTAGATATTGAAATTGATGGTGAAGTACAACGTTTACGCGGTGAAGGTAACGGTCCAATTTCGGCGATGCTCGATGCGTTACAATTGCCAATTGATGTTGTAAATTATGAAGAACGCAGCATCGGTTCAGGTGCAAATGCTAAAGCACTTGCCTTAATTGAACTTCAGGTCAAAGGCACAGGTAAGAGCGCATTTGGTGCAGGGATTCATGACAACATTGTCACCTCATCCATTGAAGCGATTATTGCATGTACCAATCGTTTAATTGAACAAGGCGTACTTACAACTGAGCAAGTTGCTGCTGCGGCAGTTTAAGCAAAGCTGAGTTGTAATATCAGAAAAAATGACTTTTGAAAGGATACCTGAATTGGTATCCTTTTATTATTGATCAAAGATTTATACAAGGCGAATCATTCCAGTGTCTTTTCCATCGGATTCAGTGGGTTTAGTCACACCACAAAAATTTCAATTTGAGCAACCATTAGAGCTTGAATGTGGGCGTATCCTGCCACGTTTTGATTTGATGGTTGAAACCTATGGAACACTTAATGCAGATAAATCCAATGCAATCTTAATTTGCCATGCATTATCTGGGCATCATCATGCTGCGGGTTATCATCATGCAGATGATAAAAAAGCAGGTTGGTGGGATAGCTGTATTGGTCCCGGCAAAGCGATTGATACCAATCATTTTTTTATTGTTTCTTTAAATAATATTGGTGGTTGTAATGGTTCAACAGGCCCAACATCGCCAAACCCTGAAAACGAAAATCGTCCTTATGGCCCAGATTTTCCATTAGTCACTGTGCGTGACTGGGTAAAGACTCAAGCCATGTTGTCTGATCGCCTCGGAATTGATGTTTGGTTTGCCGTGATTGGTGGTTCCTTAGGTGGCATGCAAGCACTACAATGGTCATTGGACTATGCTGATCGTTTAAAAAAATGTGTCATTATTGCCAGTGCACCAAAATTATCGGCACAAAATATTGCCTTTAATGAAGTTGCTCGCCAATCGATTCTCTCTGATCCAGATTTCCATCATGGGCGTTACTTGGAACATGACAGTTATCCAAAACGTGGGTTAATTTTGGCACGTATGGTCGGTCATATTACGTATTTGTCTGAAGAAGCCATGAAACAGAAATTTGGTCGTGATTTGAAATCTGGCAAATTTATGTACGGCTTTGATGTCGAATTCCAAGTTGAAAGTTATTTACGTTATCAAGGCGAACAATTTAGTCGCAATTTTGATGCAAATACTTACTTGATTATGACCAAGGCCTTGGATTATTTTGATCCATCTCGTGAGTATGAACATTCCTTGACTAAAGCAATGAGCAAGCCTAAATGCAAATTCTTGGTGATTTCATTTACGACTGACTGGCGTTTCAGCCCAAGTCGTTCACAAGAATTAGTTGATGCTCTAATTGATAATCATAAGCCCGTCAGTTACTTAGATATTGATGCAGAACAAGGTCATGATTCGTTCTTGTTCCCTATCCCACTCTATGTGAAAACATTAAGAGCCTTTTTAGGTGGAGCGCAACAGTTGCAATCGACCCGTTTGGAGAATATCTAATGCGTATAGATCAACGACTGGCTGAAAGATGGATTAAACCTGATTCCAACGTACTGGATTTAGGCTGTGGTGATGGTGAATTACTGGCGCATATGAGCAAACAGCATAATATTCGTGCTTATGGATTAGAAATTGATCAAGAAAAGATTGCAATTGCCATCAGTCGAGGGTTAAATATTATCCAACAGGATTTAAACTTGGGTTTAAGCCGTTTTGCCGACCAGTCGTTTGACTCTGTGGTTATGGCACAAGCTTTGCAAGCTGTAGATGCGCCCGATGTATTACTTCGTGATATGGTGCGTGTCGGAAAACAGGCAATTATTACTTTTCCAAACTTTGCGTATTGGAAGACTCGTTCTTTTCTTGCATTGAAAGGGAAAATGCCTGTCTCGGAAGCTTTACCCTATATGTGGTATAACACCCCGAATATTCATTTATGTACTTTCCGTGACTTTGAAGCCCTATGTGCTGAGAATCGGATTAAAATTATTAATCGACTTGCCGTCAATGGTGACCAACAAGGTAGTATGCTCAGTAAGCATATGCCGAACCTATTTGGTGAAGTCGCAATTTATCGAGTGAGCGCTCTATGAAAAAGACATTTATCAGCACATTTTTATTTGGTCTGATCAGTATACAAGCGCACGCTGACTATGTTGCTCAACCACAATCAGTTGCAACACAGGCAGCGCGATATTCAGTGATGGGTATCAGTGAATTACAAAGCGCAGCAAAATCTGGTCAAGCTGGGGCACAATTTTATCTAGCAACACGTTACCAGTTTGGTAAAGAAGTGGCTAAAGATGAAAAACAAGCTTTCACTTTATTCAAGGCAGCAGCAGATCAAGGTTTATCTGCGGCGCAATTGAATGTCGGTCGTATGTATGCAGATGGCATCGGTACGAAGAAAGATGAAGCTTTGGCGCGTAAATATTTCGAGAAAGCTGCGAGTAATGGCGATAACCGTGCCAGCTTTAATCTCGCGATGATGGAAGAGCAAAAGAAAAACTATGTTGGTGCTTACCAATGGTATGAGCTTTCAACCCGTGACGGTATGCTGGATACTAAAGTCATCAGTCTTTCTGAAGGTAAGAAAACAGCGTTGGCTGCAAACTTAACTCAAGATCAGATTCGTACTGCACGTGATCGTGCAGATAAATGGATTCAAGCGCAATAATCTTTTTAGATCTATTGAATGATATAAAAACCGACTTGTAAGAGTCGGTTTTTGTTTTTTAGAATACATTCCATAATTGGATTAGAACCAATACTTTTGCATCGCTTTTAAAAATTCTTGTGTTATTAAGTCATCAGACTTTAAGCTAATGATGGCATCAATACTACAATTTGGACATAAAGCCGTATTTCCATCATCACACCAATCTTGGATATTTTTATAATCAAAAATATCCAAGCAATAAAAACAGCCACAAAATGCACTATCTCTTAAAATATGCCGATGATAGTTTGAAAATTTATGTGCATCAATTACATCAGTTTGATCAAAATTATTCATGTAAATTCTTAGATCACTTAAAACCTATGGAATCATTTTAGCTTAAATGTGTAATTGTTTCGATGAATAAAATCTATCATAAATAATCCGTTAAAATACTTATCATATTTCTGAAAAACTGAGAATTTACTATGCCCATTCCTCACTGGTTCAATCAAGGCAGCCTTGTGCTGGCAAGCAATAACAAAGGTAAAGTTGCGGAATTTGAACATCTGTTTCAGCAACTCAATCTGCCTGTTAAAATCATTCCCCAAGGAAAACTCAACATTGAAGATGCCATCGAAGATGGTTTGAGCTTTGTGGAAAATGCCATTATCAAGGCACGTCATGCAGCCAGAATTTCGGGTAAACCTGCGATTGCTGATGATTCAGGTTTATGTGTGCCGATTTTAGGTGGTGCACCTGGCATTTACTCCGCACGTTATGCAGGCGAACATGGCAATGACGCTGCCAATAACCAGAAGCTTTTGGCCGACCTTGTACCATTCCGCAAAGAGGGTGAAGCGATTGAGGGTATGTTTGTCTGTGTTCTAGCGCTAGTGACTCATGCAGAAGACCCACTGCCACAAATCTTTCAGGGCATTTGGAAAGGTGAAATTTTAGAAGCTGCTCGTGGAGAAAATGGTTTTGGCTATGATCCCCTATTTTGGCTGCCTGAACTCAATCTTTCCAGTGCGGAACTCAGCAAGGAAAAGAAAAGTAAAATCAGCCACCGTGGTCAGGCAATGCAATTGTTTAAAGCGAGCTTGAGCTAATTTCTATAGAAGCCTGAACCACATATTCGGGCTTCTTTCTCCTCATTTATTCCCTTTCTTATAAAATCATTTTGCATCATTCTTGTCGCAAAACTGCAATATAAGTGTCACATATTTGTCATGCCAAGCTGTTGAGATATATACAAAGTTTGTATAGGAATAAAATTATGGCTGGTTTATCAATTTGGCACGTACTCATTTTTGCAATCGTGGTTATTTTACTTTTCGGTACATCAAAGCTTAAAAACTTAGGTAAAGATGTCGGTGGTGCCGTTAAAGATTTCAAAAAATCAATGAAAGATGACGAAGCGGCAGCATCTCTAAATGAACCCCGTACGATTGATGCACAAGTAAAAAATACTGAAAGCTCAATCAAAAGTTAAGCGAGCAACAATATGTTAGATGTTGGAATGTCCGAACTTTTGGTGTTCGGCATTATTGCTTTACTTGTGCTTGGACCAGATAAATTACCTCAAGCAGCTCGCTTTGTCGGGAAATGGTATGGCAAAGTGAAGCGCCTTGTCAGTAATGTGCAAAACGATATTGATCGTGAATTACGTCTATCTGAATTACGCGAGCAGATGCAGCAAGAAATGCAACGTATTGCTGAACTAGAGCAAAAAATGCAAGCTCAAATGTCTGAGCTCGAACAACAAAAACGAGAAATGTTTGTTCAACCAAGCAAACAAGAACAAACAACAGATAACATTAGTTATCCTACTTATCACTATGTGAAAGAGCATTCTTCATTTGTATATGTGGAAAAAAATATTCAAAAGGCTCAGACCACTATTTTTCCTGCACCAGATCATCAACCTGAATTTAAGTTGGCCGTATGAGTACATCCTCTCATTCTCAGTTACCTGCTCAATCGATTGAAGAATCAAAACAAAAGATTGAACTTGAAGAAATGCCGATTACCAAGCATTTAATGATCTTGCGTCAGCATTTATTCAAGATCGTTGGAATTTTATTACTCTTATTCTTTTGTTTATTACCATTTGCAAATCGTACCTATCAGCTACTTTCTGAACCTTTGCGAGCTCAGCTTCCTGTTAGCTCATCAATGATTGCAACAGATGTGACCGCAACATTCATGGCACCCTTTAAGCTGAACTTTTTTGTTGCACTGATGTTAGCAATGCCTTTTATTATTTATCAGATTTGGGCATTTGCTAAACCTGCATTATATGAACGCGAAAAGACACTTGCTCTTCCGTTATTACTAAGCAGTATTTTTCTATTTTATGCAGGAATTGCCTTTGCATATTTTGTTGCATTACCTTCGATTTTACATTTTTTCATCAGTGTTTCACCTGAAACTGTAGCGCCAATGACAGATATCAATAGCTATCTAGCGTTCTGTTTAAAACTATTTCTCGTATTTGGTTTAACCTTCGAAATTCCAGTGATTACACTGCTTTTGATTCTGATTGGAGTCGTGAGTACACAAAGTCTGATTGAGAAACGAAGATTTATCATTGTTGGCTGTTTTTTCGTAGCAATGTTTGTTACACCGCCTGATGCTATTTCTATGATCATGTTAGCCGTTCCGATGTGGTTATTGTTTGAGATTGGATTATTTTTTGGCAAGATTATCGAAAAAAGAAAAACAACTTGATTACTTAGTTCTTATAACTACAAACAGGCTTCTCGCCTGTTTTTTAATTTTATTACTTTAATTTTTAATTGATTTTTCACAAAGCTGTCACACAAGTGTCAAGGCTTCGTCACATTTAAACATTAAGTTTATTGGGGGAAAACTTTTAGAACAACTGTTATATTTTTTAGGAAAAATTCCATGACCGAGCTATCGCCATATCATGAAGATCAAGAGTTGGACAACAACACATCGGATAATATTCATTTCCGAGATATTTTAGAACAGCACATTAGTCGCCGTAGTCTCATCACTAAAACTGCGAGTGGTGCTGTTGCATTAACTTTAGCATCGACATTAACTGGCTGTAACGACGACGATAATAATTCGAGCAATAACGGTGGAACACCGCCAACACCTGTTGATCCAAATAAAAAACCAGAAAAATTAAACTTCTCTCCTGTTGCTAAAAATTTAAATGACATCGTAACAGTGCCTGAAGGTTATGAAGCAACTGTACTTTATGCTTTAGGGGATTCAATCAATCCTGCTTACGGTGCGTGGGATGATAACAATATTCCTTCAGGTTTAAGTTTTGAATATCGTTCTGGTGACTGCCATGATGGTATGACATTTTTTGGTTTAAATAACTCAACTCAACGTTACGATGCCAATGTTTCTGATCGTGGCTTGCTGGTGATGAACCATGAATATATCAATCCAACCTTCCTTCACCCTAAGGGACCAACGAAAGTTGATGGTCGTCGACCTGAAGATGAAGTCATTCGTGAAGTGAATGCTCACGGTGTTTCTGTGATCGAAATCAAAAAAGATAAAACGACAAATAAAGTAGAAGTGGTTAAAAACTCTGTATTTAACCGCCGTATTACAGGTTCTTCCGTGATGGATTTTGCTGGTGCTGCTGCGGGCTCACCCCTTCTGGCTACTACCTACTCTCCAGCAGCTCGTCAAACTCGCGGTACGCATAATAACTGCGGTAATGGTTACACACCTTGGGGAACCTACCTGACGACTGAAGAAAACTTCATTGGTTATTTCGCACGTAGCACAACTGACGATACTTTACGTCGCCCAGAAGAAATCATTGCGCTTAAACGCTATGGTTTAAAAGCAGGTTCAAGCTCTCGTTATGGCTGGGAAACAGTAAAGGCTGGTGTACTTTCACAAGATCTTTATGATCGCTGGAATGCGGATGTAAAAGCTACTACAGCAGCTGAAGATTATCGTAATGCACCAAATACATTTGGTTGGATGGTAGAAATTGATCCATTCGATGGTCGTCAAAATCCTGTTAAACGTACATCTTTAGGTCGTTTTGCACATGAAGATTGTCGTACTAGTCGTGTCATTGCAGGGGAAAATCTTGCTTTTTATATGGGTGACGACTCTCGTGGAGAATATATCTACAAGTTTGTATCTGATGCAAAATGGGATCCAAAAGATATCAATGGTGGCTATGCTGCTGGTGATAAATACATGAATGCAGGTAAACTTTATGTTGCCAAATTCAATAATGACGGTACGGGTCAATGGATTGAGTTAGCCTTTGGTAAAAATGGTTTGAACCAAAGCAATTCAGTCTATCCATTTAGCTCACAAGCTGATGTTGTCACTTTTGCTCGTTTAGCAGCTGATGCAGTTGGCGCAACAAAAATGGATCGTCCAGAGTGGTGTGCGGTTAACCCAGAAAATGGTGAAGTCTACGTTACATTAACCAACAACTCGAACCGCGGTACTAGCTATCCAACTGATGCAGCAAATCCACGTAATTATGAAGACAAATATGCTGGTACAAAAACCAATAAAGGTAATGTAAACGGTCATATTATTCGCTTGCGTGAAACAGCTGATAAAACAACTGCTGAAAGCTTCAACTGGGATATCTATCTATTTGGTGCTGAGGCATCTGGAGCTGCAAACATCAACCTTTCAGGTTTGACAGATAATAATGATCTTTCAAGCCCTGATGGTATGTGGTTTGACCCACGTGGTGTACTTTGGATTCAAACAGATGACGGCGCGTATACTGATGTAACGAACTGTATGATGCTTGCTGCACTTCCAGGTCAAGTTGGAGATGGAGCAAAAGCAACGACTTCAAATGGTACTGAAACCTTAGTTGGTAAGAAAGTAACAGATGAAACCCTGCGTCGCTTCCTTGTAGGACCTAAAGAGTGTGAAATTACAGGTGTAACAATGACACCTGATTACAAAGCAATCTTTATTAATGTTCAGCATCCAGGTGAAGACTCTGCAGACTATGCATCTCCTTCAAGTAACTGGCCAGCAACTCAAACGAACCCAAGCAACAAAACTGCACGTCCACGTTCAGCGACTGTTGTGATCACTCGTAAAGATGGTGGTGTGATTGCAGGCTAAACCCTAAAATCACCCCAAAAGAGCCTATCTACAACGATAGGCTCTTTTTTTATTTTACTAATGGAATAGTTAATTCGATGAATTTTCCTTGCTGTTCACCTTGTTGTGTTTTTTCAATCCATTGCCATTGATCAGTCGTCATTCTTAAAAAATTGGAACATCGTGTGCCATAAATCGGACTTTGGATAAAAGTCGAGGACAGCAACGCTTCCATTTCCTGACTAATGCCTGTATCTGGCAATAGCTTTGGGATGATTTTCCGTTCATCCTCCAGAATGTCCCAAACCGCAGACACCAAATCCAATTCTGCGACTTGAGGCTGCTGTAGTATGGGTAAAAACTCCTGAGTAAAGCGTTTACGCAAATGTCTGGTTTTATGCCAGTCTTCAGACATTAATCCATTGGATACCACATAGACGCCATTGGCTAGAACCTGTGGCGCTTCTCCACGATTGCTCATATACACCGCCTGTTCACGATCACCCACAAACAGGTTAAAGCCCGCATAGTCCTGCTGATTCTGTTCCAGCATTTGCGCAAAGCGTATGGGAGCTAAATCACTTTCCAGAAAGTCCTGAATCAGGTGTCCGCGTGAAGTGCTGTACTGGTTCTTGTCCCGACCATTGCGGAAGTTGGTCACGATTGCCCAGCGACCTGCTGCGGTCACGCCCATCCATGTTCCACCCGACTGTAAATCCTGCCCTGCCACAATCGGGCGGTTTTCCCACTGATGCAGGGGAGCACTGGGACGATGGTAAAACTCATCACGGTTTGAAATTAAACACAACGGCATATCATCAAGAACATGCCATGCAAAAACGACAATACACATTGATCCTGTTTTCACTCATTTAGCGTCTGTTGACTTTCACATTGAATGTACAACATTTTTCACATCATTCCGCTACAATCTGCTCAAAACTTAATTTCAAATTCTAAATTGAGGAACAGCGATGCTGACCTATCCAAATATTGATCCAGTGGCACTGAGTTTAGGGCCAGTCAAGGTACACTGGTACGGATTGATGTATCTCTTGGCATTTTTATGTGCATGGGGCTTGGCATCTTACCGAGCCAAACAGCGCGATGGCTGGACAGCCGACATGGTGTCCGACCTGGTGTTCTACGGCGCTTTGGGTGTGGTGCTGGGTGGTCGGGTGGGCTATGTCCTGTTTTACGAGTTCGGCAAGTTTCTGGAAAACCCACTATGGTTGTTTCAGGTCTGGACTGGGGGCATGAGCTTCCACGGTGGCTTCCTCGGTGTGATGATCGCCATGCTGTTCTGGTGTCGGAAATACCAAAAAACATGGTTTCAAACACTGGACTTTATTGCCCCCTGTGTACCCACAGGCCTGATGTTCGGTCGTATCGGCAACTTTATTGGTGGTGAGCTATATGGCCGTCAGGTGGCCAATCCTGATTATCCTTTTGGCATGATTTTCCCAACAGACCCACTGGGCTTGGTTCGTCACCCGTCACAGATTTATCAGGCACTGTGTGAGGGTCTCATCCTGTTTATCGTGCTGTGGTGGTTTAGCTCAAAGCCCCGTCCACGTATGGCAGTTTCAGCTTTATTCCTAATCGGTTACGGCGTGGCACGCTTCTTTATGGAATTCTTCCGCCAACCCGATGCAGATCAGGGCTTTATCCTGTTTGGCTGGATGACCAAAGGGCAAATTCTCAGCTTCCCAATGATTATTATTGGACTATGGATGATGTGGTACGCCTACCGTAGAAAAATCTATGACTGGCAAATAACCAAATAAAAATGATGGGAGCTGATGCTCCCATTTTTATGGATTTTTTATTATATAAATTATATTGTTAGCTTAAACAAATATGAGACAACAATATGAGTCACTTTATTTCAACCTATATAGACCGTATTAATCATCGTTATCGACTTGGCAATGCGACAGAACATACCTTTCGTGGCGATCTTGCCCAACTGATTGAATCGATAGTCCCAGATATTACTGCGACCAATGAACCTAAAAGGCAATCTTGTGGCGCACCTGACTATATTTTGACAAAGAAAAATATTCCCATTGGCTTTATTGAAGCAAAAGATATCGGTGATAAAGACTTAGACGGATTGAAAAAGACAGGAAATAAAGAACAATTTGATCGTTACAAAGCATCATTAAACAATCTTATTTTTACGGACTATCTCAATTTTCATATTTATCAGGATGGCGTATTTATCACTAAAATCGCCATTGCTGAGGTGACTGGCAATCATATCCGAGCGCTTCCTGAGAACTTTACTGTCTTTGAAAATCTCATCAAGAATTTTTGTACCCATATTGGACAAACCATTAAAAGTCCTAAAAAACTTGCAGAAATGATGGCAGCAAAAGCGCGTCTACTTTCTGATGTGATTGAAAAAGCCTTAACCAGTGATGAAGATAGCTTTGAGGACAGTACATTAAAAGACCAAAAACAAGCCTTTAAACAAATCCTGATACATGACATTACCCCGAAAGGTTTTGCTGATGTATATGCTCAAACTATTGCTTACGGTATGTTTGCCGCACGTTTACATGACCCGACCTTACCGACTTTTAGCCGACAGGAAGCGGCGGAACTGATTCCTAAAACCAATCCATTTTTACGCAAACTATTTGGCTATATTGCGGGCCCTGATATTGATGACCGTATTAAATGGATTGTCGATAGCTTGGTTGATGTTTTTCTACATTGTAATGTACATGAAATCCTTAAAAATTATGGGCGTTCCACCAAAATGGAAGACCCGATTATTCACTTTTACGAAACTTTCTTGAGTGAATATGACCCCAAATTGCGTAAAGCTCGTGGCGTTTGGTACACCCCTGCCCCAGTGGTCAATTTTATTGTGCGTGCAGTGGATGATATTTTAAAAACTGAGTTTGGATTATCACAAGGTTTAGCCGATACCAGTAAAACCACGATTGAAGTAGAAGCAACAGGTACAGCCATTACCAAAGGTAAAGCCAAAGGCAAGCGTATTACCGAAACCAAAGAAGTGCATAAAGTGCAAATTCTTGACCCTGCCACAGGTACAGGGACGTTTCTTGCCGAAGTGGTGAAACATATTCATCAAAAATTTGCAGGGCAGCAAGGCATTTGGAGTAACTATGTCGAAAGCCATTTATTACCACGTTTAAATGGTTTTGAGCTGCTCATGGCAAGTTATGCGATGGCGCATTTGCAACTTGATTTGTTGCTAACCGATACAGGTTATAAACCCAAGCAAGCGCAACGCTTACGAGTGTATTTAACCAACAGTTTAGAAGAAAGTCACCCCGATACAGGCACACTATTTGCCAACTGGTTAAGTAGCGAAGCCAATGAAGCCAACCATATAAAACGTGATACCCCTGTCATGTGTATTATTGGGAATCCGCCGTATAGCGGCGAAAGTGCCAATAAAGGCGATTGGATTATGTCGTTGATGGATGACTATAAAAAAGAGCCAGGTGGCAAAGAAAAACTAAAAGAACGCAATCCAAAATGGATCAATGATGATTACGTGAAATTTTTACGTTATGGACAGCATTTTATTGAAAAAAATGGCAATGGTGTTTTAGCGTTTATTAACCCACATGGTTTTTTGGATAATCCAACGTTTAGGGGCATGCGTTGGAACTTACTCAAAACCTATGACAAAATTTATACAATTGATTTACATGGCAATAGCAAGAAAAAGGAAACTGCACCTGAC
>OCVT010000827.1_pt1 | contig 13027 bp, 16 predicted proteins | sample 1539111 | NCBI WGS metagenome assembly OCVT01 (sample SAMEA3991482, study PRJEB22521) | metagenome | biome: anthropogenic terrestrial biome; feature: sewage plant; material: raw primary sludge | place: Sweden | collected 2012-09-26 | reverse complement strand
GGCTGCCTTGGCATGGTCTATATTTTGCGCAATCTGCCCATAGGTGGAAAGCTGCCCCATTGGAATCCGAAGCAGGCTTTGCCAGACTTTCAGTTGAAAATCGGTTGCTTTTAGATGTAGTTTAATTTCAGGCAATTGCGCCCAATCTTTTTGGAAGAAAGCCAGCGCATTAGTCTGAAATTCATCTATTTGCTCAACAAGCTGAGCTTTAGGAAACTGTAATTTCAATTGCTGCAAGGCCTCCGCCTGATCTTCCACAAAGCTTAATGCGCAGATGCCTTTATGTGTGGAAGCAACCAGCACCTCACCGAACAAGGTTTCAGCAAAGGAATAATGAATTATTAAATCTTGTCCGCCCTGTTTATATTCGGCTGGGGTCATGCCCTCAATCTGGATAAACAGGTCATGCAAACGACTGGTACTGGAAAGTCCTGTCTCAAAGGTCGCATCCAGCACACTACCCTGTTGTTTTAAAATATTTTTGGCATATTCAACACTGGTATATTGCAGGAATTTTTTCGGGCTGGTTCCCACCCAATCGGTAAACAAACGCTGGAAATGTGCTGGACTGAGATGAATGTGTGCGGCAACCTCATCCAGTTGTGGCTGCTGCTGAAAATTTTGCTGGATATAGGCAATCGCTTGAGCAATACGATCATAAGTACGCTGCTGTTGCATTTCTCTATCCTCTAATTGCTGCTGTCTCTCCACACTAACAAGCTTCCTGCGCCAAGAAAATCCGAAAGATGCTATTCATTTATCCATATCCTCATTTATGATGGCAAATATCTAAACATCAATTAAAACAACAAGAGCATCAATTATGCCGTTTACCCCCTTACATTTGGGTGTGGGTGCCTGCTGTAAAGCCATCGCACCACAACGTTTTAGCTTTGTGATTTTCGCTGGCACACAAATCCTGATGGATCTGGAACCGCTATTTGGCATGATCTATGGCTGGCAATATTTACATATCATCACGCACAATCTATTGGGTGCAAGCTTAATTGGCTGTCTGGCTTTTTTGATCGGCAAGCCCATCAGTGAATGGGTGTTACGATTCATCCTAAAATATGGAGGTTGGAGAATTTCGTGGAAAACCGCCGCAGCCAGTGCCTTGATCGGAAGCTATAGCCATATTTTACTGGATGCCTTTATGCATCACGATGTGTATTTCTTTTATCCGTGGATTTTAAAAAATCCTTTATCGAATTTAATTTCTTATTCTGCTCTTTTTTATAGCTGCATTTTTATGGCAATGGTTGGCACATCCATTTGCTTATATCAGCTCAAATTTAAAAAAAAGAGGGCGTAAACACACGCCCTCCCAGGCTTTTTATAAACGGCGACGCAATGCATCAGCAATCGATTCAACCAACTGTTGTGAGATTTCCTGTTTTGAGGCTTTTTCCAGTTCACGCTTATTCATGTGATAGGACTGGGCAAAGAACACCGTCATGGCGTTTTCATCAGATGCAAAACCAATATCAGGGCGCGACACATCATTACAGGCGATCATATCCAGCTTTTTCGCGACCAGTTTGCCTGCGGCATATTCCTCAACATTCTGGGTTTCAGCAGCAAAACCGACCATAAATGGGCGCTGCTGTTGCTGAGCAATCGTCGCCACAATATCGGGGTTTTTCACCAAGGATACTGCAAGCTCATCGCCTGCTTTCTTGATTTTATGCTCTGCAACCTGTGCCACACGATAATCAGCAACTGCCGCCGTCGCAATAAAAATATCACAACCTTCTTTAAGCTGATTCATGCTGACATCCAGCATTTGCATGGCTGAACTGACATTGATACGTTGCACACCATTTGGAGTATCCAGACTGACAGGCCCTGCCACCAGAGTCACTTTTGCCCCTGCGGCATAACAGGCTGCCGCCAAGGCAAAGCCCATTTTTCCAGTGCTGTGGTTGGAAATATAACGTACAGGATCAATCGCTTCGCGGGTCGGGCCAGCGGTAATGGTGACACGTTTACCCGCCAATAAACCAAACTTTTCTGCAATAGCACGCTGGGCTTTATGGAAATAAGCCGCCACCTGACGCGCCAAGTCCTCAGGTTCAGGCATACGCCCCAACCCAACATCACCACACGCCTGCTCACCTGCATCTGGCATAATCACATGCACACCGTCTTCTACCAGTGTTTGCAAGTTGCGCTGTGTCGCCTTGGCTGCCCACATTTGCTGGTTCATGGCAGGCGCAACCCAGACAGGTGCTTTGGTGGCTAAATATAAAGTACTCAGCAAATCGTCCGCCAAGCCATTGGCAAACTTGGCAATGCTGTCACAGCTTGCAGGCGCAACCAGAATCAAATCTGCCCAGCGTGCCAGCTCAATATGCCCCATGCCTGCTTCGGCTTCTGGGTCAAGCAGTTCAGTATGCACTGGATTACCTGAAAGGGCCTGAAAAGTAAGCGGGGTAATAAAAGCCTGTGCGCCCTGTGTCATCACCACACGGACATCAAAGCCATAATCTTTTAGACGACGAACCAGAATGGCACTTTTATAAGCAGCAATGCCACCCGTAACCGCCAATATAATGTTTTTATGAGGAATAACACTAAGATCGAAGCTCACAAACAGGATACCTTGCTGTTGCAGTGGCGCTCACAATAGCATTAAATACGGTCATACCCAAGCCATGCGCTCGGAAAAACATACACTACAATAAAATGAACGTGAATATTCAGCATGAATCAATCCATAAAACAGTCCATCAAGGCATGGCCAGAACAAGAACGACCACGGGAACGCTTATTATCACAAGGGGCGCAGAGTTTATCCGATGCTGAGTTACTGGCTATTTTTCTACGCTCAGGCTCCAGACAGCACTCGGCGGTTGAGCTTGCCCGTATACTGATTCAGCATTTTGGTGGACTTAATCCAATTTTTGATGCCTCACTTGAAGAACTTTCCCAGTTTAACGGCATTGCCGATACCAAATACGCACAACTGATGGCGGTAAAGGAACTTGGACGGCGTTATCTGAATAATTACTTTCACCAGCAACGGCTTTGCCTAGATACATCTACATTGGTGCTTGACTATCTACGCTATGAACTGCAAGGTGAAAAACAGGAAGTGTTTGCGGTGCTGTGTCTGGATGCTGAGCTCAGGAAACTGCATTTTAAGAAACTGTTTTTTGGATCACAGCATAGTTGCAGTGTATCCATTAACCAGACCTTGCGTTATGTGCTTCAGCAACAGGCCTGCCAAATCGTGATTGCACATAATCATCCTTATGGCATTGCCCAGCCCTCGCACGAAGATATTTACCTCACCCAGCAACTGAAACAAGCCTGCTCTTTACTTGAAATCCAGTTGCTTGATCACTTTATTATTTCACCTGAAAACCATTTTTCCTTTTCTGAGCAACAACTACTCAAACCTGTCCGAATCAAACAATCTGATCTTGACAAAGCCTAGAGCAAACAGGAACATCAGCAGATAAAATTAATGATTCAAACAACATGATTGTCCGTGACCAGCCAAGTATTTTTAAGGTTTTATTTTCATGGCGTGGGACGATTTTACCCAAAATTTTACCCTCTCTTGGTTTTGTCATGTTGATCTCCGCCATTATTGGTGGAATTGAATATATTGATCTATACCGCTTCCCTGAAATCCCCCTTGTCGGCTTTACCCTGATTGGTGTTGTGCTTTCAATCTTCCTTGGTTTTAAAAATACCGCATGCTATGACCGCTGGTGGGAAGCACGTAAACTTTGGGGCGTTTTGATTGCCACATCACGACACTTTGACCGCGATTGCCGAATCTTGACCCAGGCACGGCGTGAACGTGTGATTCAGCATGTGATTGTATTTGCCAATGTGTTACGCGACCGTTTACGCCATCAAACCGCCAACCCAACTGAACTGACAGAAACCAGTGGTTTAAGCCAGCAGGCGCTTAACCAGCTTTACCAGCAGCACAATGCGCCACAATATACCCTGAGCCTGATCCAGTGGGAGCTGTTACAGGCCCTGAAAGATGGGGAAATCTCCGATATTATTTATACGCAGATGAATCACCATGTCGCGGCCTTAAGTGAAATGCATACGGGTTGTGATCGGATTGCCAATACCCCAATTCCTTTTGCCTATTCAGTTTTGCTGAACCGAACCGTTTATTTCTTCTGCTTTATGTTGCCTTTTAGCCTGGGTTCTTTACTGGGTTTGGTGACACCCCTCTTGGTTGGAATTTTGGCTTATACCTTTCTAGGCCTCGATGCCTTAAGTACAGAAATTGAAGAGCCTTTCGGTACTCAGAGTAATGACCTGCCACTGGATGCAATGGTACGTACCATTGAAATTGAATTATTGAGTACCTTAGGCCGTCCAACACCACCACCAATTCAGGCGAATAATCATAATTTATTGTAAATTATGATTTTTTCACTTATGTGGTCAATATAAAAAGTGTCGATATAACAATATTCAAAAAGTTGAAATCGGCACTTCTCAAACAGAGACACGATTGTGCATTTGGCTTAAACAACAAAATTTTCAAATACCAGTGGATGAAAACCAACTTAAGCTGATGGAAACAATTTTCTTCACCAAGCTTTTAATGTTCTCACAAAAGCAATACCTGACCATTAAGAACCAGCAGACTCAAGATATTATTTGGCAGTCGTAGTATAGAACAATGGAAATCCATGAGGCATCCAATGCGCTTTCCATAACAGAATCATGAAGAATATAATTGATCAAAAATATTTCTAACTTTTTCATTCCATTATCATCTAAAACTTTCCCACACCCCTTTTTGTCCATCAGCAACTTTTGGGGTATTACCAAGCTTAATCCACGGCATGTTGTCTCCATGAAAATCGCTGCCAATTGAAACCGCTAAACCATATTCCTGAATCATCCGATCCACCATGTGTCGCGTAGAAAGCGCTTCACTACTGCCAGGAAGCTCAACCGCATCACCACCAAACTCAGCAAATAACTGAATCAAATAACGGATATTGGTTGCAGACAAATCATAACGGGTCGGATGTGCCAATACCGCAAAGCCCTGACTGGCATGAATCACATCAATGGTCTCTTTTAAACCTACCCCATCAAATTTGACAAAAGCCTTTTTGCCCTCTTTCAGGAAACGGTCAAATGCCTGTTGAGGACGAGCGACAACATTTTTTTCAACCAAAGTTTTGGCAATATGGGTTCGCGTCACCCGATCTGCCTGACCATCCACTTTTGCCAATATATCTGGATAAATATCAAAACCGATACATTTTTCCAATAACTCACAAATCAGTTTTGCCCGCTCAGCCCGCACTTTTTTCTGGTTTTCCAGCATTACCTTGATCGGAACTTCATCCAGCATATTCAATGCAACGATATGCACTCCATAACTCTTTTTAGTGCTGGGACGTGACCACTGACTGGAAATTTCCACACCAGAAATAATTTGAATATCATGCTGTTGAGCATAATCTCTCGCCCTTGCCACACCGTCCATCGTGTCATGGTCGGTCAGGGCTAAGGTCTGGATTTTTAAGTCAACCGCAGCCTGTACCAATTGTTCAGGAGACAAGGTACCGTCTGAAATGAAACTATGCGTATGTAAATCGACACCGAACATGGTTTGTATTATGCTATCTGACCTATTTCACCACTGTACTGTAACATGAAAGCGTTGCTCGACTATCTTCCACTGATTATCTTCTTTTATTTTTATAAAACCACCGACCCCAAAGATAGTCACCATCCATTACTGGAGCTTGTGGGCAGTGCAGGAAATACTGATCAAAACCATATTCTGGTTGCGACCTGTGCGCTACTGATCTCGACCCTTGTGGTCTATGGTTGCCTGTTCTTTTTCCAGAAGTTCAAACTGGAAAAAATGCAGTGGTTTATCGTTGTCATGTCAGTGGTTTTTGGTGGAATTACACTGGCATTCAGTGATGTGACCTATATCAAAATGAAAGCGGTCATTATCAATATCGGGATTGGAATAGGTTTTCTGGTTACGCCCCTGTTTAACAAAGAACGTGAACCGATTATTAAAAAACTTTTGGGTTCGTTGCTTGAACTGACACCAAAAGGCTGGATGCGTCTAAACTGGGCATGGTGTGGGCAGTTCTTCTTGTTGGCGTCACTGCATTTCTTCTTTGGCTTTGTATTTATGCAGGGAAAATACTGGGGCGAATTCACCGCATTTGGCGATATTATCGTTTCTATCAGTTACCTTGCTGTTATACTAATTTGCTTAAGAAAGCATTTTAAAGCCACTGACTAACCTGAATCATTTGAGCGACTGCTATGCCATATTTTGTGCTGACCTGTACTGATCACGAAGATACCCTGGAAAAACGTTTAGCAATTCGCCCCCAGCATGTAGAGCGTCTACAAAAGCTGGATGATGAGGGTCGCTTAATTGCTGCGGGTGCGCATCCAAAAGACCCGAATGATCCACAGGCTGGATTTTTAGGCAGCACCATCATTGTTGAATTTGAGAGTCGTGAAGCACTGGATGCATGGATTCAGGAAGAGCCATTTTTAAAAGAAGGGATTTACGCAAAGATTGAAGTAAAACCTTTCAACAAAGCTTTTCCAAAAGGGTAAGTCATGCAAGTTGCCATTAAAAGCCTATTCGCTTTTTGTTTATTCAGCTCAAGCGTATGGGCCGTTGAACCTCCATCTCCCACACCAGCAGTACAACCGAAATCATCTGTTACAGCCACTGCTACAAATGTGACTGGCACGGCAGCAAAGCCTTTAACGGCTGAACAAATTGCCAAGGCAAAACAGCAACAAGAAGCCAAAGTCAAAGCATTGGTTCAAGATCAAGCCAATCGCCTAAAACAACTTGAAAATGCCAATCTTGAAGCGCTCTCGCAAAATCAAGAATTACAACTCAAAAATGACAATCTTACTGTTCAGGTGCAGGTTCTACAAAGTGAACGCAGTGCCCAAATGTTCCTTTATGGCGCGATGACCATTGCGGTCGGTGTCATTCTAGGTTTCTTTATTGCCAGTTATGTTCACACTAAACGCCGCCGTCAGTGGTAAAACACGATTTCTTTATTTATGTCTCACTCATCAAAATTGCAAACTGCTGAATTAGACTGGGAAATAGTCGATGACATCGAAATTCCTATTTCTAAGCAATTCGGTGATGTTTACTTCTCTAAAGACAATGGTTTGCTTGAAACCCGACATGTATTTTTAAATGGCAATGATTTAACCGAACGCCTTTCTCAATTACATGATTATCAATATTTTTGTGTAGGTGAAACTGGTTTTGGTACAGGACTCAATATTTTGACCCTGTGGCAACTCTGGCAACAAGTTCGCTTAGATAATCACAGCCATTTACATGTTGTCAGCGTTGAAAAATTTCCATTAAATAAAGCTGATTTGATCCGTGCACTGAATGTTTGGACTGAACTCAAACCTTTAGCAGAAAAATTGATTCAGCAATATCCCTTGCCAATTGCAGGTTGTCATCGCTTAAGTTTTCCTGAAGAGCGTTTTAGTATTGATTTATGGCTAGGTGATGCTCAGGATATTTTTCCAACGATTCCCAAAACCCAAACAGTGAATGCATGGTTTTTGGACGGTTTTGCCCCATCTTGTAATCCAGATATGTGGCAAGCAAATGTCTTAGATCATATGGTGCGTTTATCTGATTTTGGAACAACTTTCGCATCCTTTAGTGTCGCAGGCATATTAAAACGTGGGCTTAAACAACACGGTATCCAAATCAGCCGTCCACGAGGTTTTGGTCATAAACGAGAAATGCTCAAAGCTATTTGGCTAAATGCTTCACAAGAAGAAACAGACACCGCCGATTCGAAGCAAGACATAACGATTCAAAATGAATCTGAAATAACAAGCTCAGCATCTGTACAGCGACATATTGCGATTATTGGCGCAGGAATCGCAGGTTTAAGCTCAGCATGGGCATTTGCTCAACGAGGACATCAAGTTACGATCTACGAGCAAAATGAGCCGCTTTCAGGTGCATCTGGCAATCCACTGGCGTTGCTCAATCCAAAACTATGCCCAATTGAACAGGCGCATGAACACTTGATGACCTTGAGTTGGCAACATGCCTTGAATTTTTATCCACAATTCAAGGCTTTTAGACCGATTCAAGTACAGCAGATTGCCTTAAAAAATGCGGATGAATTATCAGGTCTAGTTGAGCAATATCCTGAAAACGTTTTAACTGCAAATACAACGCTTGAATGCTTTCCTGAAACAGAGTTTCCAAGCCTCACTTTACATCAGGCAGGTGCAGTTTCCCCTCATCAGTTACGTGATGAGATTTTACAACATGCTAATATTCGAATAGAAAAAGTAAAAATTTCTCGATTAGAGTCGACTGATAGCCAAGTTACACTCTGGCAAGACCAACAAATAATTGCCATAACGGATCATGCGATTGTCTGTTGTGCTAAACAAAGTGCTGAGTTATTTGAAAATTATCCTGTCTTAAAGCCAATTCGAGGACAAGTCAGCTGGGTTGAGAATAGCCAGCGGCCTTTAGCACTGGATCAGGCTTATAGTTATGGCGGCTATTGCATGCAACTGGATACTGCTCAATTGATTCTAGGCGCATCTTTTTATCCTAATCGGGATGATGCAGAAGTGCTAACAGAAGACCATGTGCATAACTACGAACTTATCCACAATGTCTTTCCAAAATATGCGCAAGGACTTCCCTCTGTAGATACTTGGCAAGGAAGAGCATCGGTTCGCGCACAAAGTTTAGATTATTTCCCCTTAGTTGGGAAAATACAAAATCTTGGTCAAATCTATACTTTTGCTGGTTTAGGATCGAAAGGTTTCTTATTTGCGCCATTATGTAGTGAAATCTTGGCAGCATTAATTTTAGGTGAACTTTGCCCAGTTCCTCAAAGTTTATTGGATAAATTAAATCCTCAAAGATTTCAAAAGAAATTAAAAGCTAAAAAACCTTATTATTCTGGGTAAATTGTTATTTTAGTTGTTCATTCTTTAAATTTGCCAAAATACCCAAGTATTTTGGCAAATTTAACTGATCTATGCGCCCTGTTCTAAAGCTAAGCCAGCATCACGTGCTGCACGTGTACCGCCCATCAATACAACATATTCACGAGAATCATCTAAACCGTCTAAAAGCTCTGCTGCGCGTGGTGCTTTACTACCACCACCACATAGAATATAAATCGGCTGATCCGCTGCAACCTGAGTCAAACTATCCGCAGTTAATTCAGCAATTGGACGATTCAACGCCCCTTTGACGTGTGCCTCTGCATAAGCTTTGGCATCTCGGACATCCCAAATGACTGCGCCTTCTGGGAACTCAAATGTTGTAATTTCTTGTTTACGGATCATTGTGCACTCCTTTGATGTAAACAACACTTGGCAAATGAAGAAAACACCCTTAGCATCTCAAATATTCTTTCCCTTTGTAAAGGTCTAACCATGCCTTCTTTTGATATTGTTTCTGAATTAGAGTTATTTGAAGTCAATCACGCTGTACAAAATACAGAAAAAGAGATTGCAACACGTTTTGACTTCCGTGGACAAGACGTTTCAATTGAGTTAAATGAAAAAAATAAAGAAATCAAAATCTCAACTGAAAGTGACTTCCAATGTGAACAAGTCTATACCATGCTTGAAAATCACTTCTATAAACGTAAGATTGATGTACAAGCTTTAGATCCACAAAAAGCGACTGCTTCTGGTAAAAATGTGGTCCAAGTGATCAAGCTGAAAGATGGACTTGACTCAGATACCGCAAAAAAAATTAATAAAGCCATTAAAGAAAGTGGCATCAAGGTGCAATCTTCTATCCAAGGAGACAAAATCCGTGTCACTGATAAAAAGCGTGATACTTTGCAACAGGTCATGAACTTTTTACGTGAACAGCAATTTGGTCTACCGCTTCAATTTAATAATTTCAAAGACTAAGCAATAGGTTCACTATGGCAAAAGATAACCGTCTTTATACGCTGGTTAAAACCACTTCTAAATTTCCAAAAGGTATTCGCAGTACATTATGGAGCAAAGCCTTTGGACGAGTTGTTCCAATGGTGGGCACTGCAAACATTCGCTATTTGGAAGTCGATAAAGACCATGTCACTGTGCGCATTGAAAACCAACGTAATATGCAAAATCATATTAAAGGGGTTCACGCAGCAGCAATGGCCTTACTCGCTGAAACGGCAACGGGTTTCCTAACAGGTTTACATATTCCTGATGATCGGATTTTGTTGATCAAATCACTGCACGTAGACTATTTAAAGGTTGCACAGGGTGGTTTAACGGCAAACGCAACATTATCAGCCGATCAACAAAAGTTTATCGCTGACAATGAAAAAGGCGAGTTATTGATTCCTGTGACCGTTATTGATGATTCTGGTAACGAGCCGATCCAATGCCAAATGCTTTGGGCATGGTTACCAAAACGTAAAAAATAATCTTAGATTTTAAAATAAAGCCCAATTCAATTTGGGCTTTATTGTTTTATCAGCTTGCTAAAAAATCTTGCTTAATTTGTTCTGAGATTTGTCGTTTATTACCATTCACATCCACAGCAACAAATGTAAAAACACCTTGAGTAATTCGAATCGGTTCACGTGAATTGTCGTGACTATTCCATACCTCGATTTGCACCTGTACGGAAGTATTGCCGACTTTCAAAATTTTAGTATAGCAACTAATCACATTTCCAACCTTAACAGGCACAAGGAAAGTCATTTCATTAATCGCAATTGTTGCACATCGTCCCTTACTCAAACGTTCAACATGAATCGCTCCTGCGAGATCCATCTGTGAAACAATCCATCCTCCAAATACATCACCACTCCAGTTTGTATCTGCTGGCATAGCAATATTCTGCAAGGATAAAACCCCTTCTGGATGATTTGAACGTTCAGTCATGTTAATGTCCTTGATGGTGCTGTAATTGCTGATTTAACCATTGCTGTAGCTCTGGTGTACGTAATGCACCACTTATTCTGGCCAATTCAGTCGTCTTATTCATTAAGACCAAAGTCGGAATACTGCGAACATTAAATGCAGCACTTAAACGTGGATTTGCCTCGGTATCAATCTTGGCAAAAACCACATACGGATTTTGCTTTGCCGCCTGGGCAAAATGGGGAGCCATCATCTTACAAGGTCCACACCACTCTGCCCATAAATCGATCAGCACAGGCAAATCAGTATTACTAATGAAATTACTAAAGTTTTGTTCATTGAGTTCAATTGGCGCTAAAGTTAGCAATGGCTGATGGCATTGCCCACAGTTTGGATGAACTGCTAATTTTTCTTCAGGTACACGATTTTTTGCACCACAGGATGCACAGACAATAATCATTTACATCACTCCGATATGTTGATGTAAAAATTCTAATTGGGTTGTGACTGCTTTTTCAAACCATGAACCGTGATAAACCTCAAAATGTTTCATATCCCACTCATGATAGCTTACAAATGGTGCAATATTGGTCGCAGCTTCACGACTGGATGCAATTGGAATCAAAGAATCATGTTTCGCAGCAATAAACAAAACAGGAATATTAATTTTGCGTACAAATTGAATTGGACGATAGCGCATTAAATTAAAAAATACACGTGCAGGAACTTCACCACTCCAATAATAGTCAGGATTTACAATCGAATGATAACCATAATAACTATCGGAGGTCGGTAAAAAGCATAGTTTATGCTGATCTACAACTGGCAAAGTTTTAGGTACTAAACCCATCTTAGACCCCATGTAATCCTGACTAGAACGCTTTAAAGCCTCTGGATAACGTTGTAATGGGTATAATTTTGCTGTTTCAGCGCCATCTACATAAGGTACCTGTACCATCACGGCCTGAATATTTTTAAGGTCAGTGGCTAAACTAAGCGCATATCCACCGCTTAGAGAAGTTCCCCATAAAATAATACGTCGACTATCAATTAATTTACAATTCGAAGCATATTGAACAATGGTTTTCCAATCATCCAGTTGAGCACTAAGTGAAACCAATTCCCGTGGTTTCCCTGTACTGCCACCCCAATAACGATAGTCAAACAGGATAACGGCATAACCTGCCTGAGCAAAACGCTGTGCATACTGAACCAGTTTGAATTGACGCAACCCCGCAAAGCCATGTGCCATAAGAATTACAGCAGGTTTAATATTGGTCTTTGGTAGGTAGAAATCTGCTGCTATGGTTTCTTCGCCACTAGGAACATACAACGGCTCAACTGTGTAGGTGTGCATGCGCGCTCCAATGCTTTATCTTATGACTTATCATCATTTATTTACTATAGACATTTAAACTCAAGATCAAGCTTAATGCTATGATAGAGCATAAAATGTTTTGTTTGTTTTGGGAGTGACAAGATGTCAGAAAATGTTGGTTTTGCAGGTCAAATCGGCCCTGAGCATGTAGATCAAGTTGTCGAAAAAGGCTTCAAATCTATTATTAATAATCGTCCAGACATGGAAGGTGGTTCTGAACAACCTACAAGCGCACAGATTGAAGAATCAGCTCGTAACGCTGGCCTAGATTATGTTTACCAACCAGTTGTTGCAGGTCAGATTACAGAGCTGGATGTTCGCACATTTGCAAACCATTATAATGAACTGCCAAAGCCAATCCTGATGTTCTGCCGCACAGGTAATCGTTCAAATAACTTATATCAATTGGCGAAACAAATGGATTTGTTGGAGGATTGAATACTAGAAAATCTACCACATAAAAGCTAGGCTATTCAATAAATTCCAATAAAAAAACAGCACCGAAGTGCTGTTTTTTATCAAGAAAAATATTTATCAATAATTAGCATAAGTTGTTGAAACTTTACCATCTGGTGCAGACACAGATATTTTAAAACTGTCACCCCCAGCACAATCCTTTAAGCGATAACTATAATAAACTTGAGTACTATTTTTAAACGTTGATGGAGTTAAGAGATTAAATACACTTGCGACAGGTGAGCGACCATCTACCACCTCTGCCGAACATGATTTAGTATTCTCCTCTGGTGTAACACTAACAGTTGAACC
>OCVT010000826.1_pt1 | contig 13028 bp, 9 predicted proteins | sample 1539111 | NCBI WGS metagenome assembly OCVT01 (sample SAMEA3991482, study PRJEB22521) | metagenome | biome: anthropogenic terrestrial biome; feature: sewage plant; material: raw primary sludge | place: Sweden | collected 2012-09-26 | reverse complement strand
GCTGACAAGTATTTGTCAATCCTTGATAATACATTATTCTACAACAGTTGGGCAGATTCTCAACGTAAGTTTTTGTATCATGATAAAGCAATCGAACAAAATCCATTCCTTAGCAGCAAACGAAAATGTATCTTCCCTGAAAATTGTTTTGGTGGCCAGTATGGCATAGATTATGATCTTCAGCGTATTATAGATCATAATCCTGATTATAAACCTGCCATACAGTATCTAGGCTCTATGTATATTCTCATCAACGATATGGATAAGTTTGACGCATTGATAAGACGTTATTATAAGACAAAGGCCCTTCCTACCTTACCTAAATCCTTCAGATTGATTGTAGATAAGTATCATATCAATCTGAACGATAGCATTCATTAAATAATAATGAGGTCTGTCGTGACGACAGACCTCATCCATTAACCTAATATTCCTAAAATATGAACTAAAATTTATTTAGTCATAGTGTAGGTCGAACTATGATTAGAAAGAAAGGGGCATGTTATCACAACACACCCTTTCTTTTCTAATTTAACCAATATCATATTATATAAATATGAGCTTATTAATAACCAGGATTCTGATCGCAAAGAGGATTCTTTGTCAACTCATCAGCTGGTATTGGCATATCCATCTTTTGTGCAACGTAATCGAACGAACGATTAGACCATGGTATGTCTGTCAAATCGGATACATCACGTTTAGGATAGTTATGCGCAATGTGGTCTTCTAGGTAACCAGACCGTTGCATATCAGGACGTAAGCTCCATTCGCAGTTGAATTCCTTACGACGCTCTTCATTTACAGCAACCTTCCATACTTCAGAACTGTATCCTTTCTTAGCCTTCAGAGCTGTATAGTAGTCCTTAGCAGGAGTAACGGTCACAGTCTTTGTGCTAAATGGTATAGGATATGTCGTAGGAGTTTCGGTACCTGCTTTTCCTAATTTAGCATAAAATGCCATCGTAGTTTGGATTCTTGGGAGGTACTTGGCTGTCAATTCGTCTGCATGACCTACTTCAAGATTACCAAAAGCACGATTACGTAACTGGTCAATCAATCCCCAAGCCGTAGCATCGTCTGCACCATTGAGAATAAACAGACACTCAGCGTAGTCAAGCATAACATTAGGAAGACGTTTCCAATAAATCTGTGTTGGACACCATACATCTCCATCCCATCCGGCACGGGCGTTACGCCAGAACTTTGTACTCCAAATAGAAGGAGCATACTCACCATTATAGAAGTGGAAATCTACGGTCTTGCTACCATCTGTCCCGTTACCTACATTCTCTTGAGTATATGGGTTTCTGCCGAATGTTGGACTCTCTGTGATACCAGGGAAATCACTTTCATATTGTGCTGCATTATGGATTTTACCTGTACAGCAAGAACCTTCACGTCTCTTATCACCTTTTTCGAAGCTTCCATACCATTCCCAAGAAAGGAACAATGATCCCCAGCCACCGTTTTCAGGACATGCAGAATAATATTTTGTAAACATGGTAGATGTACGTTTAGAACCATCCCATGAACCCCAATCGGAACCAGCATCAAGAACTTCTTCCCAAATAGCTTCTTTGTCCCAAACGCCTGTAGCATCCCAAAGAGTGGTAAACGAACGGTTTAACTCATATTTGCCGCTTTCAAGCACTTGTTTGTAAGCTGCTGCAGCTTTTGTGATAGACTCTTTCTGCGTTTCAGGGCAACGATACGCTTTCCACATATAAGCATCACCTAAGTATGTGAGAGCCATACCTTTGGTACAACGACCATATTGACTGTTGAGCGGAGTCCAATCTAGCAATGGAACAGCAGCTTCAAGGTCGGCAATGATAAAGTCCCACATTTCTTCGTATGTCTGTGCGCGAGCCTTCTGTGGAGAATTCGAATAATTTTCGCCTGTAGCCAACATCGGAACACGTCCGAATGTTGTAGCCAGCCAGTTGTAGTAGAATGCACGTGCAGCACGGCCTTCTCCTTCAAGCGTTGTCTTTACACTTGGTGTTAAAGCTGTTGAGGTCTCGAGTCCTGCCAAGAAGTCATTGGCGCGGGAAATTCCCATATAACACTGCTTCCAACCAGATAGTAATTCACCACTTTCTGGTCCCCATGCTTGCTTACCCCAGTTCTTATCCCAACCGGTAGCCTGTGTATCCATTGTAGGGTGGCAACCTGTGAACAGGTTTGGTTTGAAACCCCAATCACCATCGCCGGTACCATCTTCATCAGGCTGCATCAGGTCGTAGACACCGTTCATGCCCATGATGGCATTGGCATCACTTTCGTACATAGCAGTACTTGCGACCTTGTCGTACTGTGTAACATCCAGGAATTTGTCGTTGTCGCAAGAGGTTAAAGCCAGTAGGGCAAAAGAACCTGCAACAATATATGCTTTATTTAAATTTTTCATATTGTCTATAATTTATAATGATTAGAATGTAACATTCAAGCCAAGCATAAAGGTACGTGGCATTGGATAACGTCCGGTATCAAGACCAGAGTATAGTACGCTGTTCTGACCGCACTCAGGATCTCCGTATTTGTTATAACCGGAAATTGTAAAGAGGTTCTGTACGGATGCATATACACGGGCATTTGTTATGCCGAGCATATTTGCAGTTGTCTTTGGCAATGTATAACCAATCTGTATAGTACTTATACGAAGGAAGTCGCCATTTTTAACCCATGCATCACTACAACGGACATTGTGGTTGTTGTCGAGGACTGTCAGACGAGGCAGGGATGCTCCGGCTTCGTTTCCACTACGCCAAACTTTATCATAATTTTCTGCAAGAATATTAGGGAATGTCTGGTCGTCAGAAGAATAAACAGTAGACAGACGCATTGCTGAATAAGATAATATCTTTTGACCAAGCACACCATACATGTACATATTGAAATCCCAATTCTTATATGTTGCGCCCAAGTTAATTCCGTAGTTGAATTTAGGAATACCGTTACCTAAGATAGTTCTATCGTTTGTATCAACATGGCCATCACCGTCAAGATCTTTGTATTTGAAATCTCCAGGAGCGTAAGAAGCGGAAATAACATCATAAGCGTTGAATCCCTTTTCTTTCGCAGCAGCGTTAGCAGCATCAATCTCAGCCTGACTCTGCCAGATGCCCTCTACTTGATATCCGTAGAAAGAGCCAACAGCTTCACCTTCTTTACATATAGAGTGGCCACCCCAATAGAATGAAGACGCAGCACCTACAGCACCCACATTACCATTACCGGTTCCACCATCATTGGTAGAATACAAAGGATCACCCATATTCTTAACTTCATTCTTCAATGATGAACCGTTCAGTGTGGCATTGATAGCCCAATCTTTGCTGAGACGCTTGTTGTATGTCAAATTGAACTCGAAACCGTAGTTGTCTATCTCACCATAGTTAGTATAAACAGATGTGAAACCTGTAGAAGGACGTACCTGTTGACTTAATAGAAGGTCTTTAGACTTGCGGATGAAGTAATCGAGAGATACATTCAAATCACCATTCAAAATACCGAAATCCAAACCGATATTAGTCTGTTCGTTTGTTTCCCATTTCAAGTTGGAATCTACCAGAAGACTCTTATAACCTGCAACAACAGTGCGGTCGGATGTCGTACCAATGTTTCCACCTTGTGGATATACATTGTAATTTACATCACCTGTACTGAGAGCTGCTACAGCTCTACCTGCCATATTACCAGCGTTACCGGTCTGACCCCAACCAAGACGAAGTTTCAAATTACTGATACTCTTCACGTTTTTCATGAAAGGTTCTTCTGAAATACGCCATGCCAAAGCAGCTGATGGGAATGTACCCCAACGGTTACCGGAACCGAAATTGGAAGAACCGTCACGACGGATAGTACCTGTAAAGATATAACGGTCGAAGAGATTATAAATAGCACGTCCATAATATGAGATACTACGTGAGTCGGCATTGAATCCACCATTACCTTCGCGAGAATCAGCATTTGTTGAAAGACTCATCAAACGGTTGTCTGCTGATGGAAATGTATTTGCGCTTGCACTTACATAAGAACCATAGTATTTGCCTACTGAGTTACCAACCATCAATGTTAAATCGTTAAAATCAGTTTTCCAGTTATAGGTAAGATATGTTTCAATACCAAGACTGTTACCATGGCTCTGGTTCAGACTGAAACTATAACGGTTGTCAACACCTGCAGCCTGGAGATCCATTTCCGTAAGAGCTCCACCGATATAATTATAACGTTTTACACCACCTGTGAAATCACCGCCTTCCCATGTATTTACAGTGTAGGAAGCGATAGAATGCAGGTTGAGTCCCTTCATGAATTCGATATCAAGGAAAGCACTGAGGAACATACGGTTACCACGATTCATCTGGTTCGTCTTTTCCATTTGAGCTGCGTAAGGGTTGGAAGAGTTTTTTGTCATTCCTTCCCAACCATCAGAGGTATTCAGGTATCCACAACCATAGGATCCGTCAGGATTGACCAAGTTAACATTAACTAAAGTACCGCCTGCAACATTACCATCAAGGTAATCTAGTGTAGGGGTCCAATAAGCTAAGTCACGAAGTGAAGATAGGTTACCGTTATTGTTAAATCCAGCATTTGAGCCATGTGCCTCTGTATGGACAAAGTTCATGTCACCACCGAATTTCAACCATTTGACAGGCTGAACATTAACGTTGGCACGTGCAGACAAACGATTATAGTTGGTGTTAACGATCAAACCGTCATTATTCAAATAACCAATAGAGAAGTTGTATTGGCTCTTGTCATTACCACCAGAAGCCGTCACTCCATACTGCTGTTTGATTGCAGCACGTGTCATTTCTTTCTGCCAGTCGATATAATTACGTTTCCCGTCATATTTGGAATCCCATATATTATTGTAAAGACCTGCACCATCGTTAGCTTTCGCTTCACGAACAGTAGCAGCGAACTGATCAACGCCTAAGGTTTTCAACTTATCAGGAAGGGTTTGAACACCAAAGTCAGCCGTAACTTGGATTTGCGTGTGACCTTTTGAACCATGTCGTGTAGTGACCATGATGACACCGTTAGCACCTGCAGAACCGTAAATAGCTGTTGCAGAAGCATCCTTCAAAACCTCAATCTTCTCGATATCAGCAGGGTTCAGGAAACTAGCGTCTGTTCCAACCTGTACACCATCTACTACATATAGAGGGTCGGCGGAACCATTGATAGTACCGATACCACGGATACGAACAGATGCGAAACCGTCAGGAGAACCGTCATTCTGTGTGACCAGTACACCTGCTGCCGCACCTTGAAGAGCTTGTCCGATATTTGTCGGAGCCTTCTTCAACATAGCATCGCGGTCTACGGTAGCAACAGCACCGGAGATATCGCTTTTCTTCATCGTACCATAACCTACGACTACCAATTCGTCCAATGTCTTGCTATCTTCTTTTAAGGTAACATTAATTTTGGTTTTTCCTCCAACTGATACAGTCTCAGATTGATAACCAACAAAAGAGAATACAAGTTTAGCATTTGATGGAACAGTAAGTTTGTAATTACCATCTAAATCAGTAATAGTTCCTTGAGATGTGCCTACTTGCTTGATACTTACTCCCGGAAGTGCGTCACCGCCAGTTTCTTTTACACTACCCGTAACTGTGACGTTCTAGGACATTGCCCATAGAGGTATCATCATAAACATGAATAATAGCCCTAGGGACTTTCTTAGATTAATGCATTTCATAGATAAATAATAAAATTAATTTAAATAATGTTTTGGTTATTTTGTTTTTCCATATATGATAGATTATATATTGGTATAATAATAAGTTCTTATTTAATTCTTCATGGTATTCTGTAATAAGTTAGTTGACGATATGTTTAACGGATGCAAATTTATAATGAATTTCGCAACTCCTATTACGGCAGTGTAACACAAAATTTGTCTAATGTAACAACCTTTAAAAATGTTCGATTTTTATAATATTGGCATGCTTATCTAGCTGCTATATCCAAGGTCTCCCCGTATCTTGCTTCTCTTGCTATTTTGTTTGGACTCATTTTAATTGGGCCTTTGATGAATTCCGGGATATTATACGATTTCTGCAAAAGAGTATAATGATTTACATCATCCTGTGGCAATAAAAATGGCTTTGACACATTACCGTTGTTGTCTATATGAGCTATATACAGACGGGTATAAAGTCCGTCTAACCTTCTGCTACTGAACACAATCCAATGACTGTTACTGCTCCACGAATGGTAACTTTCAGTTTCTTTGCTGTTCAGAGCATTTATATTCATGTTCTTGCCTGTATCTAAATTAATCATGAACAGATCAGCGTCTCTATGCCATATTGAAAAGTTACCATAAGCGGATAACGTGTACATCAAATATTTACCATTTGGTGAGACTCTAGGAAATGAAGCACTTTTGCCCACGGTTCTCGCATTATATATTGTGTCAATTTTATTGCCTAATTTCATCGTCTGCTGATCAAAAGAAATAGAGCATATATTGTATTTCACTTTTTTATAATCATTTGGCATATTCATACTATCTGCAGAACAGAAATAGAGTGTCTTACCATCAGCGGAAAAGGTAGGGAATGTTTCGAAAGAAGTTTTAGACGATAATAACGGTGATGTAACTATTACATGTTTATGGATGTCATATATCACGACATCCGAAGCACAGTCGAATACTTCCACCCTGTTACGGTCTGTAGTATGAAACATCTGTTTAGTTGTATTCACAGAGAATGCAACATAATTACCTGATGGATGCCACGAAGGATAAACGAGTGCAGATATTGTCTTGTCGGTTTTTGTATTAAGCTTTTCTATCTCATTACCATTAATAACATAAGTACCACCATAGTCCATTCGCATGTGGAAAAGCATTTTGTCAGGTGATTGTTTACAGAAAGAATGACAGTTCATGCAATTATGACCCGTAGATTTATTTGTGATGATTGCTCTTTCATCATCATTTTTCAGGCATCTTTGATATAGACCCATCTCCCCCCATCTCTCATATCCTGGTTCAATAAGACGATACGCTATATAGGGGTCAATACTGTCTTTGGATATGAAAAAATGAAATGGCGCATAAGCTATCCATTTATCAGCTTTCCTTACAGCTATAATAACAGAGATCGTATTATGTTGTTTTTGCAACTTTTTCCATTTACTTTTGCTGATGTTGAATTGATTATGTGTTGCAGCCACGGTAACACTCAGATTTCCTGATTTGAATATGGCACAGACGTCATCATATTGAGCAGTATCTTTTAGTTCAAAATGCAAAGGAGCAAAGTCTGGCGGTATCGTTATATTTTTATAATCAGGAAATATATCCGGTAATACTGCCATATTTTTATCAATATGAATGGTTTTATCGCAAGAGGTAATTAATATTGCGAAAATAAAGTAAAATACTAACTTATAATAATTTGTAGACTTCATAGTTAAAGATTATTTTGTTGTTGGTATGCATTATATTCATTGATAATTTTCTTTGATATATTGTAGTGTTTGAGCATCGCAGTATTACCGGAAGCAATTAAGACTATTGCTTCTTGAAATGTTTGCGGCAAGGTAGGCAATGCCCTAGTTCTATAATATCGGTCTATCATATTCTTAAATCCAGTCATATCATGACTAAGTAGATATATTGTCCCTAAGTATTGTATCGTCGCAGTATGGCGAGGATTGTGATCTATAATCTGTTTGAGGTCTGCGGTGATATCATAATCAAACATCATGTCATCTTTTGTATGAATGCATGAACGTTTGATACCTAATAATTTATTATGGGAGACAGCATTATCATTGTGAAGATATCTACTTTGCGTATCAGCCCAATCGCGATAAAATATTGTACTCTTCAACAATGATATATATTTATCAGCCACATCGTAGTCGCCAAATATAATATTTGTTCTTGCTAATTGTTGAAAACAATATGGACTATTATTGTCCATACCCTCATTCGCTTCAAATGCCCATCTTCGTGAAGCAGCAATATATCCCATAGAGAAAAATTCTTCGCTTATTATCATTGCTTCATAGGGAGAGGAGGCCTCTCGTGCAATATATATACACTCAATGCCTTTTTGTGGATAGTTGAATAGTTTTTCAGCCAACATGCCTTTTTCTGCGAGAGCTGTATTAATACATATCTGGTCAATACAATTATCTGGTTCTTTATTCATACTCAGTTTAATAATATCATCCCACTTTTGCATTCTCATATAATAAGCGTAGTGATAAAACAATTCCTGATGAGGATTATATGATAAGCGTCCTATATAATATGTAGGTATTATGATTATCGCAATCTGTATGATTTGAAGATACACAAAAGACTTCTTACCTGTTATTCTAGTTTTTCTGCATATAAGACATATCCACAATATTAATGTTAGCAGTATCCAAGATAAATGTGCGAAAAGAAGTGAATGTGTAGAACACGAATAATAGGCATCTTGTGACAGAAGCATTCCATATTCTCCCGCATAGCCATTCTTTAAAGCTATTGTAGCTGAAATAAATGATAAAGATACAGGGATTAGGTATAAATAGAAACGTTTCGTGTACATTGTAGCGCCACAAACCAATATAATAATAGAAAAAAGTGTAGTGGCTGCGCCACACAAAAGGAAAAGTGCTACAGACAATAAGGATGAAACAAATAATTGTTTTTTCGGGTTCTTTATATTGATGGTCCCATATACAAAAGCAACGACGAACAACAGTGCTATGCTCCCGGCCAGATGATATTTGACATTATCTAGTTGCAGGAACAACTGTGCCATTGCCGGTATGATTCCAAGACCGTATAAAGGATGTTGCGGAGCTATATGACGTACTAATTTCCCAATAATCAATATGATTAAAGTGAACATAAGGGCCATAATCAATGCGCCACAATATGGTATGCAGAAAAACTGGATTAGAAAATCACCTATAAGACATGCAATACCACCAGGTCTAAACATGACGGTTTTGACAAACAAACTATTATAATAAAATGTTTGCCATTGTTCCATATAAAACAAACGGTATTTAGCAAAGACCTCTATGAAGACATATAATGTAAAGAATACAATACACCAAGTGATGGTCTCTTTTGGTATTTTGATAAATAGTTTTTGTTTCATTATATAGCTACATCTTTCCTTTAGTGTGCAAAATTATAAATAATAATTGTATATAGATTTATGAGATGTAACACGAACTTTATCTAGTGTTCCAATTAGTCGAATGGACCGAATAGTATTCACTTGGATACTATTCCGATAAAAGCTGAAATAAAATTTTGTCTAAACCGCTGTAGCTGTGTTACGCGCGCTCTGTAACATCATTACAGCGATGGATTAGAGTGTCTACAGCATCGCTGTAGACTGGTTACGAAGGTGCCCTGTGATGTTTATTTATAAAATTTGCGGTTTATCTTCCCGTTGAAAGTTCGTTGGATAACTTCTACCGCTTCATACATCATTGGAACTTTATATGGTTCCAGTTTACCTTTTATATATAAGGCGATTCTTTTCTTGTCCAGTTCACAACCCTCATTCAGTACAACAAGTAGTTTCAGTACATTACCCATTATGGGATGACTGGCTGAAATGCAGATGCAGTCTTTAACTTCAGGAAGTGACAATGCCACATCTTCTACTTCCGTAGGGGCGACTTTGAATCCTCCGACATTAATGACGTCGTCTTTACGTCCTTTCAGATGTAACATCCCCTCAGAATCTAATTCACCGATATCGGATGTAAATATAGTATTATTGCGCAATATACTTGCCGTCATTTCTTCATCACCTACATACCCAGACATCAGCGTGTCGCCTTGGCATGCTATTGTGCCATTTTCCGTGATAATGATCTTTGAGTGTTTCATCTGTTTGCCGAGGCATCCGGAGATACATCTGCCGTCGTTGTAATTGTATGTCGTGATAATACCGGTTTCGGTGGAAGCATACGTGTTATAGAGTCGGCTGTTGGGCAAAATATCACAAAGTTTAAGCATATCCGACTGTGACATCGGGGCAGCTCCGGTTTCAATGAAATCAATCTTATCGGCATATTCAGCTAGACGGTCACCACTAAACTGCAAAAGTATTCTGATATTTGCCGGTACTAAGAACGTCGCCATCTTGTTACTCGGATAATTGAGCGCAGAGAAAAAATCTTCCGCGTTCTTCATACCTGGAATCAGATAAATTGTTGCTCCCAGCAGAATGAGAGGGAATACTTTCGTAAGGCAACCTACATGGTTAAGTGGACCATTGATGATAAAGACGGTATCATGGCAGAACAACTGCGAATCAATTAGATTCTCTGCATCCGCGATGATAGCCTTATGACTTATCATTACACCTTTTGACTTGCCAGTGGTTCCGGTGGTAAATAGGATGTCAGCCGTCCCGTCAGGAACAGTGTATTTTGAAAGTCTATCGGTTATACAATTGAATAATTCATCAGGGATTCCTTCTTCAAGAGGAACCGCAACGGCACCTATCTTATGTATAGCGAAATAATCTACTAGATATTCTATGCTTCTTGAAGATACAAGGGGTACTATATCACCTTTGCTGATACCTTCTTCTGTAAATCGAGAGACACGTGATAATACCTTATCCAACAATTGGGAATAAGTGATATTCTCTTTATTACAGATAATCGCTACCTTCTGTGGATATTTTTCGGCGTTTATGTTGATATAATCTTCAAGTATCATCTGACCTATTTCTCTGCCAATTTTGATTCTACCAATGCGACCAGACTATCAATTGATTTCAGGTTTTTGGGAGTCGCATCATTTGAATTCAGTTGTATTCCATATTCTTCGGAAAGAAGCATCAGGATTGTCGTCACTCCTAAGGAATCAAGTTCACTATAAAGATAATCAGAGTTTAAATCAACAAGAGGAAGTGCATCTTCGAGCAGTGATATTATTTTTTGTTTCATTATGTACCGTATTTACAAAATTATTTATTTAATCTTCGTTACCAGTTGTTATACTTGGGCCATCGATAACTTCCGGGTCTGGTACTCCAGAATGAATATCACTATATGCTTTATGTATGTCAGGTAAACCGATAGAAATATCCTTGTTTACAGGACGGTTTGTGTCTAAAATACAATGAGAGAACAACCATTCGTATGTCTTTTTCAAGTAAAATATACGCGCTGGAGCACCGTGATTGGCTCCTTGTAGCCAGTCGTAGCGCAATCGACTGTCATTATTGGAATTTTGCAGTTTATCTACCACTACCTTTGACTGTATGATGGAAACTGCTCTGTCGGCTGTGCCATGTATTATCCAGAAGGGCAGTTTTCCAAGTCCACTTACATCCTTTAAGGATGTTCCTCCACAGAGTGCCATTCCAGCTGCTATACGGTCGGGATATGTACCACATACATCCATTGTACCATAACCACCAAGGCTCATACCGAGCACGTATACACGAGTAGTATCACATTGATAATTAGTTTTCACCCAATCTAGTACCTGCATAATCTTTTTCGGGCTCCACGCTCCTCCTGGATTTTGAGGAACAATAGTAAGTGCATCTATTTCTCTGCCTTTTACGATAGCATCAAGAGGACCATAACGTCTGACTCGATTAAGATTGCGCCCGCAAAGGCTGGCTCCATGTAGGAATATAACCACCGGTGTCTTTTCCAGAGAATAAAAATAATCGGTAGGCGTATATACCCAAAAGTCATATCCTCCCTTGATAGCCCCCTTAACAGGACGTAGAAAGTCGTATGCTGATGAATTCAATGAAATCACCAGCAACATAATGAGGCATATTAACTTTCTTAATTGACGGAACATTTTGCAAAAATAACCAAATAATACGAAAGAAGAACATTATTTAGCTATTTTTTTGATTTCAATATCGCATACATCTGTTCTCCATATCTTTTCCCTAGTTCTCTTGCCCCTTCGGTAGAAAAATGTAAACCGTCGAAATTATTACCTTTGCATCCTTCTGATGATATGACATAAGAATTAGGAATAACACGTGGTAAAGTTGCTATGATATCATTCATCGGATAGCATTTGCCCTTCTCTTCTTTTCTAAGCATCTCTCCTGCCAGTAATGGTATGGAGTTAGCTTCCAATCCGAGATCAGACAATATCCGATTGTATACCTTCTTTACTTTAACTGGCCAGTCGGTCTGTCCATTGTTGGTTTCCCCCTGATGGAGTAAGATACCTTTTATAACGCCATATTTTTGTGCTTTCTGTGCCATGTCTATCAGTTTCTTGTAAGGATTGCCTTCATACGTATTCATAATACCTTTGAGCCAATCGGCACTGCTATCGTAATATCCTTTATAATTATCCTCATCAAAGGCATCTATGCTGGCACCTCCGACGGCTACCATTACGATACCTATCCTGATATGTGACGGGAGGCTGTCGACAAGTACACGACCGAAATAGTCGGCAGGTGTCAGTCCTGTGTTCCACCTACACAAAGGAGGAACGGCCGTATACCACTCACCGGCAATTCTTCCATTATGGGAAGAGTCGTCTGATGACACATCCATAACCTGAAATCGAGGATTGATACCTACTTTGTCGGTGTCTTTAATGGCAGCATTACCTTCCATATTCGACTGCCCGAAACAAATATAAATATAGAAGTTAGGATCTGGAACAACTTCCGCTTGTACATCCATTGAAAATGAATGAATCATAATCATTGCGATCATTAATAAGAAACTGAGTCTTTTCATTGGGGGTATATGTTATTAATTAATTTTTTCATTTAAAAACAACCACCTGCATATCACATGTGGGTGGTTGAAAAGTTCATCTATAACTAAACTTTATGAACTATTTACTATCTACTAACCAAATTTAAACTATTATAAAATCTACTTATATTTTTATTGTTATCGTTTGCAGATCATTGTCTGCAGAACTATTGCCATATTTTACTTCATAGTCGCCAGGAATTGTGCGCATTGTATTCGTACCATAATCGAAGAATTCAAAGATCGGAAGAGCACACGTCTGA